>Ga0256914_1002590_pt1 | contig 14962 bp, 12 predicted proteins | sample HulkmetaG_FD_191571 | JGI IMG/M metagenome (GOLD analysis project Ga0256914, IMG submission 191571) | Hydrothermal chimney microbial communities from Main Endeavour vent field at the Juan de Fuca Ridge, Pacific Ocean - Hulk | ecosystem: Environmental > Aquatic > Marine > Hydrothermal vents ... | reverse complement strand
GGCAAGAAAAAATTATCAAAAATTTTTTGGTAATGTTTTTCAAAGATTTATCCGAAATTTGCCTCAAAGTGAAAAAAATTTTTACAATCTTTACTTGATTTTTATTAGCAAAATATTAAAATGTATCAGAGGCAGTTACCCATTGTGGATAACTTGTGGAAAACCGCAAATAATTAACAAACAATCACAAGCCTTGGGCTAAGGCAAATCTGCCTCGCCAATAAAAACTTTACATAATTGATTGTTTTTTAATAATTAATTGTATTTCGATATCAATTGTGCTTAAAATAAAAGAGTTCTTTAACGCTAATATTTTCATAACATTAAATCTTTAAAATTGTGGATAACTTAACACAGGGACAAGAAATGGGTTCAGAATTCGCGCAGAAACTATCATCCTCCGACAGTGTCTGGAAAAGCATTCAACAGGTTCTTAAAGAGTACATCAACATTCGCAGTTTTAACACCTGGTTCGCCCCCATCGAACTGGTTAATTTGGACGATCAGGTCATGGAACTACGGGTCCCTAATCGCTTCTTTTGTGAATGGATTGATAATCACTACGCCAAAATTCTTAACAGTGCCATTGTGCAAATTTTGGGGGAACCACGCAAAATTAAATACCACATCAAAAATCAATCGCTACCGCAATCGCCTTATGTGGAAAGCGACGTTCGTCCGCAACCATCCCTAACCCACCGCAGCATGCCCAGCATGCCCAAATCGGTTTCGCATTCGCCTTATTACACGCGCATTAACGAACGGTATGTTTTCGAGAACTTTATTGTGGGGGATGGCAACAACTTTGCCTATGCCGCTGCCCGGGCCGTGGCAAACAATCCGGGAAAAACCAATTACAATCCTTTGATCATTTACGGGGGAACCGGGTTAGGCAAAACCCATCTCATTCAGGCCATTGGTAACTACGCGCTGGCTCAGGATCCTTTTATTAAGGTGTACTACGCTTCCAGCGAAACGTTTACTTCTCATTTTATTAATGCCATCCAGCAAAACAAAATTTCGGAATTTTCGGCTTATTACCGTTCGTGCGATATTTTGCTTTTGGACGACATCCACTTTTTTTCCAACAAGGGCAAAACGCAGGAGGAATTTTTTCACACCTTTAACGACTTGCACCAAAACGGCAAACAAATCGTGCTTACTTCCGATCGGCCGATTAACGAGCTGGAGGCACTGGAAGAGCGGTTGATCTCCCGCTTTAAATGGGGCCTTATTGTGGACATTCAGCCTCCCGACTTCGAAACACGGCTGGCCATTTTACGCAAAAAGTGCGAAGAGAGCGGGCTGGACATTCCCGGCGATATTCTGGAATACCTGGCAGCCAATCTGGTGGAAAACGTACGGGAGTTGGAAGGAGCTCTGACGAAAATTATGGCGCAGGTCACCTTTACCGCGGCCGAACCCACGCTGGAACTGGCGCGCAAAATCGTCAACGAAATTGCCCGCCCCGATAAAAAAGTTTTGACCATCGAAGATATCGTAGAATACACGGCCAGCATCTTTCATCTTTCATCCGACCATCTGCGGGCCAAAACGCGCAAAAAGGATATTGTGAGAGCGCGACAAATTGCCATGTATCTGGCCAAAAAGCTCACCAATCATTCGCTGATTACCATTGGTTTGCACTTTGGCGGCCGCGATCATTCCACGGTAATTCACGGTATTAATACCGTAGAAGAATTGATCAAGAAAGATCGAAGTTTAAAGCAGCAAATAGACTCCATGATCAAGCATCTGGAATTTCAGAAATGAAATTAGAAAGGCAGCATTAGGCTGCCTTTTTATTTTCGTACGCTTTTGAGTAACTGAATATTTTCCTTGAATTTTTCCGTTCCCCCCGGAATTTCCAAAATTGCCGGATGATCGGTAAAATCGGGATGATTCATCAAATAGGCAAAAGTTTCCAGTCCAATCGTCCCCTCTCCGATGGGTGCATGGCGATCTTTTTTGCTGCCCCTTTCTACTTTGGCATCGTTAAAATGCCACACCTTCAAACGTTTCAGCCCGATAACGCGTTCAAAAGTCTCCAGCGTTTCGTCCACGGCGCGGGGCGTTTCCAGTCCGTATCCCGCAGCCCAAATGTGGCAAGTGTCCACGCATACATTAATTTTGTCGTCGGCCCGGGACAGTTCAATAATGGTTTGTAACTGTTCGAAGCGGTAGCCCAAATTACTCCCCTGTCCGGCCGTGGTTTCCAGTAAAATTTGCACCTTCGGCCTGTACTGCGCCAGGCTCCAGCGCAAAGTTTCGGCCACCTTTCCCATGCCCCACTCTTCCCCGTTTCCGCCGTGACTTCCGGGATGGATTACCAGATAATCCACGCCAAGCACGTCACAGCGCTTTAATTCATCCACAAAAGCCTGACGTGATTTTACCAGCTTTTCCTCGTCACTGGCGCACAAATTGATCAAATACGAGGCATGGGCAACCAGTGGTACCGAACGGTACGGGCCGTTTTGCCGAAGTTCATGGAAAGTGTGCACATCTTCCTGCGCATAATGCACCGATTTCCATTGCCGTTGATTCTGGGTAAAAATCTGAAAAACCTCGCTACCGGTTTCCTGCGCCCGTTCGAAACACTGCCAGATTTTCCCGGCAATGGACACATGGCATCCGATTTTCATAAAATCACTCTCCCCGTTTGTGATTACCTGCCTAATTTACGTGTTTCCTGCCTAAAAAATAAAGCAAAATTAACGGAATTTTCCACAAGAAACGCCTCTTATCACAAAATTGACTAACTTTTTTTCGTGTCATTAAGAATCATGTATTTGATACGATAATAAATGGGTGCAAAAATCTAATTGTTTAATCACAATTGAACAAATATGGGGTAAAAAACATGAGCCGTCAAATTCCTTCTCGGGTTATCACCCAGTTTAATAAGTTGCTCAACTATTTACCAAACGAAGCAAAATCCGTTTTTATTACCCACCCTTCGATCGAAGAGATTTTCGCCAATAATGTCCCCTCAATTATCGGCTCTACCTCCGTAGAAACCGATGGAAACGCCGAAGTACTACCGGTGGATGCGGTAACCATCGAAATTCAACAGGGGAACCGCACCGTGCGCATTCCGCTAAAAAACGCGCGTATTTTCCGCGATCCCATTAAAAATGTGTACGGAATTTCGTCACTGGACAATTATTTGCTGGATGAAGACGTGCCCACCGAAACCATTGCCAAAGCGATCTTCGAAAATATTGAAGACCGCACCGATTCCCAATGGCAGCGCTACTTCCGTATCATCAATCGTTTAACCGAAAATCTTTATTCCAGTAAAAATCTGGAGGAAATGGGCAAAGCCATCGGCGAAAGTTTTAGGGAGCTTTTCGATTTCGACGCCTATCAAGTGTACCATATCGACGAAGAAAACGACTTTCTGGTACCGATTTTTCGTAATGCCGAAAACACATCCAATAAAATGCTTTCCAATAATCCTATTTCCATAAAAAAAGGCATTGTGGGCAGAATTTTCCGAAGTAAGCAACCCATTTTGTGCCGCAATGTACGCAAGCACCCCGATGTGTACTATTTGCCCGGCGAAGAGCCTATCGACGAATCGCTGATGGGCGCCCCGTTAATCGTAAACGACCAGGCCGTAGGAGTGCTCATCGTGGTCAAAAAAGGCATCGGGCAATTTAGCTCCCATGCGTTTCATCTGTTTTCCATCGCCACACGACAGGCTGCCATTGCCATCGAAAATATGCGCCTGCTGGAAGAAGAACGCAACATGCGCGCTTTGGCCGAACGTGCCAACAAATTCAAAAGCGAATTTCTGGCTAACATGAGTCACGAAATCCGCACTCCGATGAATGCCGTAATTGGCTTAACCGAATTAACCTTAAACACCGAATTGAACGAAGAGCAGCGCGACTTTTTAACCACAATCAAAGAAAGTGCCTATGGTTTATTAGCCTTGATTAACGACATTCTCGATTTTTCAAAAATCGAGGCCGGCAGACTGGACTTATCCGAAGAAGAATTCGATCTGCGTACCATGGTCGAAACCACCATCGAGGGTTTGGCCGCTAAGGCCTATGAAAAAGATCTGGAACTGGCCGTTTTCATCGATCCGGAAATTCCCTCGAATGTCATCGGCGATCCGGGGCGTTTGCGCCAGATTTTAACCAACCTGGTCGGCAATGCGCTCAAGTTTACACATGAAGGCGAAATTGTTGTCCAAGTGAATATTAACGAATTAAAGCCCGATAGCTTAGACCTGCAATTCTCCGTGCGGGATACGGGCATTGGCATTCCAAAAGACAAGCAGGATCTTATTTTTCGAGAATTTACACAGGCCGACGGCTCTACAACCCGGAAGTACGGAGGTACCGGTCTGGGGCTTTCCATTTCTCGCAAGCTGGCACACATGATGGGCGGCCACCTGTGGGTGGAAAGCGAAGAAGGGAAAGGCAGCACGTTTTACTTTAATGTGGTGCTGAAGCCTGGTAAGTCGCGCCGCAAAACCAAAATTTTGGATATTGAAGAATTGCAAAACCTGCACATCTTAATTGTTGACGACAACAAAACCAATCGCTTCATCTTAAATCAAATTCTGACCAACTGGCAATTCAGACCCGAAGAAGTCTCTAACGGCTTCGATGCCATCAAGAAACTAAAAGAGGCCGTCAAAAACAACGATCCGTTTCCCGTTGTATTGTTAGATATGCAAATGCCCGAGATGGACGGCGAGGAGACGGCCAAACGGATTTTAAGCGATCCTGAAATCCAAAATACCAACATCATCATTCTTACTTCGTTAGGACAGCGTGGTGACGTGGCCTATTTGAAAGAGTTAGGCTGCAAGGCCTACCTGGTCAAGCCGGTCAAACAATCGCACCTGTTTAATACCATCGTAAATGTATTGCAAATGGACAAAGAAAAAGAAGAGGAGAAAAGCGAAGAACCGGAAATTATTACCTCACACATTATCGAAGAACAAATTCGTAATGGCGTGCGTATCCTTTTGGCCGAAGACAATCTGATTAACCAAAAGGTAGCCACGAAAATACTCCAAAAACGCAATTATTCCGTGGATGTGGTCAACAACGGGAAAGAAGCCGTAAAGGCCGCATTACGCCAGCACTACGACATCATTTTGATGGATGTGCAAATGCCGGTAATGGACGGGTACGAGGCAACGGCACAGTTACGCCAAAAAATGAACCCCAAAGAACACATCCCCATCATCGCCATGACGGCCCATGCCATGAAAGGCGATCGCGAAAAGTGTTTGTTGGCAGGTATGGACGATTACATTTCCAAGCCCATTAAACCGGATGATTTGTACGCCATGCTGGAAAAATGGGTAAAAAAAATTCAAGAGGAAAAAGATTTGAAAGCCAGACCGGAATTTCACACCACAGCTCCGGCTACTTAATTGTTTTCAAGGGGTTTAAAACGTTTTTGCCACCATACCGTGGCCAGGCTTCCCTTTTGAATAAGCCAATCCCGATAGCCCAGCGCACTCTTAAAGTTTGCCTGGGCTTTTTTTAACACCGCTTTGGAAGAATCCATGCGATACACATTAAAACGGGGTAACATCAGGTGGTTTTTTGGGACGGGAGTGGCAAAATACAGCGAAGCCACCCCAAAAAGATAGCCGGCCTGTTCCACCTGCCGCAAAAGTGGGGCATTAAACCGTCCAAAGGGATAGCTGATCGAAACGATCTTCTCCTGTAAAATTTCTTCCAGACGTTGTTTGCTGCGACGAATTTCGTCAATGGCCTCTTCCCGGGGAAGATCGGGCAGGGAGCGATGGGAACAACCATGCGAGCCTATTTCGAAGCCCTGACGCCGCAAAAAGCGTAAATCATCGGACGAAAGATGACGGAAGACTTTTCCAAAGAACTGCACATCCCAGTTGTTGACCCGACCGATAAAATCGGTCGGGACATAGACAACCCCCTTAAAGCCAACCTTTTGCATGCGGGGCAACGCGTATTCCAGCACAGAATCATACCCATCGTCAAATGTAATGATGATGGGCTTTTCGGGCAGCTGGGAGTTTTGCAAATCGTAAAAGGTAACGGTTTGGTAGCCTTCTTCGCGCAAGGCAAGCATGTCGCGTTCAAATTGCAAAGGATGACGGCTGGTAATGCCGATATCGAGTTGCGTGGTTACCTTGTGGTAGTTGATGATGGGAATGTGGGGGAAGACATCCATAGATCAGATATTCAATTCCAAAAGTTCGAAAATATTGTAAAAATCGTACCCATGCTGGTCGGCCACCAGACGATTGGTAATTTTGCCTTTGTAAATACCCACGGCCGGAATGAGCCCCGACTCTTCCAGCAATGCTTCTTTGAGGCCTTTCATGGCCAAAAGTTTTACATAGGGCAAAACCTTTTTGGTTAGCACACGGCTGGCCGTTTGCGGCACCAGAGCGGCCATATTCGGCACACAATAGTGCACAACACCTTCGACAATAAACGTAGGCTGATCGTGATTGGTAATGTGCGAAGTTTCCACAATCCCGGCCTGAGCAATCGAAACATCAATCAGCACACTGCCCTTCTCCATTAGCGCGACCATGTCCCGCGTAATTTTAATGTCGATCTCTTTTTTCAGGGAATGGAGGGCAACCACAAACACGTCGGTTTGCGGAAGCAAAGAACGGAGCAATTCTTCGGAATACGCCTGTACATTTACTGCGGGAAGTTCTTTTTTAACCTGCTCAATTTTCTCCGGCTTCATGGTTAACAAGTTGATGCGCGCCCCCAACGTGGAAGCCGTTAAGGCCGCATTGCGCCCCACCGTTCCGGCGCCAAGAATCGTAATGGTGCCGGGTTTGGTCACCTCCGTACCCGCAAGAAGAATGCCTTTGCCACCTTCCGGAGGCGTAAGCAGAATATTGGCCAGAAAGATGGCCATTTTCCCGGCAATTTCGCTCATTCCGTTAAGCAGCGGATAGCCACCTTTGTCGTCCTGCAAAAGTTCGGCCGAAATGTAGGTACTCTTGGTTTTCATCATGGCGGGCAGGCGTTCGCCCTGAAACACCAAATTCATGAATGACAACAGGATGTGATTTTCATTCAATAATTCAAATTCCACGGGATGCGGAGGCCGTACCTGCACGATTAATTGAGATTTTTCGAAAACCTTCTCCATAGTGGGCAAAATGGTACCACCGGCACGCTCGTACTGCAAATCGGGAAAACCGGCATCTTCTCCGACTCCGCTTTCCACGTAAACGGTCAGGCCGTTTCGCACTAAAACGCCCACGCCTTCGGGGGTAATCATAACCCGTTTATCGAACTGTTTGATCTGTTTGACAATTCCTACATTAAGCATCCGGACTCATCTGAATTATGTTGAACTTACCCAAGTTAAAAAGTTTTTGTGCCAATGCCAAAAGATACTGGCTGTTCAGGGCTTCCAAATTACGAATGGTTTCGGAAACCGGTATGTGCCGTCCGAAATAAATTTCGTTTTTGGCCAATCTTGTCATGCGATGCGAGGTATTTTCCAGGCCCAAAAGCAATCCGCCTTTTAGCTGCGCCTTAATGCGCTTCATCTCGCTGTCACGAATCGGATTCTCGGAAACGCGTTCCAATTCCTTTAGCAATAAATCCGTAGCTTTTTTGCTGTACCGCGTATCGGTTCCCAAATAAATGCTAAAAATGCCGGTATCCCTGAAAAAGTCAACCGCAGAATACACGGTGTAAGCCAGGCCATGCCGTTCCCGAATTGCCTGAAACAGGCGAGAACTCATCCCCCCGCCCAAATAAGCATTCAGGGCAATTAAGGCGTAACGCTCCGGCGAAGTGTAATGCACGCTATCGATTCCGGCCAGAATGTGGGTTTGGTTGAATGCTTCTTTAACATCCCAGCGAATTCCATGAGCGGGCTTTGGCTTTTTTACGGCTACCGGTTGCCCTGTGTTTTCAAATGTAAAATATTTTTCGATTAAATGCAGTAATTTTTCGTGTTCCAAATTTCCGGCCGCCGCCACGACCATATTGTTCGGAGTGTAAAACTTTTGCCAGAAGTTAAGAATATCTTCTCTTTGCAGGGCAAGCAATGTTTTTTCTTTGCCCAAAATAGGACGTCCCAGAGGATGTCCGGGAAATAACTTTTCTTGAAACAAATCGAAAATGTACTCTTCCGGCGTGTCTTTAACCGCATTAATTTCTTCCAGCACCACCTGCTTTTCCTTTTCGATGTCTTTGGCGCGAAACAAAGGATGGCAAACCAGATCGCCCAGAACGCTGATGCAGGTGGACAAGTGTTCATCCAGAGCCACTGCGTAAAAGTTGGTGAGCTCTTTGCTGGTGTAGGCGTTCAAATTTCCGCCCAGGTCTTCCAGTGAGCGCGCAATTTGCAACGAGGTGCGCTTTTGCGTGCCCTTGAACACCAAATGCTCGATAAAATGCGCGATGCCGTTCTGGCTGGCCCGTTCGTAGCGCGAGCCTGTTTTTACCCACACCCCGACGGCCACGGAACGTACGGTATTCAACGTTTCGCTAAGAACCGTGAGACCATTGGGCAATACCGTTTTACGGATTGTTTGATTCATGCGAATTACGGGCTTTTCTTTGATTTTAACGGAAGAGTAACAAAGATTGAAAATTCGATACGTACTTAAAAAATTAGAGTTCAGCGTTTAGTCTCTGGTACTAAGCGCCAAACTCTAAATTATCTTCCGGCCAATCGGAAACGATCAGTATTTTTTCCGGTAGGTCGGTTTGGCTTGTTTTAATTTACGACGCAAGAAGGCTTTACGGCTTAACGCAATTTTACCATCGTTATCGATGCGGGTAATAACCACGTCGATTTCGTCTCCTTCTTTGACCACATCGGTTACTTTGTTTGTGCGGTTCACGTCCAGTTCGGAAATGTGTACCATCCCCTCGCGGCCGGGCAAAAATTCGACAAAAGCGCCAAAATCTTTGACCCGTTTAACAATGCCGCGGTAGGCTTTGCCCACAACCGGCTCTTCCACCATCGATTCGATGATCTTTTTGGCCTTGTAGGCCACATCGGTATCGGGAGAGGCAATCAATACCTTTCCGTCTTCATCGATGTTAATATCCAGTTCGTCGGCGGCGCTATCGATAATACCGCGGATGGTTTTACCACCCGGGCCGATGATCAGGCCGATTTTGTCCACAGGGATTTGCACTTCGATGATTTTAGGTGCCCACTTGCTAATTTCGGGCCGCGGTTTGTCGATGGCTTCGTTCATCTTTTGCATGATGTGCAAACGTCCGGCACGGGCCTGCTCCAAAGCCGACGACATGATTTCCTGAGAAATCCCGTCGATTTTAATGTCCATTTGCACAGCCGTTACGCCTTTTTCCGTTCCGGCTACTTTAAAATCCATGTCGCCCAGATGATCTTCATCTCCCAGAATATCGGACAGAATGGCAATTTCGTCGCCTTCTTTGATCAAGCCCATAGCAATGCCTGCTACCGCACTTTTGGTAGGTACACCGGCAGCCATCAGGGCCATCGATCCGGCACAAACCGTGGCCATGGAAGAGGAACCGTTGGATTCCAGAATTTCGGACACCACACGAATGGTGTACGGAAATTCCTCCGCCGGCGGAATGACCGGTTTTAAGGCACGTTCGGCCAGGTTCCCGTGTCCTACTTCGCGCCGGCTAACCCCACGGATGGGTTTTGCTTCGCCGGTGCTGAACGGTGGGAAATTGTAATGCAACAAATAGCGTTTACTCGATTCGCCTTCCAGTGCTTCCACAATTTGTTCGTCGGATTTGGTACCCAGGGTAACCACGCCAAGGGCCTGGGTTTGCCCGCGGGTAAACAAAGCCGAACCGTGAGTACGCGGCAACAAATCGACTTCGCAGCTAATGGGCCGAATGTCTTGCCAGCCACGGCCATCCAAACGTTTCTTTTCTTTAATGATCATTTCGCGCACGATTTCTTTTTCCATTTCGTGCAAAATGATTTTTACGTCGGTGGCACATTCGGGGAATTCCTCTTCCAGCTCGGCGGCAATTTCTTCGCGAATGGTTTTGAGAGCGCGGGTCCGTTCGGCTTTTTCCTGAATGCGGATGGCCTCGCGCACACGCGAATCGCCCATTTGCCGCACTTTTTCTTCCAGACCTTCCGGAAATTCGTAAGGCGGTACTTCCCGTTTTACGATGTTCATTTCCGCAGCCATTGCTTTCTGCAAATCGATAATTTGCTTAATCGCTTCATGCGCCGCAGAAATCGCTTCCAACAAATCGCTCTCCGGCACTTCTTTGGCTTCGCCTTCTACCATCATAATCGAGGTTTCTGATCCGGCAACCACCAATTCCAGAGCTGCTTCTTCCATTTGCTTGATGGTCGGGTTAATCACATATTCCCCGTCCACCTTGGCCACCCGCACGGTAGCAATGGGGCCGTTAAATGGAATATTGGAAAAAGTCAATGCGGCCGAGGCACCGATTCCGGCCAGAACGTCCGCATCGTTTTCGCGATCCATGGAAAGCACGGAAGCGATGATTTGTGTTTCGTAGAAAAAATTGTCCGGGAATAAGGGACGAATGGGACGGTCGATCAAACGCGCAGAAAGGATTTCCTTTTCGCTGGGACGACCTTCCCGTTTGATAAATCCGCCGGGAATTTTCCCCGCGGAAAACATCTTTTCGCGGTATTCGACGGTTAAGGGCATAAATTCCCGCTGTTCGGTAGGATCTTCTGAAGCTACCGCCGTGACCAGCACAATTGTATCGCCGTAGCGTACCAAGGCCGACCCGTGGGCCTGCTTGGCTAATTTTCCGGTTTCGATGGATAGTGTCCGGCCACTTATTTCGATTGATTTCTTAATGTACATTCATTCCTCCGGGGAACATCTTTAACGTCTAATACCTAATTCTTTAATCACCTTACGATAGCGATTGATGTCTTTTTTGATCAAATAGTTCAACAAACGACGGCGCTGGCCAACCAGTTTAAGCAAGCCACGACGCGAATGATGATCTTTTTTGTGCACACGCAAGTGATCGGTTAAATAGTTAATACGGGCGGTCAAAAGTGCAATTTGAACTTCCGCTTTGCCCGTATCGGTTTCTGCATCGCCAAATTTGGCAATGAGTTCTTTTTTGTCTTCTTTCGTTAAAGCCATTGAAAACCTCCATTATATCTTCAGACTTTGTTCTCTATCTTTTTTTAATTGTTCTATCAATGCTTCCAGACTCGGAAATTTGATTTCGTCACGCAAACGTTTTTTGAAAAGCACCGTAATAACTTCTCCGTAAATGTCCTGGTTAAAATCGTGGATGTGCACTTCGATGCTTTTGGCCGTGGAATGATTGAGTGTGGGACGGTACCCGATATTCATCATTCCTTTGTACATCCGGCCTTTTACTTCCACATCCACGGCATACACTCCGTCGCCCGGCACCAATTTGGCCGGATGGGTAACTTGCAAATTTGCCGTGGGAAAGTCAATTTCTTTTCCCAGCAATCGGCCTTTTACCACTTTGCCGCTCAGGGCGTAAGGATGCCCCAGCAAACGCTGCGCATCTTCCACTTTGCCTTCCAACAGCAATGCCCGAATGTGCGAACTTTTAATAACCTGCCCTTCATCGCTAAAAGGCTTCACCTGAAAAAGCTCAAAGCCCCATTCTTCGCTGAGCTTTTTCAAATTTTCGTAATTGCCTTCGCCGTTTTTGCCGAAGTTGTGGTCGTATCCGATGACCAGTGCCTTCATATTCAACCGTTCAAGCAAAATCTCGCGCACAAACCGACGATAAGGAATTTCGGCAAAGGAACGGGTGAAATCTAACACCGCAACGCAATGCAAATCAAACTTTTGTAGCAGCCGAAGCTTTTCTTCGGTGGTGGTCAACAGTTTTACCCGATCCGCTCCAAGCAACACCTGACGCGGATGGGGATCGAATGTTAACAGGGTGGTTTGCAATTGCCGCTCCCTGGCAACTTCGATCAGTTTTTCGATGATCGAGCGGTGGCCGCGGTGCACACCGTCGAAAGTTCCCAGTGTAACGGCACACGGTGCTTCCGAATGAAGTTCGTCGATTCCTTTTATGATTTTCATTGCCTTTGCTTCGTTTTCCACAGTTGCAAGAACTCTTCAATTTCAAACGCATCCGACAGTCGATGCGGGCCAATGGCCGTCCGTTCCAATTCTTTCAGATGGGCGCCCACGCCTAATTTCTTTCCCAAATCGTGGGCAAACGAGCGCACATAGGTTCCTTTGGAAACGTCCATTTCCACCCACAACAACGGAGGTTGCCAATCTTTCAACTCCACCCGATGAATAACAATCTCCACCGCTTTTCGTTCCACCGTACGCCCTTTGCGCGCCAGCTTGTACAGTGGCGTTCCGTTCACCTTTTTAGCCGAATACATGGGCGGCACCTGCATTTGCGGGCCGAGCATCGTTTGGAGCACTTGTTCAATTTCGGAACGCGTAAGTTGCCCGACCGCTTGTTCCGCAAGTACCGTACCCGTGGCATCATAGGTATCGGTTTCCACCCCCAAATGCAGGCAGGCCCGGTATTGCTTGTCTAACCCGGCAAACTGCTGCATGTGTTTGGTACCCCTGCCCACCCCTACAATCAGGAGGCCGGTGGCAAAGGGATCCAACGTGCCGGCATGCCCCACTTTTTTGATTTTCAGGTGGCGGCGCAACTTGTTGACCACATCGAACGAGGTCCAGTCTTCGGGCTTATTTATCAAAACAACAAAACCTTCTTCCGGAAATATTTCCGGCCAGGGTTCATTTTTCTTCAGAATCGGAATCATGTTTAATCGATTTTAGCAAGCTATCGATGCGTTCTGCGTATTCCATCCGCTCATCGTAAAAAAAGCGTAACTCGGGTAAAAACCGCGAAGTAATGAACGGCTTGATTTCGTTGCGAATGAACGCCGTGGAACGCTTGAGCACCTGTTGTGTTTTTTCCTTTTGCTTGCTTCCGCCCAAAACGGTGTAATAAATGGAAGCAATCCGCAAATCGGGCGAAACCTTTACCTGCGTAACGGTAATCATGCCCTTATTCGGATCGTGCAATTTAAATTCGATCACTTCGCTGACGACCCGCTTGAGCATGTCGCCGTATCGTTTAACTCTTCTACCTTCTGCCATATTACAAAAACTCAAAAGTATAATGAATAACTTCAAAGCCGAAATCAGAATCCAGCGATTGAAACAGTTTTTGCATGGTTTCTTCCGCTCTTTTCTGGTCGGAAGCGACCATTGCAAACGCCAGTCTGGAACGTTGCCATTTGTCCTGATATTCAACTTCGGCAACCGAAATATTAAACTTATTTCGGGCGCGGTCTTTTATGCGTTTAATTACGCCGCGCTTTTCTTTTAAAGAACGACTTCCCGGTACCAAAATTTCCACAGTTAACAAGGCAACAACCATAAGTGGCTCTTGTTAAAATTTTACCGGCGTTAAGCTAACTTACGCTTTACTTCTACCAATTCGTAAGCTTCGATGATGTCGCCGACTTTCAGATCGTTGAAATTTTCGATCTGAATTCCGCATTCGAATCCGCTGGCCACTTCGCGCACATCTTCCTTAAAGCGTTTGAGCGAAGCGATTTTGCCGTCGAAAATTTCTTTATCATCGCGTACCACGCGAATTTTGGCGTTGCGTAAAATTTTGCCTTTAATAACGTAACAACCGGCTACCGTACCCACGCGTGAAATCTTGAATGTTTCGCGCACTTCGGCCTGGCCCAACACGTTTTCTTCTACCGAAGGTTTGAGCATTCCTTCCATAGCCATCTTAATATCGTTAATGGCATCGTAAATTACACGGTAGGTACGAATGTCCACGTTTTCTTTTTCGGCCAGTTCCTTGGCTTTCAAATTGGCGCGTACGTTAAATCCGATGATAACTGCCCCGGAAGCCGAAGCCAACAGCACATCCGATTCGGTAATGGGGCCAACGGCCTTGCGCACCACTTTAACCTGTACTTCATCGGTGTTCAGACCAATCAAGGCATCGGAGATGGCCTCGGCCGATCCGTCCACGTCGGCTTTGATCAATACGGGCAAATCGTGCACTTCACCCTGCGCAATCCGTTCGGAAAGCTGTTGCAGGGTTAGCATTTTTACCTGTTTTACTTCCTGCTCACGGCGCAACTGCTGGCGTTTTAAGCTCAGCTCGCGAGCCGATTTTTCGTCTTTCATCACCACAAAGCGATCGCCAGCCTGTGGCACACCTTCGAATCCAAGCACTAACGCCGGTTTGGACGGGCCCACTTCTTTTAGTTTGTCGCCATATTCGTTGAGCAGGGCACGCACACGTCCGTAATGGTGCCCGGCCACGAAATGGTCGCCCACGTGAAGCGTACCATCCTGAATAAGCACCGTCGCCACCGGGCCTTTGCCCTTGTCCAAACGCGATTCGATCACCACACCTTTGGCGCGTTTTTTGGGATTGGCTTTCAGGTCGAGCATTTCGGCTTCTAACAAAACTTTTTCCAGCAGGTCGGGAATGCCCTGACCGGTTTTGGCCGAAATCTCGGCGCTCTGGTACGTACCACCCCATTCTTCCACAAGAATATCGCGTTCGGCCAATTGTTGTTTAATACGTTCGGGATTGGCGCCCGGTTTATCGATTTTGTTAATGGCAATTACGATGCGTACCCCGGCAGCTTTGGCATGGTCGATGGCTTCGTCGGTTTGCGGCATCACCGCATCGTCGGCGGCAATAACCAGAATAACGATGTCTGTTACCTGCGCACCACGCGCACGCATGGCGGTAAAAGCCTCGTGACCCGGCGTATCGAGAAAGGTAATGGACTTGCCATTGTATTCCACTTCGTAAGCGCCGATGTGCTGAGTAATACCGCCGGCCTCGCTGGCCGTAATGTTACTTTTGCGCAAATAGTCCAATAACGAAGTTTTACCGTGATCCACGTGTCCCATAATGGTTACGATGGGAGCGCGCGGCACGAGGTTCGCTTCGTCTTCTTCGCTTTCATCTTCTTCTTCGGCCACAAATTCCGT
>Ga0256914_1002589_pt1 | contig 14968 bp, 13 predicted proteins | sample HulkmetaG_FD_191571 | JGI IMG/M metagenome (GOLD analysis project Ga0256914, IMG submission 191571) | Hydrothermal chimney microbial communities from Main Endeavour vent field at the Juan de Fuca Ridge, Pacific Ocean - Hulk | ecosystem: Environmental > Aquatic > Marine > Hydrothermal vents ... | reverse complement strand
TGAAAGATTTTTTGTTTTTAAAGAATTAATGCCATTTAAAATCTGCTGCAATTGTTAAAACAAGAAGACTTATTCCAAGAAGAAAAGCAAGAACCTTACTACCCCACTTCATATTTTTCACCTCCTTATGAAAGATTTTTTGTTTTTAAAGAATTAATGCCATTTAAAATCTGCTGCAATTGTTAAAACAAGAAGACTTATTCCAAGAAGAAAAGCAAGAACCTTACTACCCCACTTCATATTTTTCACCTCCTTTAAAAACCTATTTCTATGAATGTGTTAGCATTTTTTAAAAAAAAGTCAAGACCTTTTTGAAAGATTTTTGAATATCCGAAATTCCTGTTCTAATACCCTGTTTTTTGTTGCAAGTTGTCCGCAGGCAGCAGAAATTTCAGTGCCTTTTGAGTATCGAATTGTTACATTAATTTTGTTCGTTTTTAGGATTTTGAAGAATTCATTTTCTTTTTCCGATGGTTTAAAATTTGAGAATGGCACTGGATTGTAGTGAATTAAATTTACTTTTACAAATTTTATTTCTTTCAAAAACTTTACCAACACATTTAAATCTTCTAAAGAATCGTTTATATTTCTAATAAGAAGATATTCTACTGTTATTGTATTTCCAGTTTTTTTTGAATGATAAGATAGGGATTTTGCCAGGTCTTTGATTTTGTATGTGCGAAGTCCAGGCATCAGGAAATCTCTTTTCTCTTGAATTGCTGAGTGAAGGGAAACAGCCAGTTTAACTGATTTAAGATCGGTGGCGAGTTGATATATCTTTGGAATTATACCAGATGTGGAAATTACAATTTTTCTTCTTCCTAAGGCACGTCCATTCTCATCTGAAATTATTTTTATTGCTTTGACTACATTTTCATAATTTGCAAGAGGCTCTCCCATTCCCATAAAAACGATATTTGTAATTTTTTCGTAGTCTTCAACATAGAGAAGTTGCTCTATAATTTCTCCAGTGGTAAGATTTCTTATAAATCCCATATTTCCAGTAGCGCAAAATTTGCACCCCATTGCGCAGCCTACCTGGGAAGATATGCATAATGTATTTCGTTTTCTTCCAGAACTGTTTTTTTCTTTGATTAGAACTGTTTCTATTAATTTACCATCTCTCAGTTTGAATAAAAATTTTTGTGTTCCTGTTTTTTCTCCGATAGTAGATACCTTTTGAAAGCTTCTTATGAAAAATTCCTTGCTTAATTGTTCTCTTAATTTTTTAGGTAGGGTTGTAATGCTGCTGAATTCTCTGACTTTTTGGATATATATTGCCCTGAAAACCTCGTTTGCTCGGTATGAAGGCTCTCCAATTGATGTAAAATAAGATTTTAATTCATCTAAAGAAAAGTTTTTAATGTCTTTCATTTATTTTAATTCTTTGTCCAAACTTTCTTTCTGTACCGTTTAGCAGTCTTTTTATATTCTCTCTGTGTGAAAACGTTACAAGGAGGGGGAATATAATACTCATAACAACAACAGTTTTACTTTCTCCTAATAAAAGAAGAAATAAAGGAAAACATGAGATCGAAATAATTGATCCAAGAGAAACATATTTTGTTTTCCAAACAATTCCTATGAAAACAAGAAAGGACAAAAGTGCGGCCGGGAAATTTATAAATGCAGCAACTCCATACGTAGCTGCTACGCCTTTTCCCCCTTTAAAATGAGGCATAAATATAGAATAGTCGTGGCCTATGATTGCGGCAACTCCAGAAAGCATCATAATTACTGATGAATTTGCAACATATCTTCCAAGGAGAACTGCTATCCCACCTTTTGCCAGATCTAAAATGAGAACAACTACTCCAGGTTTAGTTCCCAGTACACGGTGTACGTTTGTTGCCCCGATGTTTCCACTACCGTACTTTGTTATATCTATTCCATAAAATTTCTTTGAAATAATAAATCCATTTGGAATAGAGCCAATTAGATAAGATGCAATTAATACTATTATTATTTTTATCAAAATTTCACCCCTTTGTGCTTACTCCTCCGTCTAAATTAATAACATTTCCCGTAATAAGGCGGGATTCCTCATTTAATAAGAAAACTATTAAGTTTACGATATCATCTATTTTGTTTATGCTCCTCATTGGAATAACCTTTTCAGCATTTTTTAAATAAATTTCTTTTAATTTACTTTCTGCTGCATTCGTATTTTCTTCGGTGTCTGTGTAACCTGCACGAATCGAATTTACTCTAATTTTTTGTTCAGCAAGTTGGTATGCTAAACTTTTAGTTACAACTTCCGATTCTTTTTTAAATGCATCGTAAATAAGTGCTCCTCCCAGTCCTTCCATTTGGCCAATTTCTAATAGATTTACAATACTTCCCCATGAATTCAATGATCCAGAAAAAACTTTTATACTTTTATATATAATTTGTAGATTTTCGTTTACTATATTTTTCCATTTATTTGCAGGTGTTTCTATGAGTCCGTTAAGTTCTGCAATTTTTCCAATGTTAACCAATCCATCAAGATTTTTGATATCATTAATCTTTTCTTTCCAATCAGAATCAGGATTTAACGGTAGAAAAATATTACATTCGGGTTCTTCACCAGCAGTGATAATATCATATTTTTCTTTAAGAATATAAACAACACTCTTTGCCCAGTTTTTACACCCAACAAGTAGAATCTTTTTCTTCTCTTTCATTAATACCTCCAAATCTAATTATAGGTGTTTTCCTATTTTCTTTCAATAGATTTTTATTTATTACGTATAGATTCTATAAGAAAGTATTGAAAATACTTGACAACCCTTACAAAATTGTTAAAATTAAAAAAACATTTTTAGGAAAGGGGAGATAAAATGAAAAAATTACCACCAGAGAAAGTTTCACAGCAAGAAATCGTATTTAAAGTGGAGGAACTTGAGCCTCTCTTAAGTCCACCTCCAATGGATCTTAAACCCTGGACTCCTATGTATATAGAGCTCAGGGGCGGCAAAAAGATGGTTATCAGGCAGATGACGAAAGAAGAAGCACCTGCACTGTTACCGTTTATTAAAAAATTCCTTGATGTTGATCATGACTTTTATGACATCGTAGGTGCGCGCGTCTATGCCGAAATTCTTGGTTGGTACAGAAACAGACTTAAAGATCCTTATCTTCTTGTTGGAGTTATTGACGGAGAACTTGCAGCACTTGGCAATGGCCGGCTTATGAACAAAGACATTAATATTAGTCTTCACACAATGGCTTTCAAGAGGGGATTACGTGCTGGTGCTGCCATGTATTATGCAAAAACTTATTACACCTTTGAAATTCTTGGACAGAAAGAATTCTGGGCAACTTATGAAAGTTATAACGGGTTTAAGAGATGGGGTATTGGTATGGCTCAGCCTTCCTATCCGTGGCCTGAATATCAGCATGAACTTGGCGGTGCAAAAGTGTTTTATATTACAAAAGAGTACTGGGATGCCTCAATTAAAAAATATCTTGAGGATTATCTCGGTACTACCCTTAAAGCACCAGTACCTGAAGATTTGCTTAAACAGGCAGAAAATTTCAAGATTCCTGAAAATCCTGAAGTGTAAAATAAACTTTGTAAACACCCTCGATTTATATTTTCGAGGGTGTTTACAATTTAATATGGGGGGTATTTATAATTGAGAACTGCTTTGCAGTTGAAAATAGAATCAATTGGTGAGGACATTTTACAGAGTAAACATGTTTTTTATAACTTGCACTCTTCATTTAAGAATGCAGTGAATTTTATATCGGAACATGGCTTTCTTGTTTCTATTGTTACGAAGGAAGTCGGAGCAGGTCCTAATAATCTTGTAATTGATTTGTCAGATGTGCGAAATATTTCTTCTTTTGAAATTTTACAAGAAAATCTTGTTAAAATTAATGGGAAATTGTTGAATATAAGTAAAGATGTTGAATTATATAGATCTAATCTGGAAGAAATTAATACTGCTAATTTAAACTATTTTGTTAAATCTTTGTTATTGTTCAAACACTTTTTATTGAGAAATGCACCTGCTTTGAGTAGTGCTTTCCTTCTCGACGAAAGAAGAAAGAACTTCTTTATCACGCCTTTTGAAAAAAATCTTTATGATTCTATAGAAAAAAATGTTCAATCGTTCTTGAGCGGAGATTTACATGCTCTTAAAAAACTTAAAGGACTTGGCTTTGGTTTGACGCCCCAGGGTGATGATTTGATAAATGGCTTTATCATTGCAATTCATTTGTATGGAAAACTTTTGAACAAGGAAACGCGGCCAATTAAGTATAAGATTTATGAATTTTCAAAGGGAAGTAATGTAATTTCTGATACTTTTTTGAAATATTCAGTTTCAGGAAGATTATATTTTAGAATGAAAAATTTAATAATGTCAATGTTGTTTAATAAAGCGGAGATTAAAAACAATACACTTTCTCTGCTTAAAATAGGGGAAACTTCCGGTTCCGATATAGGTACCGGTTTTATTCTTATGTTTGAAAAATTGTTGCAAGGAGGCCTGGAATGGTTGTAAAAGGAATTATAAAAAAGGGTGAATATTATGACTCTGTGACTTTAATGCTTGTTGCACAGGATGCTACAAAAATTGATGGAGTAGAGGATGCAGCTGTTGTAATGGGGACTGAACAGAATAAATCAATTTTGGAAACCTCTGGTATGCTTCTTGATATGTTCAGGGATGCTGGAGATTCAGATCTTCTTATAGCAGTAAAAGCAAAAGATGAAAAAGCAGCCGAAGAAGCATTTAAAAAGATTGACGAACTTTTACTGGAGAGGCGCACGAAGGCTCAGGAAGCAGGAGAATACACTCCTAAAAGTCTTGAAGGTGCTCTTGAGTTTATGCCTGATGCAAATATGGTAATTATCTCTGTTGCTGGTAAATATGCAGGCGATGAAGCGATGAAAGCACTCAAAAAAGGATTACATGTGATGCTGTTTTCCGACAATGTACCTCTTGAAAAAGAGATTGAGCTTAAAAAATACGCAAGAGAAAATGGTTTATTGGTAATGGGACCTGATTGTGGAACTGCAATTATTAACGGTGCTCCACTTTGCTTTGCAAATGTTGTAAATAGAGGCAATATTGGAATTGTTGCTGCATCAGGTACCGGTTTACAGGAGGTTAGTTCGGTTATTACTAACGAAGGCGCAGGTATTTCTCAGGCTATTGGAACAGGTGGAAGAGATGTAAAAAAAGACGTAGGCGGGATAATGTTTATCGAAGGAATGAAGGCTTTGGAAGAAGATCCAGATACAAAATACATTGTTCTTGTCTCAAAACCACCTCATCCAGATGTGCTCAATAAAGTAGCAGATCTAATTAAAAATGAAATTAAAAAACCTGTTGTAGGAATTTTCCTTGGCGGAGATCCTGAAGTTGTTAAAAATGCAGGGGCAATTCCTGCAAATACATTGGAGGAAGCCGGGCTTATTGCTTCTTCTCTTGCTAAAGGTAAATCAATGGATGAATTTAAAAAACTTCTTGAGGAAAGAGAGAAAGAAATTCTTGCAATTGCTGAACGGGAAAGTAAAAATAAAAAAGAAGGACAGAAATATGTTAGGGGCCTTTACACTGGAGGAACTTTGTGCGATGAGGCAATGCTTTTGTCTCGTCAGATAATAGGAGAGGTTTATGGAAATGCTCCGTTGAATCCGGAATTCAAGTTAAAAGATTCATGGATTAGTCAAGAAAATACATTTGTTGATCTTGGTGAAGATGAATTTACTGTAGGAAGGCCTCATCCAATGATCGATTTTACGTTGAGAAACAAAAAGATTTTAGAAGAAGCAAAAGATCCTTCTGTTGCAGTTATTCTCCTCGACGTTGTTTTAGGCTACGGTTCTAATATGCAACCTGGTGATGAACTTGCACCTGCAATTAAAGAAGCAAAAGAACTTGCAGAAAAAGATGGTAGAAACATCACATTTGTGTGTTCAATTACTGGAACGGATAAGGATCCGCAGGATAGAAGTAAGGTTAAAAAACAATTGGAAGATGCAGGCGCAATTATCATGCCTTCCAATGCGGCTGCAGCTAAACTTGCCTCTTATATAGTTAAAAATCTTGGGGGTGCGAAATGAGAAAAATTACTGATCTTTTCAAACAGGAATTAAAGGTTATAAATATTGGTTTGCTCTCTTTTAAGGAGAGTCTTGAGGATGTAGGTGTAAAAGTAATTCAAGTAGATTGGAGACCACCTGCAGGTGGGGACGAAGAAGTAATGGATGCCTTGAAGAAACTTTTAGGTAAATAATATCTTTTAAGGAGGCGTATTATGGTAGATATTGAAAAGGCGAACAAAGAAGCATTGGACAGATTGCTTGCTGCAAGACCTGTACTTGTTGGTATGGGAAAAGCAATTGATGTAATACCCGGAATGAAGAAAAATATGATTCTTCATGCAGGTCCACCGGTTACCTGGGACAGAATGTGTGGTCCTCAAAGAGGGGCTGTAATTGGAGCATTAATGTATGAGGGTATGGCGAAGAATGAAAAGGAAGCAGAGGAACTTGCTGCATCTGGCGAAATAGAATTTTCGCCCTGTCACCATCATCAAGCAGTTGGCCCGATGGCAGGCATTGTATCTCCATCTATGCCTGTTTATATAATTGAGAACGAGGCTTTTGGGAACAAGGCTTACGGAACAATGAATGAAGGACTTGGGAAAGTATTGAGGATGGGGGCATATTCTCCTGATGTTATTGAAAGATTAAAGTGGATGGAGAATGTAATGTATCCTGCAATGGATAAAGCTATCAGATATCTTAAAAAGATTGATATGAAAAATATCATAGCGCAGGCTCTTCATATGGGTGATGAATTGCATAATAGAAATAAAGGTGCTACCTCTTTGTTCTTTAGAACTATTGCTCCAGCTATGGTCAAAACGAGTGATGCTGCGACAGCTGAAGCAGTTTTGAAATTTATTGATGGAAATGACCATACATTCCTTAACCTTTCTATGCCTTCTGCGAAGGCGAGTCTTGATCCTGCAAGAAACATTGAGGGAAGCACAATGGTTGTGGCTATGGCAAGGAACGGAACAGATTTTGGAATACAAGTTTCTGGTATGGGGGATCAGTGGTTTACTGCTCCTGCTCCAGTACCACCTAATGCACTTTATTTCCCTGGCTTTAGCAAGGAAGATGCCAATCCGGATATAGGTGATAGTTCGATTACTGAAACTGCAGGTCTTGGTGGGTTTGCAATAGGTGCTGCTCCAGCTATTGTACAGTTTGTTGGAGGCACTCCACAAGATGGTTTAAATAGGACGCTTTCGATGTACGAAATTACAATTGGTGAGAACAATGTTTATCAGGTTCCTTATCTTAATTTCAGAGGTACCCCTACCGGGATAGATATAAGGAAGGTTGTTGAGAAGAATCTTCCACCGTTCATAGATACAGGTATCGCTCATAAGAAACCTGGTATTGGGCAAGTTGGAGCAGGACTTGTAGATGCTCCCATTGAAGTATTCAAAAAGGCAGTAATTGCATTTGCTAAAAAATATTCATAAGGAGGTATATTAATTATGACAAATGAAGAATTCATTAAATTAATGATGGAATCAAAAATGTATGACTTAACACAGCCGCTGAGTGTACATACTCCACCGTGGCCTAGCTATATGCCACTTGGGATACAGTATTTTAAACGTATTGCTGGTGCGCATATGGGACAGGGTGCAAATGGACAGATTATAACTTCAAGTAACCATGTTGGTACACATATGGATGGCGAAATTCATTTCTTTAGTTCTGGGCGGCCAATAGGAAAAGTTCCCCTAAATGAATGGGTGGGTCCTGGTGTAGTTGTGGATATCTCTGACGAGGTTGGAGATTACGATCTTTATACTCCTGAGATGCTTATGAAAAAAGCTGATATTCGTGAAGGAGATATACTTATAATTAATACCGGTTATCATAGATATGCCTGGGATCAGCCAGAATCTGATGAAGTGCGTTACATGGTAAAACATCCTGGTCCAAGTCCTGATTTCCCTGATTGGGCACTTAAGATGAAATTCAAATGGATTGGAGTTGATTGCGGAAGTGCCGATCATCCTATGAATACGATCCTCAGAGATTGGCATCCAAAATTATTTAAAGAAGCGGATAAAAAACTAAGAGAAAAGTATGGAAAATCTTGGGATGAAATGTTCCCTCCAGAAGAGTTTTATCAAATTATGCATCTAAAATTATTCCCCAAAGGACTTGTCCATGCTGAAAATTTAGGTGGAGAAATTGACAAACTCAACAATAAGCGTGCATACATTGGTGCATTTATTGTAAAAGGAATTGAAATGGAGTCTGCCTGGGCGAGAATAGTTGCATGGGAAGCACCTGATAATAAATAGGAGGTTTGTATGAACAATTTCGACTACGCAAAACCGTCCACACTAAAAGAAGCAATTGATATTTATAAGCAATATGGCGACAAAGCCAGGCTTCTTATGGGTGGCACGGATTTGGTCGTTCTATTAGATGATGGGGTACTTACTCCGGACATGGTAATAGATTTAAAAGGAATAGAAGAGTTAAAAAAACTTGAATTTGATGGTGAATATTTACATATTGGTGCTGGAGTTACATTCAATGAACTAATTGATAGTTCTGTGGTGAGAGAAAAATTTCCAATTTTATGGGAAGCCTCTAAAACGGTTGCTTCTACTGGTGTAAGAAATAAAGCAACACTTGTAGGAAATATTTGTAGTGCAGTGCCCTCTGCTGATTCTGCTCCAGCACTGCTTGTATATGATGCGACTGTTGTTATTGCGGCGGAAAATGGTGATAGAGAAGTTCCTATTACAGAATTCTTTACTGGTCCAAGAAGAACGGTCCTGTCTCCTGGTGAAATAGTAAAAGAAGTAAAAATTTCAGCCGGGAGTGGAAAATTTGGAGGCACGTATATTAAACTTGGAAGGTACGACGGAGAAGATCTTGCACAGGTAGGTGTTGCAGCATTAGTTACGGAAAGTAAGGATTACAAAATAGCCTTTTGTGCAGTAGCCCCAAAACCTGTTCGTGCTATAGAAGCTGAACAGTTCTTAAAAGGGAAAGATCTTAACGACGAAACTCTTGAAGAAGCCGCAAAACTTGCTGTTAAAGCAATCTCTCCAATTTCCGATATCAGGGCAAGTAAAGAATACAGGTTATATGTAAGTGGTGTACTTGTGAAAAGGGCTTTGAAAGTAGCACTCTCACGACTGAATGGAAACGGGCCTGCATATGGCGAAAGACTCGTTTAGGAGGATAAGATGAAAAGAGAAATAAAATTTACTTTAAACGGCGAACCTGTAAAAATTGATGTAATGCCTAATGAAAAATTGCTTGACGTGTTGAGAGACAGGCTTGGTGTAAAAAGTCCAAAGCATGGTTGCGGTAGAGGAGAGTGTGGTGCTTGCACTGTCCTTCTGAATGGAAAGACTATTAGAAGTTGTATTACGCTTGCAATAGAAGTTGACGGACAGGAGATAACAACCCTTGAAGGATTGGAAAAAGATGGTATGACTGAACTTCAGAAGTCTTTTTTGGAGCACAATTCGTTCCAATGTGGATTTTGCGCTCCAGGTATGACACTTACCGCTACTGAATTGCTCAGGAAAAATCCTCATCCAGACGAAGAAGAAATTAGAGAGGCAATTGCAGGAAACCTCTGCCGATGTACCGGGTATAAGAACATTGTTGATGCAATTGTCGATGTTTCAAAAAAAGGGTAGGAGGTAATTATGACTAAGGAACTTAAATATGTAGGAAAAAGGGCGGTAAGGCTTGACGGGTTAGAAAAAGTAACGGCTGCAGCGAAATATGTAGATGATCTGGAATTCGGTCCAGCAATGTACTATGTGGCAGTTTTAGAAAGTCCGTATGCACATGCTATTATAAAGAGTATAGATACATCCGAGGCAGAAAAAATGCCCGGTGTTAAAGCAGTTCTTTCTGGAAAGGATTTTCCTGAAAAATTTGGTCTTTATTTAAAGGATAATTCTATTTTCCCGGCTGATAGAGTGAGATACGTTGGGGAACAGGTTGCAGCAGTTGTGGCTGAAACTCCTGCACAGGCAAAAGCAGCAGTAAAGAAGATAAAAGTTGAATACGAACCTCTTCCTGTGCTTCAAAATCCACTGGAAGCAATAAAGCCAGATGCTCCACTCATTCATCCAGATCTTGGAAAATACGAAGTTGTCCCGTGGCTTTACCCTCAACCTGGCACGAATATTGCTCATGTTAGAAAAATTAGAAAAGGTGATGTTGATAAAGCATTTGAAGAAGCAGATTACATCCTTGAAGATTGGTATCATGTTCCTCACGTGGTCCATGCTCCTATGGAAACTCATATATCTGTTGCTCTTTTCTCTTATGATGGAAGATTGACTATGTGGAATTCCACGCAGTCTCCTCATACTCAGAGAAATATTATTGCAAATTCTTTAAAAATTCCCCATAAAAATGTTAGAGTTATTGCTCCTTATGTGGGCGGAGGATTTGGTGGAAAAGCAGGTATAAATATGGAAGTAATTGCTGCTGTTGCAGCAATGAAAGTTCCAGGACATCCTGTAAAACTTAGATGGACACGAAGGCAGGAGTTCTTTAATACTTCTCAGAGGCAAGAGTTATATGCGCATATTAAGATGGGTGTTAATAAGGAAGGAAAAATTATTGCTCTAAAACATGAACTTTTCTGGGATGTTGGAGCTTCAGCAGAGTATGGTTCTAATGTGGTTAATGCAACAGGCTTTTCTGCAACTGGTCCTTATTATATCCCCAACGTATATATAGACTCATTTGCTGTTTACACCAATAGGCCACCTTGTGGTGCTTATAGGGGCTTTGGGTATTCTGAGTTCCATTTTGGAATTGAGAGCCACATGGATAGAATGGCAAAAATGATAGGAATGGATCCAGTTGAGTTTAGAAGAAAAAACGCAATTAGAAGAGGACAATCTGTTGCGTACGGTGTGGAAATGAATCCAACTGGCATTCTTGAATGTATTGATAAGGTTGCAGAAAAAATTGAGTGGGGCAAAGAAGACAAATCACCTGATCCTACAAAAGTAAGAGCAAAAGGATTTGCCGCTGTTTGGAAAGCTCCCGCAATGCCACCTAACGAATCTTCAGCGGCATTTATTAAATTTAGTGAAGATGGTAGTATAAATATTCTTGTCTCTGGAATGGAACTCGGACAAGGATTCCTTACTGCAATGGCAAAAATTGCTGCTGAAGAATTACAGTTGCCACTTGAAAAAATAAGAGTAGAACTTCCAGATACTGATAGAAATCCCTATGAATGGCAGACAGTTGCAAGTCACGTTACCTGGAGTTGCGGAAATGCAGTAAGAAGAGCTGCCATTGATGCGAGGAATCAGATTCTTAATACAGTTTCCAGAGCGTATCATATTGACAAAGCTAATCTTTACCTTGAAGATGGCAAAGTTAAATGTTATACAGACCCAGAATTTGAACTTCCATTTGAAAAATTTGTTATTGATGGCATAGAAATGCCAGATGGAACATACAGAGGTGGTCCCATCATGGGCCATGGAATGTTCATGCCTGAGTTTACGTCTGCAAAAGTTAATCCAGAAACAGGATTAGGCGGCCATCCCAATGTGCATTATACAACTGGAGCGGGCGCTGTAGAAATTGAAATAGATAAAGAAACCGGAAGAATCAGGGTAATAAAAATGGCAGAAGCCTTTGATGCAGGTAAAGCAATTAATCCTGATCTTGTTGAAGGACAGATTGTTGGTGGATTTGTTCAGGGGCTTGGTACTGCACTCTGGGAAGAGGTTAAATTTGACGAAAATGGCAGGATATTGAACCCTAACTTTACTGATTATAAGATTCCAACAGCGCTTGATGTTCCAAGGGAAATGCATCCTATTATAGTGGAGGTTCCTCAACCAGATGGTCCATTTGGCGCAAGAGGTATTGCAGAACATACGATGATCCCCGTAATGCCTGCTGTTGCAAATGCTGTTGAAAATGCGCTTGGAATACGAATTAAAGAAGTACCTATTACACCAGAAAAAATTCTTAATGCTTTAAAAGAAAAAGAGCAGAACAAGCAGTAATTTTGCTATAATAGAGGAGGGACTATTCAATGAATAGTTCCTCCAAAAATAAGAAAGGGAGGTGGTTGTGGCGAAAAAAACTGTGAAAAGCTTCGTTGCTAAACTAAAAAATTCTAAGCAAAAGGAGGTTGTTTGGTATGGCAGATGAAGAATATGGTACGTTTAAACAGAGAGTAGTACCATGGCCAATTGACAGTTATCCGCCCTGGGGGTTCTCTATTTTGGCGGGGATACAGCATGTATTTACGCTTTTTGGAGCAACAACATTAGTTCCAATTCTCTTTGGTAATGCAATGGGAATGAATGATCAGCAGAAAGGTCTTTTCATTGCAACTGTTTACATGGTAATGGGTCTTGCAACCTTAATCCATGTTGATAAGAGAATTGGTAGTGGACTTCCTATCGTTCAGGGGTCTTCTTTCTCATTCATTGCTCCAATGATGACAGTTTTTGCTGCAGTTAAAAAGCAAGGCGGTGGCGTTCCTCAAATGATGCAAGCAATGGGTGGTGCTCTTATCTATGGTGGTATCTATGAATTGGTTGTAGGTTACTCTGGACTTATAGGACTTTTGAAGAGAATTCTTACACCAATTGCAATTGGTCCCACCATTATGCTTATTGGTTTTGGGCTATCCAGTGTCGCAGTAAGCAATGCAGGTACCAATTGGTATCTTTCCTTGTTAGTTGTTGCATTAATCTTCTATTTTGCACTTATTTCAAAGAACAAAACACTCAATGTATTTGCTGTTCTTCTCTCAGTAGCAACTGTCTATGTAATTGCACTTATCCTTTCTCTTGCGCATGTATTCCCAACTAATAGTCCATCTTATGTTCACATTGAAGCAGTTGCGAAGGCGAGATGGATAGTTTGGCCAACATTATTTAGGTATGGTACTGGTAGCTGGGCACAGAGAGCGGCCCAAACTCTTAAATTCAACACCCTTGCATTTACAAGTGTGCTTGCTGCATACACTGCTTCAATGATTGAATCAGTCGGTGATTATTACAGTGTTTGCTATGCATCAGGTGCTCCTGAACCTTCTGAACATGTGATTAACTGGGGAATTGGTTCTGAAGGTCTTGGTTGTATTATTTCTGGTATGATGGGTGGCGTTGGAAGTACAAGTTATACTGAAAATATTGGTGTTATCGCTCTTACAGGTGTTGCTTCCAACCGTGTAATCAGGTCTGGTGCTGTTGCGCTTATCATTATGGGCTTCTTCTGGAAACTTGGAACTCTTGTTGCAACGATTCCACAACCTGTAATCGGTGGAGCGTACATTGCATTGTTTGGTATTATTGGTGGACTTGGAATTCAAGTCCTTTCACGTGCTGATCTCTCATCGATGAGAAATATTATGATTGTTGCGTTTGCTTTCCTAATCGGTCTTGGTCTGCCTGGGTGGATACAGGCACATCCTGTAGTTATCAACTCGCATGCATGGAAATGGCTTGCTGATATCTTAAACGGTGTTTTGGGTACAGGAATGGCTGTTGGTGGACTTTCTGCTGCTATTCTTGATAATATTATACCAGGGACTGATGTTGAAAGAGGTATAAAAGTTAAAGCAGTTAATCATCCTCGATAATTATTAAGTTTTAAAAAGGCTTGTTCTGCGTTTTATAGCGGAGCCATATGGCTCCGCTATATTTTTACGAAATAGATTCTTATGCTATACTTTTCACAAATAGGTATAAGAATTTGGAGGTTAGGTTAATGAAAAGAAAAAGCGTAGTGTTTTTATTAATAGTATTGCTTTTATGGACATTTGCAGGGTACAATGAATATGTTTTGGGAGAAACAACTCCCATTAAATTAAATTCATTTCCTTACGAAATCACCTGTATATTTCAGTATCAAAATAACATCTTTGTAGGCACAAAACTTGGTTTTTTTGTATCCAATAACTCTGGTAATTCATTTTATGAGCGCGATAAAGGATTAGCCGATCTTGAAATTACAGGAGTCGCCTTTCTTAAAGGAAAAATTTTTTTGGGTACGGCAAATGCAGGTCTGTATGTATCTGAGGATATGGGGAAAACCTGGATTTCTTTGATGGATAAACTTAATTGTCCTACAATTTCATCTGTAAAAACAAATGGGAGTAGGATTTTTGTTACCTCACTGTGTACAGGATTCCATTATTCTGACGATTTAGGGAAAACATGGTATGAAAGAAATGGTGGTTTACCAACGCTGCGAACAACAACTTTTATTGAAACACCAAATGGACGTTGCTTTTTAGGAACTGACCAGTATGGTTTGTTTTATTCTGATACATTAGGTAAGACATGTTCCTGGGATAAATTTTTTGATAAGTATACAATTACTTCTCTGTCCTATATCGGCAATAATTTAATTATAGGCACTAATTCAGGTATTTTTATAGGAGATATAAAAAATGATCATTTTAAAAAGTTGAATTTTATAGGTGGGAATCCTTATATTATTGCTATGTGCAGAGTTAACGGAATGGTGCTTGTAGCGGTCAAAGATTTTGGAGTTTTTGTAACTTCTGATGGAAAAACTTTTTTAAATATCAATATCGATTCATTTGATGAAGTTTCGGATATATATTTTAATAAGGAATCTGAGCAACTATATGTGGGAACGTTTGAGGGTGATTTGTGGAAGTTGGATTTATCCAAACCATTTTTAGTTTCTGACGAAACTGTTAACCTGGGTTCTGTTGTTAAGGGTAGTGCGCTTAAAGGGAGTCTAAGTATTATAAATTTAGGTGCATCTAATCTCATGGGCACAATAGATTCTCCATATTTTATAAAGTTTAAGAATAATAAAATTAACGGGACCTGTAACTTGTCGTTTACAGTGGAAACTACTTCTCTTTCCGTGGGTGAATATACCGAACCTATTTATCTGAAAACAAATGGAGGGAGTATTACAACTTATATA
>Ga0256914_1002588_pt1 | contig 14968 bp, 13 predicted proteins | sample HulkmetaG_FD_191571 | JGI IMG/M metagenome (GOLD analysis project Ga0256914, IMG submission 191571) | Hydrothermal chimney microbial communities from Main Endeavour vent field at the Juan de Fuca Ridge, Pacific Ocean - Hulk | ecosystem: Environmental > Aquatic > Marine > Hydrothermal vents ... | reverse complement strand
CCCCCCACCCCTGCAGCGCACAGTACTTCGTGATCGCCGCCGTCAGCGTCGTCTTCCCGTGGTCGATGTGCCCCATCGTCCCCACATTCAAGTGCGGCTTCCGCCGCTCGAATTTTTGCTTGCCCATGATTTGCCTCTCCTTGCGTTAGGATGCGAGGGAAAAAGCCCTCTTACGCGCTACAATTCCCTCTCGGGTGAGGAGAGGGAATTTGGCAACCGAACAGATAGAAGAAAAAAGAGCCCTCAACGGGACTTGAACCCGTGACCTCACCCTTACCAAGGGTGCGCTCTGCCGACTGAGCTATGAGGGCTCATTTTTCAGTGGGCAGGGAGGGATTCGAACCCCCGTAGGGCGAAGCCCAGCGGGTTTACAGCCCGCCCCCTTTGGCCACTTGGGTACCTGCCCGTGTTCGTTGCCGCGATGCTCCAAGCCGACGACGGGACTTGAACCCGTAACCCGCCGCTTACAAGGCGGCTGCTCTGCCGATTGAGCTACGTCGGCCCAGGCCGCTGCCATTATACCAGACATGGCAAGCCGCCACAAGCCCCGTGGGTCGGCCTGTCGCGGCTCTAAGTTTAGCAAATTCGTGAGGCTTCGTCAACGCTGGAAGCAAAATTTCCCCACGCCGCGGCCCGAACTCGCCGCCCCAGGCTCAAAACAGCGCCATCGCGAGTTCGCGGCGATACTGCTTCGTCAAGGGGTGATGCTGCCCCAACACCTCGAAGATGCCCAGCAGAATCTTGCGCGGCATGTCGTCGCGGTAGTGCTTGTCCCGGCGGATGATCTCCAGCAGGCCGTCCATCGCGGCTTCGATATTGCCCCGCCACAACAAATCCAGCGCGCGACGATACATGGCCTCCAGCGGGTCGTCGCTTTCCCCCGCGGGATGCTCACGAGCCCACACCATGGCCTCCGCCAATGGGCGCAGCGTTTGCGCGGCCTGGTACTCCTTGCTGGCCGGGAAATCCTGCAGCAATTGCAACGCCTCGTGGGGGCGCCCCTGCATGAGCAAGGCTTTGGCCAAACCCAAACGCGCGTGCGCCAATTCAGGTCGTTGTTGTAACACTTCCCGATACACCATCTCCGCTCCTCGCCAATCGTTCATGTTCAGCAGGCTGTCGGCCTTTTCAAGGGCCAAGTCGGTCGGAGAAGGCGCGAGTTTGCGCAAAAACGCCCGGATCTGGGCCTCGGGCAAGGCCCCCACAAACTCGCCCACCACCTGGCCGTTGACGAACCCCTTGACCGTGGGAATGCCGCGCACGCCGTAGCGCATGGCCAACGTGGGGTTCTCGTCCACGTTGACCTTGGCCAAACGAAAGGCGCCTTGCGCCTCCACGGCCAGACGCTCTAAGATCGGCCCGATGATGCGGCAAGGCCCGCACCAAGGCGCCCAAAAATCCACCACCACCGGGCGCTGGCGCGAGTATTGCAACACCTCTTGGTCAAAGTCCATCTCCGTCACCGTGATGATGTCCGCTTGCGCCATACCAAACCTCCGCCACACAATACCATCCCCCTCCCTCCCGGCGCCTACGGAGAGGGTGCCTTGCGGTGAATTGCCAATGCAACGATGAGGGGACCCCGCGGCCGGACGGAAGGGAGTTCGCTTTCATTATAGCCGGTTTTGCCCCCAAGGCGGCCACCGTCGGCCTTTTTCTTACAAAATTCTTATACAACAAATTCTCAATCTCGTGGGCTGCCCCAAAGCAACCACACGGCCTCGACCAACACCAAGGCCAAGCCCAAGGCCATCAGCACCCAAGGCGAGGCCAAGCGGTCCAACTGCAACCACGCCCACAGGCCGAAGAAGCCCCCAACCATGAGGCTCTCGCGCCACAAAACCGGCGCCGGCGGCAACTGGCCCCGAAACCGGCGATGCAACACGGCCAAAGGCAGCACACTCAGCCCTGCCGCGCTCATGATCAGGGCCCAAAAGAACGCCAAGCGCGCGGGCAAAGTGGGGTAGTGGTTCCACACCACATACCCCAGCGTGCCTAAGCCCAACAAACTGAGCGTGGCCGCGACCGCGGCCAAATGCCACCAAGCCCGCCTCATGAGGCTGCATCCGTGGTTTGACGCTGGGGCTGGGCGCGCACCAACGGACGAATGCGCGGCCAAGCATGGACGGCGAAGGCCAGCCCGGCCAGCACTTCCAACGCCCGGCCCACGCGGAGCCCGTCCCCCCACCCGCCCAACGAAGCCGCCACCACCAAGGCCACCCCCGCGTTGAGCAGGCCATAGGCCAGCCACACAGGCCCCGTCGGACCGCGGCTCACGCCACCAGGCAGTTTGGGCAGCCACCAAAACAGCACGCCCAAGATGGTCTGCGCGACCCAACCAACCAGCATGGCCTCGATGTGCCAGCCCCGCAGCCGCCACACCCCCGCGCCTATCCCTGGCCAAGCCTTGTAGGTCAACAACAACGCACCCCAGGTACTGGCCAGCATAAAGTGCACCCATGCAGTGCGCAAATACCAACGGCTGACGCGCGGCATGGTTATCGGCTCCTCCCGCGATACCAGCCCCGGATGCGGGGCCAAATGTGCACAGTGAACGCCAGGCCGGCCAACCATTGCAACCACGCGGCCGCGAGCAACAGCCCGGCCGACCACGAACTCCGCGCGACGGCCTGCCACGGCTCGGCCACAGTGCGCAGCACCAAACCCGCGTTGAGCAAAACCCACGCCAAACCCACGGGGCGCTCATCCCCGCGCTTGGTGGGGCCGTGCCCCACAATGGGGAACATCCAATACGCCGCGCCAAAAATCATCTGCGTCACCCACCCTACCAAGAAAAGGTGCCAATACGTCGGCCGCAGCACGCTCCACGGCAGGGGCGCGGGCACGCGCATCAACGCCAAGGCGTCGACGGCCAAAGCCAGCAGCAAATAGACAAACGCGGTTTTGAGATACAAACGGGCATAAGGCGGCATGGGGACTTCATCCTTGAGGCCGGGCCGCGTCGCGATAGACGCGCGTCACGCGGGGCAAAAGCAGGGTTGTGACTTCGTAGTTGATGGTTTCGGCCCAGGTCGCGATTTCCTCCGCGGCGATGTGCTCCTGGCCTTGGCGCCCCAGCAAGACCACCTCGTCTTCCATCTCCACCCCGGGAATGTGGGAGACGTCCACCACGATTTGGTCCATGCTCACCCGGCCCACCACCGCCGCACGCTGGCCGCGCACCAGCACTTGCGCGCGGTTCGACAAGCGCCGCACATAGCCATCGCCGTACCCCACCGGCACCAAGGCCACCGTCGTGGGGCGCGAGGTAATGTACGTGCGCCCATACCCAATGCTGCTGCCCGCGGGCAACGTGCGCACCCGGGCCACCCGGCTCTTCCAGGTCAGCACTGGGCGCAGCGGCACGGGCGTTTTCCATGCCAACGAGGGGCGCAAGCCATAAGTGGCGATGCCGGGCCGCACCGCGTCCAGATGCGCTTCGGGCAGGGCAAACGTCGCCGCGCTGTTGCACGCGTGGCGCAAGCGGGGCATCAAGCCCGCGTCTTGCACCGCGGCCAGCACATCTTGGAACACCCGCCACTGCCGGCGCAGGTAGGTGGTATCGGCCTCGTCCGCGGTGGCGAAATGGGTGTAAAGGCCTTCCACCTCAACGCCGGGAATGTCGCGCACCGCGCGTAAGAAATCCACCACTTCATGCGGCAGCAAGCCGTAGCGCCCCATGCCCGTATCCACATTGATGTGCACCGGATGCGGTTGCTGAGTCGAGGCGTGGGCTGCCAGCGCGCGCACAAACGCCAGGGTGATGACCGTAGGGATGAGCCCATGTTGAACCACCTGGGCCGCGGCCGCCAAAGGCACATAGCCCAGCAGCAGAATCGGCGCGGTCACCCCCGCGGCCCGCAAGGCCAAACCCTCTTCCAGCCGGTGGACCACCAATCGGGTAGCACCGGCTTGCAGCGCGGCCTGGGCCACGGGCACCAAGCCATGGCCGTACGCGTTGGCCTTGACGACCGCGAACACTTGCACCTTCGGGCCGACCCACTGCTGCAAGGCGCGCACGTTGGCCCGATAGGCGTCCAGATCCACTTCGGCCCATGTGATGGCATGTGAAGGCGCGTCGTTCATGGGGACCCACTCCGAGGAGGGCTGAGGGAAGTATACCGCGGCGCGTCACATCCCAGCCAAGAAAGGGTTGAAGCGCCGCTCGTGGCCGACGGTGGTCTCAGGGCCGTGCCCGGGCAGAATGCGGGTCTCATCGGGCAACGAGAGCACCTGCTCGTGAATGCTGCGCAACAGGGTGTGGAAATCGCCTTGAGGCAAATCCGTACGCCCGATGCCCTCCCGAAAGATCACATCGCCGGCCAAAAGCCAACGCAGGCGGGGCGCGTAGAACATGACGTGCCCCGGCGTGTGCCCGGGTGCGTGCCGCACTTGGAACTCGACCTCGCCGACGCGCAATCGTTGGCCGTGCTGCAAGAACACCGTGGGCTCAGGGCCGGGGTCCAAACGAAAGCCGAACAGCCGCGCGCCGCCTTCTAAGCGCCACAACCACAAATCGTCAGGATGCATCGCGACCAAGGGCCAGGTCGGCAACGCCTCGGCCAGCGCGGCCAAGCCGCCGATGTGGTCAAAATGGGCGTGGGTCAGCCAAACGTGACGAATGGTCCAGCCCCGCTGGCGGGCGACTTCGGCAATGCGTTCGCCCTCCGCGCCTGGGTCGACCACCACCGCGATGCCGCTGGCGCGGTCGGCCAACAAATATGTGTTGGTCTCCAGCGGGCCTACCACCAAGCGCACCAAATCCAGGGGCATGGGGCACCTCCGAGCAGAAAGCCAAAGCAGGGCCGGGATCGGTGAGGGGTCATCGTTACCGATACCCCTCGGCCCACACGGCCACGCGCGCCACCGGCGCCACGTCCAGCGGATACAACCACACCGGCCGCGGGCCCTGGGCCCACACATCCCACGGGGCTTCGGTGTAGCGCAGCGCAATCACCCGCCCCGCGGGATCGTAAGCCGCCACCAGTGCGCCCACGGTGGTCACATCCTCGGCTTGGCCCTGCCCACGAGACACGTGCACGCGCGCGAGCCACGGTGGGCCGGTGGTCTCGTCGAGGGTGACTTGCGCGGGCAAAGGCACAACCGCGGCCTCGGCTTGCGAAGCGGGCAGCGCGGCCAACAACAGCGCGCGTACGGCAGCCTGAGGCCCCAGCGGCCGCGGCAATGTCACGGCCAAAGGCACTTCGCCGCGCGGGGGCACGAACAACACCCACGGTTGGACCACAGCGCGCCAAACCTCGGCCGGCTCCCAGGTGGGGTCCAACACCTCGAACAGCACCTGCACCGCGACCAGCGGCTGATCGCCAGGGTTGCGCACGCGCGCGGTGCAGGTGGCCTGCCAGGTGGTTGAAAAGCACCATGGGCCCTCCACCGGGGCCGGGAAGGGCGTGGGCGTCGCCAACAAGCCCAAGGCCTGGCCGGCCTGCGGTACGATGACCTGCGCGCCGATGGGCAATGCAGCCGGGTTGAGGGCGGGGTTGGCTTTTTGCAACGCCTCGATCGTCACGCCATAGCGCAATGCGATATCCGAGAACGTGTCACCCTCGCGCACCGTATACACAATAGGCGTGGGGGTCGCGGCGGCCGGCGTCGCGGCTGGGAAGGTCACCGTCGGCGGCAAGGGCGTGGCGGTGGGCCATCGATAGGGTCGCGGCGTCGGCCATGGCGTGGGCGTCAGGGTGGGCGCCGCGGGGGTCGCGGGCCCGCCGCGGCAGCCCGTCCCCCACCACACCCACACGGCCATCAGCACCCACATCCATCGACTACGGCTGCGCCTCATGGTGCGTTCGCCACCAAGTGTAGAAGGCCGTGGCCATATCGGGGTCGTGCACAATCAGCACATTTTCGTCGTTGCGCACATCCGCGGCGCGGGTGAAATTGTATGACCCCAAGACCACCGTCTCGCCATCCACAACCAACACCTTGTGATGCAACAGCCCAGGGAACGGATCAGGCTCGACAGCCAGCCCCGCGGCACGCAAGCGCGTGTAATCGTGACCCGGTGCGTCCAGTTGTTCGGCCTCGAACCAGCCGCGCACAACCACCCCGGCCCGAGCCCGCTCCAGCAGCGCATCGGTGAGGGGGTCCGCGGTCCAAATATAGGCCAACACCAACATCTCCTCTTGGGCTTGACGCAGCAAAGGCACCAACCGGGCCTGGGGATGCTCATCGGGCGAAAACCACACTTCGATGGGCACTTGGTTCACCGTGACCTGCGGGTAGGGCGTATCCGCGCGCGAGGCCGGCCCAAAGCGACCTTCGACAAACATCTCGTCGAACTCGCGGGCGTAGTCCGCGGCCAGCCGCCGAGAAGGGATGCGTACCAAATGGTTGGCGTTGCGATACGCGCCGTTGACAGTGAAGTTCATGGACCCGGTCCACACTTCGGCACCGTCGATGACCACGAACTTATGATGCATCAAACCAGGGCCGTCATCGGCCACCACCGGAATGCCCGCGGCGCGCAGCGATTCGACCTCGGGGGTGATGTGGTCCTGGTCTACCACCAGCCGCACTTGCACGCCGCGGGCGTGGGCATCCAGCAGCGCGTTGCGGATGCTCCACAAGTCCAAGTCATAGATGGCCATATCAATGTGCGCTTGGGCTGCGCGCAAGGCCTGGGCCAAATACGCGTCCGGCCCGCCGCGTTTGGTTTGGGCCGCGGGGTGTTCGGGCCGCGTGAAGTACAAATCCCAAGCCCGACCTTGATAATGCCACACAGGCGCGTCCGCGGCGTTGAGAGCCGGCGTGGGGGAGGGGCCAAGGTCCGCGCCCACGGGGGGCGCAGCCGCGGGGGGTGCGGTCAAGCCCCGCCAGCCGAAGAAGACGGCCGCGAACAAGGCCAGCAACGCGGCCAACGAGCGCCAAAGCGAAGTTCCCGCAGCGTTCGTCATGAGGCATCCATGGGGGTCAGAAGCAAGCGGGCCAACAACGCCTCCAACGCGTCGTCCAAAGTGAGTTCATGACGCCGAAAGCGACGCTCCAACTGATAAAGGCTTTCGTACAGATCGCGCCACGTCGCGGTGGTGAAGCGGACCATTTGCTGCCGATAGCGGGGCAAGGCAAAGGAAGGAATGCCCCACGCGCGCGCGACCGCGTTTAACGACGCGCCATGGTCATGCGCGTCGCGTAGCACCAACAACAAGCGAAAATGCCGCAGAAGCATGTTCCACACAAAAGCCGCGTCGTGGGCTTCTCGCAAGCGCATCAGATATTGCCACGCGGCCTGGCTTTGGCCCGCGCCGACCAAATCCAACCAGCGGAACACATCAGGGGCCCATTCGCCTTCCACCAACGCGGCCACGTCGTCTGCGGTAATGGGGCGGTCGCCCGCGTACAGGGCGAGTTTGCGCATCTCGTTGAGCCCGCGCAGCGTATCAGGCCCGATGGCCGCGGCCAGGGCTTGGGCGGCTTCGGGGGTCAAGTGCGCGCCAACCTCGTGGGCGGCCTTGTACAGCCAACGCGCCATCTCGGCCACATCCCGGGGGGCAGGCAAAGCCTTGAGGAACACATGCTCTGGCCCCCGTTGCCGCGCCCAGGCCAGCAACCAGTGGGGGGCTTTGCCCCGTCGTCCTTCGTCCAGGCGTTGGCCGATGTCTAAGACCAACGCGGTGCTGGCAGGGACCTCTTCGAGCACGGCCAAGAAGCGCTGCCGTTGGGACGCGTCGCGCGCCCAACCCAAGGGGTCCACCGCGTGAATCAAGCGCCGGCGCACAAACAGCGGCGCGGCGAGCACCGCGGCCCGCAGGTCGTCCAACGTGTGCGTTTCAGGGCTCAAGCGCTGGTAATTCAGTTCGGCCCATGTGGCATCGCTCTGCTCGGCCAATCGCGCCCGCAGCCGCGCGATATAGGCCTCGCGGCTCGCGTGGTCGTCGCCGTAGAAGAGATAGACCCGGGGGATGGGACGGGCCGCGCTCATGCCGTCGTCGACTGCACCCGGCGGGTGGTCACCCGATGGGCGGGCAAACGGCCGCGGCGCGCCGGGCGCACCGCGACAACCTCCAGGTCCGTGACCCGCGGGTCCGTGGTCACGACCCGCTGCAGCCAGAAGCCCAACGGACGCCCCACAATCAAGGCCAACATGCTCAAGAACATCACCAGCGGGAAGCGATCCCAGCGCTCGCGCCAACGCTTCGCACCCGCAAACCCAAACAACCCCGCCAAGGCGGCCAAGCCGCCGGTGGCCAAATAATTGGTGCCACAACCCGGATGCAAAGCCAGGTGGTGTTCGCCCCGTTGCAAGCGGGTCAAGGCCTCGGTCACGGCTTCTTCAACCGCCTCGGTGGGCACCGCGCCCAAAATCCAAAACCCCCGGGCATCGGAATGCCCGGCCAGCGGCTGCTGCGGAAAGCGACGGCTCAAGATGTGCAGTGTCGCGTGCTCCAAAGCGTGGTGTTGGCGGGTGCGGGTCACGAAGGGGAAAGCACGCCACAAGGGCTCTAACAAACTCACGGTTCTGCTCCCAGGATGCGCCGCGCGGGCGCAGAGTCGCGGGAAGAATTATACCCCTTTTCGGCCCCGGCCGCACACGGCCCCGCGCGGAGGCCTGTCCCCAGGTCGGCCGCGTGCGGGTCTGAGCCCAAGCCTTGGCATCTCCGCGGGGCCGCGATACAATGCAAGCGTATGCGTGGCCCACGCTCCCACTCGATGCGACGGGGCCGCGAGGGCGCGAAGGGCATGAGGTGGTGGACTTGGCTACTGCTCGTGCTCGCGGCCGTCCTCGCGCGTCCTACGACCGCCGGCGCGGAACTCACACCCCACGATCGCGCCCAGGCCTTGCTGGCGCGCCTTACGCCCACCGAAAAGGTGGGCCAATTGTTTCTGGTGACCTTCGTCGGCACCGACCCCACCGAAGACGACGCCATCTACCGTTGGATCACCCGCCGCCGCATCGGCGGCGTTGTGCTCCGGCCCGAGTTGGACAACTTCGCCCCTCCGCCCGACACCCTGACCACCCTGCAATCGCTGATCAACCGCCTGCAAGATTGGGCCTATCCCGAGCCCGACGAACGCATTTTGCAGCCGGCCACGGGCGAAAGTGTGGCCCCGAACTTCATCCCTCTGTGGATCGGCTTGCAACAAGAGGGCGATGCCGCGCCCGGCGATGCCCTCCCCGCAGGGCTCACCCCCTTGCCCAGCCCCATGGCCTTGGGCGCCACGTGGGACCCCGCCCTGGCGCGCGAGACCGGCGCGGTGTTGGGGCGGGAACTGAACGCTTTGGGCGTCAACTTGCTCTTTGGCCCGCCGTTGGAGGTCCTGGAGACCGCGACCTTGGGTTCGCCCGGCGACCTGAGCGTGCGCTCCTTTGGGTCGCATCCGTTCTGGGTGGCCCGCATGGCCCAGGCTTATTTGAGCGGCGTGCATGAAGGGTCCCAAGGCCGGGTGGCCTTTGTGGGGCGTTATTTCCCTGGCTATGGCGGCACCCAACGCCCCTTGGCCGAAGAGATTCCCACCGTGCGCAAGCCCTGGGAAGAAATGCGCGAAACCACCATGGCCCCTTTCGTTGCGGTCATGGCCGCGGAGCCAGCCACAGCGCGGGTCGACGCCCTCCTGGTCGGCCACATCCGCTACTTGGCCCTGCAAGGCAACATCCGCCCGACCACGCCGCCCGTGAGCCTGGATGCCAAGGCCCTCCAACAAGTGCTGGAAGACCCCACAGTGCGGGCCTGGCACGAAGACCAGGGCTTGCTCATCAGCGATGATTTGGGCAGCCCCGCGCTGCACCGCTACGCGGAAACCCTGGGGCAGGCATATGACCCGCAACGCTTGGCGCGCGAAGCCTTTCTGGCTGGCAATCATCTGCTCTACTTGGGGCCGGGCTTCGTCGACCCCCGGCCTGAAGAGCCCTCTTACATTCGCACCGTGGACGGGGTGTTGGACTTTTTCGTGCGCAAATATTTGGACGACCCCGCCTTTGCCCAACGGGTGGACGACGCGGTGCTGCGCATTCTCACCCTCAAGTTCAGCCGCTATGGGGAATTCACCTTGAGCGCGGTGCAACGCCCCGCGGCCACGCTGGAGCAGGTGGGCCAGGCCCAAGAGATCACGTTTCGGGTCGCACAGCGAGCGGCCACGTTGCTGGACCCTTCGCTCTTGGACTTGCCCGACGTCTTGCCCGCGCCACCGGGCCGCAACGATCATTTGCTCTTCATCGTTGACACTGCCACGTATCGGCTGTGCAGTGAGTGCCCAGCCCAGACCGCGCCTGACCCTGAGGACTTTCGGCGCACAGTGCTTCAACTCTATGGCCCGCGCGCACAACGGTTGATCCAGCCCGAAAATCTGCAAGTGTTCACCGCGCTGGATTTGGCCCATTGGCTGGCCGCGCCCTATGCCGAACCCAATCGACCGTTGGACGACGCGCTGGCGCAGGCCGATTGGGTCGTTTTGGTGGTGTTGGACCCGTCGGACCGCCGCCCTGGCGGGCAAGCCATCCCGCAATTGTTGGAAGAGGCCCCCGAACGGTTGCGGGACAAAACCGTCGTGGTCTTCGCCATGCAAGCGCCTTATGCCCTGGGCGCGGGGCACTTGGCCAATGTGACCGCGTACTATGGCATGTATGGCAAGACGCCGCCCTTCGTCGAAATGGCCGTGCGTCTGCTCTATCAAGAAGCCCTGCCCCAAGGGGCGTCACCCGTCTCGGTGCCTGAAATCGGCTACGACATTTTGCGGGTGACCCAGCCCGACCCCGAACAGACCTTCAGCCTGACGCTGGAAGTCATTGCCGGCACCGCGGTCACGCCCACGCCACCGCCCGCGGGGGAGCCTTGGCAACTTCCTAAGGGGCAGTTGGTGGCCGTGCACACATCGGTCATCGTGGACCACAACGGCAATCCCGTGCCCGACGGCACGCCGGTGCGCTTTGTGCTCACCTTGGCCGGCAGCGACACAGTGCTGCAGCGCAGCGAGGTGAGCACCCAAAACGGCCGCGCGCGCGGCTCGCTGGTGCTCGACACCGCGGGCCTGGTCGAAATTTGGGCCGAAGCCGGCGAGGCCCGTTCCACGCGGCTGCAAATCGAGGTGCTGGGCGCGCCGCCTACCCCCGTGCTGCTCACCCCCACCGCGACGCGGCCCCCCACATCTACGCCGCCCGCGCCCGCAACGCCCCCAACCACACCCCCGGCCCCCTCCGTGGGTTGGCGGCTGGCCTTGGCGACCTTGGCGACGCTGGTCAGCCTGGGCTGGGCCACCGCGGCCTTTGCCTGGGCCCGCGGCCGCGGCTTCCCAGGCCCTTGGCCTTGGCGCTACGGCTGGGCCGCGTTCGGAGGCGCTTGGCTGGGCTATTTGCTGGGCTACCTGTTGGCCCGTTGGGACCCCCAGCAGGGCAGCACGGTTTATTTGCAAGCCCTGGCCGCGCTCACCCTCGGCGCGGCCTTGGGTTGGTTGGGGGTTAACCGGCGGCAGCGCCGAGGGTGATGACTTCGCCTCGGAGGTGGAATCCCATGGAGGAACTCAAACAGCGCATTTTGGCCGAAGGCAAGCACTTGGGCGACGGCATCTTGAAAGTCGACAGTTTCCTCAACCATCAAGTGGACCCCGCGCTCATGATGGCCTGCGGCGCGGTGTTCGCGGAGCGCTTTCGCGCGGTGCAGGCCACCAAAGTGCTCACCGCGGAGATCTCAGGCATTGCCCCCGCGCTGGCCACGGCCTACCATTTGGGCGTCCCCTTGGTGTTCGCGCGCAAACACAAGCCCATCACCATGCCTGAAGAGGTGTTCCTCACGTACACCCCCTCGCCCACCAAGGGCCGCATCGTCGAGTTGATGATCTCGCCCGAATACATTCGCGCGGGCGACCGGGTGCTCATCATCGATGACTTCTTGGCCAGCGGTGCCACCATCTTGGGCTTGGCGCGCCTGGCCCAAACCGCAGGCGCACAAGTGGTCGGTGTGGGCGCGCTCATCGAAAAGACCTTCGAGCACGGCCGAGCCCGCTTGGAAGCCGAGTTGGGCGTGCCCATCGAAAGCCTGGCGCGCATCGCCCGCTTTGAGGGCGACCGCATCGTGTTCGCGGATTGAGCACGCCTTGGCCCACCCGGAGGGGTTCCCCATGAGCCAGCCTGACACCATCGTGGTTTTGGACTTCGGCGGCCAATACGCGCAACTCATCGCCCGCCGCGTGCGTGAGCAAGGGGTCTACAGCGAATTGGTGCCCTGGGACGCACCGGCCGAACAAGTGCTTCGCTTGCAGCCCAAGGGCTTCATCTTGTCTGGCGGGCCCGCCTCGGTTTACGCGTCCGCCGCGCCGCAAATTCCCGCGTATGTGCTGACCAGCGGCCGCCCCATCTTGGGCATCTGCTATGGCATGCAGGCCCTGGCCCACGCGCTGGGCGGCACCGTGGCCCCCGCGCCGCGGCGAGAATATGGCCCCGCGCTCTTGGAAGTCGTGCGCCCCAACCCCCTGCTGCCCCCGGGCCGCCATCGGGTGTGGATGTCCCACGGCGATCGCATCGAAACGCTGCCGCCCGGGTTCGAGGTGCTGGGCCGTACTGAAAACAGCCCCATCGCGGCCATGGGCGACCTCACGCGGCATTACTATGGCGTGCAATTCCACCCCGAGGTGCAACACACCCCCATTGGCGGCGAAATTTTGCGCCGCTTCGCGGTCGACATCGCGGCCGCGCAGCCCACATGGACCCCCGAGCACATGATTCGTGACATCGTGGACCGCATTCGGGCGCAGGTGGGCACCGAGCCCGTGTTGGCCGCGGTCAGCGGCGGTGTCGATTCTACCGTGGCGACGGCACTGGTGCATCGGGCCGTGGGCGAGCAACTGCGCGCGGTGTTCGTCGACACCGGCCTGCTGCGCCTGGGCGAACGCGAACAAGTGGAGCAGGCCCTGCGCGAAGCCTTGGGTGTGCACCTCACCGTGGTGGACGCGTCTGAGCGCTTTTTGCGCGCATTGCGCGGGGTAACCGATCCAGAACACAAACGCCGCGTGGTGGGCGAAACGTTCATTCGGGTGTTTGAGGAAGAAGCCCTCCGGCTGGGCCGGCCCCGCTTTTTGGTCCAAGGCACCATTTACCCCGATGTCATCGAATCGCGCGCGGCTGAGCGGCCGCACGCGGCCAAGATCAAGACCCACCACAACGTGGGCGGGCTGCCTGCCAACATGGACTTTCATCTGGTCGAACCCCTCCGCTACCTCTTCAAAGACGAAGTGCGACGCTTGGGCGAAGCCTTGGGCTTGCCCGCGGACTTGGTCTGGAAGCAGCCCTTCCCGGGGCCGGGGTTGGCCGTGCGCTGCTTGGGCGAGGTCACCCCCCAACGACTGGACACCTTGCGCCAGGCCGACGCCATCTTCCGCGAAGAACTCCGCCGCGCCGGCTATTTGGGCAAACCGCGCGGCCAGGAGCCCCAGCCCGTGGCCCAGGCCTTCGCGGTGTTGCTGCCGGTCAAGGCCGTGGGCGTTATGGGCGACCAGCGCACCTATCACGAAGTCGTGGCCTTGCGCGCGGTGGTGACCGAAGACTTCATGACCGCGGACTGGGCCCGTTTGCCCGCGGACCTGTTGGCGCGGGTGGCCAACCGCATCGTCAACGAAGTCCCGGGCGTCAATCGGGTCGTCTACGACATCACCTCCAAACCCCCGGGCACCATCGAATGGGAGTGAGGCCCGGATGCTATAATGGGGCCGTGCCGAACCCGGCCTCGAGGCCCGCCATGCACGACTTGCACTTGGTAATCTTTCAGCACTATACGGGCGAAGCGCCCGCGGCCTGGCCCGCGCATTGGGCCGGCAGCGCGCCGCGCGATGCCCACCGCCAGCGCCGCCGCGAAGACCTGCTGGTCGTGGCCGATTTCTTCGGCGCCGCGCGGCCTGACCTGCGCGCGCAAGAACGCTTGTTGCAACGGGCCGTGCGCGCGTACTTCCAGGCCGGCGGCCCGGTCACCGCGGCCCTCAAGGCCTTGGCCCTGGCTTTGCACCACGACCTGCAGCAGGCCAATCAGCGCCGAGCCACGCGCGGCAAGCAAATGCTGGCCCGCTTGGCCGTGTGGGTGTGGCGCGGACCGCAAGTTTACCTGGCCTTGGTAGGCCCCTGGCAAGTGCACGCGCTCGCGCCGACCCACCAGGTCTTCCCGGCCGAGCCCGAAGGATGGGGCGCGCCCCTGGGGCTGAGCACCGAGCCTTGGGTCGACTATCACCTGCTGCCGCGCGAAACCGGCCCTTGGTTGCTGGCCGCGGAACCGCTGCCCCCGGATGTGGCTTGGGAGCATCTGCTGGGGGCAGACCCCAAACCCGCGCTGGCGGCCATGCTCCAACGCAGCCCGCACCCCCTACGGGGCCTATGGCTCGACGCGCAACCAGGCGCAGGCGGCCTGCAACGGGAATATGTGCAACAGTTGTGGCAGGGGGCCCGCCCCGCGCGTCCGGCCCAGGCCGCGACTCGCACCCAGGCCACCACCCCAACCCCGGCCCGCGCGGAGCCCGTCCCCCCCACCCCCACAACGCCCCGCCCCCGGGCCAAAAACCAACCCGCCCGCCATGACCGCGCCCGCGACCCCGCGCCCTGGCTGCGCGCACTGGCCCACGGGGTGCAGCGCCTGAGCCGCATGACCCCGCGCCTGCCGGCCAGTGTGGGGCTGTTCTTGGCGGTGGTCATCCCCTTGGCTGTGGTGGCTGCCAGCCTCGCGGTCTATGTGCGCCGCGGCGCGGAAGTGCGCCAAGCCCGCTGGTTGGCCGTGGCCGAGCAGCACATGGCCGCGGCCCAACAGACCGACGATCCCTTGGCCCAACGCGAATTTTGGGCGCAGGCCTTGGTCGCGGTGGAAGAGGCTGCCCGCTATGGCGATAGCCCCCAAGTGCAGGCCCAGCGCGCGGCCGTGCAACAACACCTGGATGCCCTGGATCGCACCCGTCGGCTGGACTTCCGCCCCCTGGTGGTCAGCCACTTGGGCGATGAGGCCCGCCTGACCCGCGTGGCCATCGGCGTGGATGACTTATACGC
>Ga0256914_1002587_pt1 | contig 14969 bp, 14 predicted proteins | sample HulkmetaG_FD_191571 | JGI IMG/M metagenome (GOLD analysis project Ga0256914, IMG submission 191571) | Hydrothermal chimney microbial communities from Main Endeavour vent field at the Juan de Fuca Ridge, Pacific Ocean - Hulk | ecosystem: Environmental > Aquatic > Marine > Hydrothermal vents ... | reverse complement strand
AAGACAGTCTTGGATGTAACGGAGGAGATAGACCTCGCGGTATTGGTGTCCCCCGTCGAGAGGATACCTAAAATCATGGGAGAACTTGGTGCCAAGGGTGTTAAGGTCGCCGTGGTCATTTCCGGGAAGAGGGGAGATCTCTCCTCCTATGAGATATACGAATCAGCCCGGAAGCATGGAATAAGGATCTTGGGCCCATCGTCAATGGGTATATTTCATGTCAAGAGTCGTTTGAATGCTACATTGGGTCCTATGGAGGTGCTCGAGGGAGGGGTGGGCTTGGTCACGGAGTCCCGTACCTTAGGGATGGCTCTGATGGGTCTGGCTTCGGTCCAAGGTGTGGGGCTCTCAGCTGTGATAGGGCTGGGCGATAAGCTGGATGTCAGTGAGAGGGAAGTCTTGAGCTACCTCGCTGAGGACAGGAGCACTCGATCTCTAGTGTTGCACGTGGAGAGCGTTAGGGACCGCGGTGCATTGGAAGATACAGTTAGGGAAGTATTTCGAAGGAAGCCCTTGGTCATTCTTACAGCTTCAGACTCGGTGAAGGATGAGTTAAAAGGTCTTCAGGATAGCCTACCCATAACCGATGATGTGATCACGGCTCTTGACATGGCCTTAGCTCTCTCCGGTAAGAAATCCAAGGGAAGATCATTCATCGCGGTGACCAACAGTGGAGGGGCCGGGAAGCTCCTGAAGGGAATTGCCTCCAATTTTATCCTAGATTTATCGAGACCTAGTGATGAGTTAGTCGAGGAGATGAGGCAGTTCGTACCGGAAGGTGGTGATTTCTCCACCAATCCCGTAGATATAACGGGAAGAGCTGGAACCGATGTTTATAGGGGCGTGCTAGATGTGCTAATGTCGAATAGGAGTGTGGATGGGGTCATAGCTTTGCATTGTGAGACAGCACTCTCCGACCCCATGAGGTTCGCTGGCATGATATCCGACCTCTGGGACTTATACGACAAGCCAATAATTCCGGTGATAATGGGAGGAAAGAGGGCCCTGGAGGCGGTTCTCTCGCTGAGGAGGAGGGGAATACCTGCCTATCCCACTCCCTGCCGCGCGTTGAGATCGGCCGACTCGCTGGTAAGATGGTCACTATTTTCAACCTCTTAACCGAGCTGTTCGCCCAATATTATTTCAGATATTCCAGAAAATAATCATTCCCTTATTTGTATATCCCCGTTATGAACATTTCGACTCCGTGTGCAACGCTATTCGCACAATTATAAGTTACCCCAGCGCCTACTGCATGGGGTTGCTTTTATGGGAGATCTGCTCGCCCCAGCCAACACCTTAGAGGTGTTACTCGGAAACGAGGCTGTCGCGAGGGGGGCCTTGGAGGCCGGCCTGAACGTCGCCGCGGCCTACCCCGGCACACCAAGTACGGAGATTGGCGAAGCCCTAGCCAAAGTTGCTAAGAAAGTCGGTATATACTTCGAGTGGTCGGCAAATGAGAAGGTGGCGACCGAGGTTGCAATGGGGGCGGCGTGGTCCGGTCTCAGGGCCCTCACCATGATGAAGCATGTGGGCTTCAATGTGGCTTCCGACGCCATCTTCACCTTGGCCTACGCCGGGGTGACCGGTGCTATGGTCATAGTATCGGCAGACGATCCGCACGCTCACAGCAGTCAGAATGAGCAGGATAACAGGCACTACAGCGAGTCAGTTGGCTTACCTATGCTGGAGCCATCCAATCCTCAGGAAGCCAAGGATTTCACGAAGGAAGCGTTTGAGCTATCCAGTAAGTATAGGATACCTGTGATGGTAAGGACTACGACCAGAATCAGTCACCAGAGAGGGCCTGTTCGCTTAGGGGAGATAACTGCTGGTTTCGCCAAGGGGAAGTTCGTTCCACCCGAGCCCGATAGGTACCTTCAAGTCGGCTCCATAGCTAGGAAGCACCATGCGGAGCTGCTGGATAAGCTCAAGGAGATATCCATGGACATCTCTCCCTCCTATGCCAAGACTGAGGGGGCTTCTGATGCAGAATTCGGGGTCATAACCTCCGGCGTCGCTTACGCTCATGCTAAAGAGGCGCTTAAGCTTGTAAACGTGGATGCCAAGATCTTGAAGCTGGGAATGACATTTCCCCTACCTGAGAAGACCGTAGGTGAGTTTCTCTCATCGGTAAACACCGTGCTGGTGGTGGAAGAACTTGATCCTTACCTAGAGGTGAGGGTGAAGGCCATAGCCAAGGATTACGCGCCTGAAGTTGAGATCCTAGGCAAGTTAACCGGTCATATGCCTAGAGTGGGAGAGTATACCATGAGAACGGTTTTAGAGGGGCTGTCTAAGGCCCTAGGCGTGGCTCCTCCGGTTAACTTCGCAGAGATAGATAGGAGGAGTTCCGAAATACTCAAGAAAGTCCCTCCGAGACCTCCTGTCCTATGTCCCGCTTGTCCCCACAGGTCAACGGGATATGCCCTCAGGAGGGCTGCTGGAAGGGCCGCTTTCATGGGTGATATAGGTTGCTACGCTCTGCTCTTTCAGAAGCCATTCAGAGTGGAGCACGTTACCCACGCCATGGGGTCGTCCATAGGCTTGGCCAATGGGATAGATGTCGCAACTGACCAAGACGTGGTCGCGCTAATAGGGGACTCCACATTCTTCCACGCTGGCATACCCGCGTTGATAAACGCCGTGCATAATAAGAGGAAGATGACCGTCGTGATAATGGACAATAGGATAACCGCCATGACCGGTCACCAGCCCCACCCCGGAACTGACATCAACGCGGTAGGTGATGAGGCTCCAGCAATAGATATTGAGAAGGTGGTCCGCTCTATAGGTGTCGATTACGTCAAAGTGGTGGATCCTTACGACCATGCTGCCACGGAAAGGGCCATAAGAGAGGCTCTAAAGCACGATGGTGTCTCCGTGGTTATAACCAAGAGGGAATGCGCCCTACTCACGGTGGCCAAGCTCAGGAGGCAGGGGCAGAAGATAATACCCTACAGGGTGAACCCCGACAAGTGTACTTACTGCAGGGTCTGCATAAACACCTTCGCCTGCCCCGCCTTCGTCGATACGGGATCTCTAGTCGAGATAGATCCCACCGTGTGCTTTGGTTGCGGAGCCTGCGTTCCCGTCTGTCCGTATGGAGCTTTCGAGCCTCAGGAGGGATCACTCAACTGGAGGGAGCAGAAGATAGGGGTGTGAGAGCATGGATGTACGCGAGTTCAATGTGATAGTTGCCGGAGTTGGTGGGCAGGGAATCCTGTTCACCACTAATGTGATAGCGAGGGCCGCGCTCAAGCTCGGCCTTAACTTTGCCCAGAGCGAGGTTCACGGCCTCTCTCAGAGGTACGGATCTATAAGAACCGAATTAAGGATTGGGAGCGATGTATCCAGCCCTCTCATATTGGAGGGAACGCTCGATCTGCTGATAGCTTTGGAGCCATTGGAGGGATTAAGACAGGCACCGTACATCTCGGAGAGAACTACTGTGGTTATGAACAGTCATGTGATACCCCCAGTGGGGGCATACTTGGAGAGGTTCCCCATACCCAGCTTCGACGAGATCCTAGAGCTCATGAGGAGCCTTAACCCCAAGGAGATAATGGTAGTGAATGCATATGATCTAGCAAAAAAGGCTGGCGACTACATAGTGGCGAATACTGTGATGCTCGGAGCTGCTCAGGCCACCGGAGTGCTGCCCTTCCCGGAGGGAACCCTCAGGGAAGCTTTGGAGGAAGTTTCTCCCTCTAGATATAGGGATTTAAATTTGAGAGCCTTCGACCTCGGGAGGGAATCCATATCCCCCCCGAGGTGATTTTTTGCCCGCTAGGAGGATAGCCGTAGTAGATAGGGACAGGTGTAATCCACGTAAATGCGGTCTGGAGTGCATAAAGTACTGTCCAGAGGTTAGAATGGGCGTTGAGGAAACCATCAGGTTGGAGGACGGTCTCCTAGTTATAGATGAGGAGCTATGCACGGGATGCGGGATATGCGTTAAGAAATGCCCGTTCTCCGCCATCTCCGTCGTGAATTTGCCCGCCCCAGTGGAAGGTGAAGAAGTACACAGGTACGGGGTAAACGGGTTCACCCTATTCAGGCTGCCGATAGTGAGACCAAGCAAGATCGTGGGTCTGGTTGGTCCGAACGGTGTGGGAAAGACCACTTCTATATCCATATTGTCGGGCAGGATAAAGCCCAACCTCGGCAGGGTTGACGAGGAACCGGATTGGGATGAGGTGATAAGGCATTTCAGGGGATCTGAGCTTCAAGATTACCTAAAGAGACTCGCAAACGGTCAGATAAAGGTGGTGAATAAGCCCGAGAGGATAGACAAGATACCTCAAGTAGTGAGGGGGCGGGTCATCGATGTGCTCGAGAAGGTGGATGAGAGAGGGGTTTTGGATGAAGCAGTGAGCTTGCTGGGGCTGGATAAACTCAGGGATAGGGAGATAGAGGAGTTGAGTGGTGGCGAGCTTCAGAGGCTGGCTTTGGCGGCAGCCTACGTGAGAGACGCTGATGTCTATGTCTTGGACGAGCCGACCAATTATCTGGATGTTTACCAGAGGATGAGAGCAGCTAGACTGATAAGGAGGCTTCAAGAGGGTGGCAAATCTGTGATGTTGGTGGAGCACGACTTAGCGGTCTTAGATTACCTTAGCGACTACGTCCACATACTCTACGGAGAACCAGGTGTCTACGGAGTGGTCAGCCACCCCCATTCTACTAGGGAGGGAATAAACATCTTCTTGGACGGGTACCTGCCTGATGACAATGTCAGGTTCAGGGAAGAGCCTATATCCTTCTTGCCTAGGGTGGGAAGCCCTGAGATCTCGGAAAACCCCGTCGTAGTTTACACCAGCTTAGAGAAGAGGTTGAACGGATTCAGCCTCCATGTTGAGGAGGGGGAGGTCTACGCCGGAGAGGTGGTAGTGGCGGTGGGACCCAATGGGATAGGGAAGACCACATTCGTCAGGCTGCTGGCTGGAGAACTCAGCCCGGATAGGGGCACCGTAATGACTGAGGGCATTAAGGTCTCATACAAGCCGCAGCATGTGAAACCCACGTATGAGGGAACTGTGGAGTCCCTCCTGCGCAAGGTGGCCGGATCTAGCTACTCTAGTCCTTACTTCAGGGCTGAGGTGGTGAAGAGGCTAGGCATAGAAAGGTTACTGGACAGGTACTTGGACGAGCTCAGCGGTGGGGAGCTGCAGAAGGTAGCCATTGCAGCTTGTTTGGGTAGAGAAGCTGACATCTACCTGATAGACGAGCCCAGCGCGTTCCTCGATGTTGAAGCTAGGTTCGCTGCCGCGAAAGCGATTAGGAGAAGGATTCAGGGGGAGAACAAGGCGGTTATCGTCGTGGAACACGATCTCCTTACGATAGAAGCCGTAGCTGATAGAATAATGGTCTTTTCAGGGCAGCCCGGGATTGAAGGACATGCCAGCAGACCTATGGATCCTAGAGAAGGACTTAACGAGTTCCTCAAGGACGTGGACGTCACCTTCAGGCGCGATCCAGATACGGGTAGGCCCAGGGTCAACAAACCCGGCTCTAAGATGGATCAGCTGGCGAGGGCTAGGGGGAGGTATTATCCGTGAATCTGTTCGGATTCCTCATAGGTAGGAGGGAAGCTTTGCGGGATCTTGGACTGAACGCCAGCTTACTGCCGGCAGCAATATCTCTCCTCCTGTTCTTGGTCGTGGATGCTCTAGCGCTCTCGGCGCTGGGGGTGAGGATAGCCTGCTCATCCTCCGCCATGACGGATAGAGTGGTCATGTTCATTCATGTGAAGCAGCTCCTTCTCCTTTACATGTGGATTATAACGGCTGTCAGCTGGGGGATATCCTCCATCATCTCAGGGATCTCAGTGGCTAAGAGGGCTAAAATGAGGCTCAGGAAGTATCATTACCTGATGGCCCTCTGCTCCCTCCCACTCACAGTAGTAGGAGCCCTGAACACCTTGGTGTTGACGATTTCTCCCGGCAGAGTAATCTCGTGCGAAGGTTCCACTTGGAGAGGCCTCCTAATGACAGCATTTTCCGAAATTTTCTCATATTTGCTATCATTTCCACCCATAATTTCGCTGATATTGGCTTTAGGTTCCCTCGGCTGGTTCACATACCTCTCCTACAGGGTGCACGCAGTGACGATCGGATTGAGTAGAGAGGATGCCCTGAAGTATTCGCTGATGTTCACCCTGACTTTTGTGGGTTCTATAATTCTGATAAGCTTCCTGATTTCTGTTCTTATCGTATTACTCCAGTTGCTCTAGCCAGCTTCTCTGCTGCAGTCGGGGTGAGCCCGGTCACCCCGAGTATTGTGTACCTGTTCCTGATTGTGTGAGCTACGGTCAGAGCCTTCACCACGAGATCCGGTCTCAATCCAGCTTCCTCCGCCGTAGTTGGTACGCCTGCCTCCATGAGTTTTTCCTTTATCCACTTCCAGTCCTGACCCTGAAGGTAAGCCATCATTATCGTTCCCAATGCCACTTGTATTCCATGAGGTGCGGGTTTCACGCCCTCCTTAGCTGCTATGGCATCCAAGGCATGGCTGAACATGTGCTCACTACCGCTGGCAGGCCTAGAGCTTCCGGCGATACTTATGGCCACACCGCTGCCTATCAGCGCCTTTACCAAGATCCTAGTGGATTCCTCCAATCCGGACTTTATCTCGGAGGCATGGTCCGTCGCTATCTTAGCGCTGAGCAGGGACATCGAAGCAGCATATTCACTGTAGGGCTCATCCTTCAGCTTGTGAGCCAGTTCCCAATCCCTCACAGCTGTGAACTTCGCCACCAAGTCCCCGAATCCCGATTTGAACGTCTCTGGAGGAGCCCTGTTTATCACCCTAGTGTCAGCGACTACCGCTGTAGGCGCTTCCATTCCCCTGACGCCGCCGAATCGGGACTCGGCTTGCCGAGAGAGGGAAAAGTTCACCGCTGGCGATGCGATCCCATCATGACTAGCTGACGTGGGGACTACTGCGTATCGAACCTCAAGTCTGGCTGCAGCTAGCTTAGTGACATCTAAAGGCTTACCCCCTCCTACTCCGATCAGGAAGTCCGCGTTCCTCCTCTCCGCCTCTTTGATAACCTGAATGACATCATCTATTCCCCCTTGGCGGGCAACGACGTGATGAACCTTCATGTCGCCTTCCAACATGTCGATTAGGTCTCTGGCCACATCGGCGGTCACGCTCGATCCGCTGACCACCACAGCAGTTCCAGTGAGACCTAGGCTGTGCAGTATCTCGGCTGTCCTTCCTAGAGCATTCGGCCCGAATATAATGTATCTTGGGCTTTCTATCTTTTCCAGTCCCTTACCTGAGATCAGTTCGCCACGCACCTTGGTAAACGGCTGGAGGAAAATAAAAGTTCGTGGGAACGATAACCCTTAATTAAGGGAGGTTTCCCTACCATGGGACCGAAGAATGGAGACCAAGACCAAGATAGTGCTGCTGCTCAACCTCATCTTCGTTGCCCTGCTCTTATCTTGGCCTATAGTGACAGCACCCAAGTTCAAGATATCGCTCAACGAAGATACAGTTCCCCTAGGAGGGGAACTCCAGTTTACCGTGTCTTTCCCTAGCTCACCCTCATCCATCAGGGTGGATGTCGTTGACTTGGAGAGGAATATTACTATAGAGTCCAAGAACCTGCAACCGGCCAAGGTGGTCAGCGCTTCCATTCCTATCGATGAAGGAAGATATAGGGTAGGTCACTACTCTCTGAAGGTTGTGGCTGATCTCGGTGGCGCTGTTGAGGAGGAGGCTTACTTCAACGTGTTCGGAGGCGCTCCCCTGAACATGACCCTAGAGGCCGAGGAGAACCTGTCGGCCTTCATCAACGTGACGGCGGAGAAGCAGTACGCGACCGTCTCCAGCAAGATATTCGCTAGCGTTACCATGGAAGGAAAGCCTGTGAAGGGGGCCAAGCTCATAGCCCTGACCATGGGTCCCAACGCCACCGTGACCACCGTAACTTACACGGATTCTGAGGGCAGGGCGGTCTTGGACTGGAGTGCTAATGTTACCGAGAACACCACATACATCGTGGTGGTGCAGGCGCTGAAACCCGGTCATCCTATAGCCTCTGGTGAAGTAAGGATAAGGGTGAGGGTGGAAAAAGGAGGTTAAAAACGCGTTATCTATTCCCTGGCCGAGAGGACCTCTCCTCTCTCCCTAATCTCCCTGAGTCTCTTCTGCAGCTCCTCTTTACTCACTTTACGGAATAGGGGCTCCACATCCCTGAGTCGTACCCCCGTCACGAGGTCGAAAGCTTGAGAGAAGGATGCGGGGTCTCCAGCTAGACCCATCATCCTCCATAGCCTCTCAGCCGAGAAGGGCATGAAGACGTGCATATAGCAGGTCATGGCTCTCAGTAGATTGAAAGATGCAACTACAGTGGAGTCAGCGCGGGACTTGTCCTCCTTTATATCTCTCCAAGGCTCCCTGCTGTTGAAAAACCTATTTCCGAGTCGAGCCATTTCTAAGAACTCCTTAAGAGCGTCCCTCAACTTGACCTTCTCTAGGTTATCCTCGATTCTCTTCGCTATCTCCTTAGCTTCCTTCAACATGTCCTTCGATTCTTCATCAAGCTGAGCTTCTGGAACGACTCCATTGTACCTCGACTTTATGAATGAGAGAACCCTGTGGATTAGATTTCCCAGAGTGTCGTTCAGTTCGTCGTTAATCTTGGCCACCATGTCGTCCCAAGCGAAATTGGCGTCCTTAGTCTCCGGCCTTATGTATATCATGTAGAAGCGCCAGTAGTCGGCAGGAAGTAGGGCCAAAGCCTCATCCAACCATATGCCTCTCCTCTCTCTTTTGGAGAATTTCTCTCCCTCGAAGAGGAGGAATTCCGTGGAAGCCACATTATAAGGTAGGATATATCCCTCTTCGCTGGCCATGAGCAGAGCTGGGAATATCAGAGTGTGGAAGGGTATGTTGTCCTTACCTATGAAGTAAATCGATTTAGTGTCCTTCCCCTTCCAGAACTCTTCGAACTCTTCTGGTTTACCTAATCTCTCGAAATGCTCCTTCACAGCTGAGACGTATCCCAAAACAGCCTCCATCCACACGTAAATCGTCTTCCCCTCGGCCCCGGGGAAGGGAGCGGGGATGCCCCACTTGTTATCCCTAGTTATCGATCTGGGTTTCAGCCCATCCTCTATCATTGAGAGGGACATGGCTCTAGCATTGTCTGGGAGCTGCTCGTTCGATTCTATATACCTCTTGAGCTCATCGGAGAATTTGGGCAGGTCGAAAAACCAGTGTTTCGTCCTCCTAAGTTCCGGCTCCGCACCGCATATCGCACACCTCGGGTTGATCAAATCGGTCGGGTTGAGGAGTCTACCGCATTTATCGCACTGATCGCCGTGAGCCTTCTCGTACCCGCAGTAGGGGCACGTTCCTATCACGAACCTGTCAGGCAGGAACATCTTGTCATTTGGGCAGTAAAGCTGCTCCGTTTCCTTCTCAAAGATGTGTCCGTTCTCATAAACCTTCATGTAGAACTCTTGGACGAACTTTACATGAGTGGGGCTCTCGGTTCTTGTGTAGTTATCATAACTTATCCCGAACCTCTTGAAGAGATCCGAGACATATGAGTGCATTTTATCCGTGAGTTCCCGCGGATTTATCCCCTTTTTTATCGCCTCTATCTCTATAGGAGTTCCGTGCTCGTCGGATCCAGATACGAAGACAACAGAATCCCCCCTCTTCCTCCTGTACCTAGCGTACACATCGGAAGAGAGGACTTGGATGAGGGTGCCCAAGTGGGGGACAGCGTTTATGTAGGGCCAAGCCGAGGCCACTATCCACCTCATCTTCGCTCCCGCAATTGGCGCTATCAAGAATTTTAAGCCTGTGCTCAGTTCAGCATGGATCACCATGGTTGAGAATGTGGAATCCTGTATCCATGAGGTGAACGAGGACTTTCTCTCGTACATCGAGGATTTCCTCGGAGAAGAAGACCCAAGGGAGAGAGTGAGGAAGCTCAGCAGGGCAGAGGGTTACCTCAGGTACCTATTCTTCGAGCTTGTGGGTCACCTGAAGGACTGGAAGGGGGGAGACCTTAGAACCTTGGTGTGCGGCCTGTCCTACTTGATACCATTGGGGGTTAGGCTGTGTTATGATACCGAGGATGGAGTTCAGGAGACTGCTTGCGGGATAGTTAGAGATCTTATCGATCTTGCTTTCTCCCTCATGAGGAGGTGGAGGGGGAGCGAGGAGGTCAAGAGAGTGGGAGCCGAACTATGGACCAAACTAGATGTGGAGAACGGATTGGTTGATAGAGAAGAAGCTGAATCTCTAGCCTTTCGGCTCTCATCGGCCATCTCTAGACTCCTTGTCTGAACAGAACATCCTGACTATCTTGTCAATTATCGAGGAGCTGGAACTATCTCCGAACCTCGGAAGTCTCACTACCTCGATCTCCATACCCCTCTTTCTCAGCTCCTCCTTAAGCCATTTCTCCTCAGCCCACTGATCGTATCCTAATGCTATTACATCAGGCCTTATCTTCACTATCGAGTCTAGGGGGTCCTTCTCGCCAAGAACAACGCGATCAACCGGTTTCAGGTTCTTCACGATGTAGGCCCTAGAAGACTCCCTTATCACCGGGAACCTCCCCTTGAATCTCCTCACATTTTCATCCCTCGCGATGACAACTACGAGCTCTCCGCCATCTCCAGCTAACTTCTTGGCTTCCCATAGCATCTTGATATGCCCCTCATGGATCAGGTCGAATGTGCCGGCCACCAAGACCCTGCGTCCCATTACTCTCCACGCACCCTCCCTGTTAATGTTTTAAAGTCAGTATGCGCGATAGGCCGGAGAAGGGGAGAGCCGGTGATATGTTCGAGTTGGTCTCGAAGGGCGGAAAGCTCAAGGTAGCTAGCCATGGGGAGGATTTAGATGGTCTATTCTCAGCCTCTCTTATCGCTTTGATGCATCCGGAGAACCTCGAGATCCGTTTTACAGCGCCCTATGAGATAAAGGAGTCGCTAGAAAGTTTCGATATCGTTCTCGATCTACCTCCCCCCAAGGGTGGCGTCAGGATATTAGTGGATCATCATGAGTCCAACCTCTCCCTCCTGAGTAGGGTTAGAACGGCCTTCATCAGGCCGGAATATCCATCCACTGCCAGACTCCTGTACGACATAATGAGGGAGTGGGAACCCCAAGTGGAGGATTTCTCGAGTACCGTGGATCTAGTGGACCAGACCGATACTGGAAATCTTGATCTGTCATCGGCCCTCTTTACTGCTGCGATCAGGAAGATCTTCAAGTGGAGGAGACCTTCCCTCCTCAAGGTCGTGAAGGACCTACTGACATATCCCCCCACGACTAGCAACGACCTGATCAAGCTTCCCACGGTAAGAAAAGATGTAGATCTCATAGAGAGGGAGTACGGGGATAAATTGAGGGAACTACTCTCTCTGGAGGGAGGAGATGCCATATTGGTGAAAATGGAGCTACTTCCATCCTATCTCGTGCCTGTCGTGCAACTAGCGGCTAGGAGGTACAGGTTCTTCGGGACCATCACCACCGGATCGGATGGCGCCTTGAGACTCTCCTTGAGAAGCCGTGATGATTCTCCACTCTCAGCCTTGGAGGTGGCTGAGAGACTGGGAGGGGGCGGGCATAAAAACGCCGCTGGTGCGTTGATAATGCCCTCGAGAATGGAGGATCTGCTCGCCATAGTGGGGTCTAAGATGAAGTTCGAGTTAATAACGGTTTGATGTCCATCTGGATGGGGCGATGATGTCGGAGGTGATCTATGAGGGGTGATTATACGCTTTAGGACTGAGCCCCCCATCTTTATAGGTTGCACCGATCCTGAGACATATGTCCCGGCCCGTAGTCAAGGATGTGGATTCGATCCCTTTCCAGCCGGTCCCTCAAGCCGAGAAGACCTACATTAAGTGGGTGTTCTCCCCAAAAGACGGAGTACCTAACTTTTCTATGCGGATATTCAGAGTGGAGGCTGGAGGGCACATACCGGAGCACAGTCATCCGTGGGAGCATGAGATACTCGTGCTGAAAGGTAAAGGGAAGATAAGGATAGGGGATCAAGAATTCGAGGTCAAGGAGGGAAATGCCATATACGTACCTCCTGATCTGCCTCACGAATACTTCGCGTATGAGGAGATCCTGTTCCTCTGCATGATACCGAATGAAGGCGTACCCCCGGAACTCAGATGAAGGAGGGAAGATGGTGGGGATACGCAGCTTCATCGCTATAGATATCGAGGATCCCGAGATAGTGTCAAGGATAATCAGGGTTCAGGAGGAGATCCTCTCCTCCGATGCTAAGCTGAAGCCCGTGGAGAGACAGAACCTTCATTTCACTCTGAAGTTCCTTGGCGATGTCGATGAGGCGAGGATAGAGCTAGTGATCTCCACCATGAGAGAGGTCCTCGAATCCTTCGAACCCTTTTCCATGCATCTCAGGGGAGTTGGTGCCTTTCCCAGAGTTAGCAGGCCTAATGTCGTATGGATAGGCGTAGATGAGGGGAGAGATATCTTCATCGCGATGGCTAAGGAGCTCGATAGATCGCTGGCCAAGCTGGGATTCAAGAGGGAGAAGAAGGGGTTCGAGCCACACTTGACCGTCGCCCGGGTCAAGGGCTACTCGGGTGACCTGCCGGAGGTAATAAGGAGGGTATCGGATGTTGATATAGGAATCGTACATGTCGAAGAGATTAGGCTAAAGAAGAGTACCCTCACACCGCAGGGACCGATATATGAGACACTGTATAGCGTTAAGCTCAAGCGGCGGGCGGAGGAGGGGAGAGCGTGAGTAATTTCTCAGCAATTATGAGCAGCAGAATCCCTATTCCTAATAGGAAAATGAAAGAGAGGCACCTCAATATGAATAGAAAGGTGGGCTCGTCGGCAACCAGTGTTAGTAGAGATAGGATGAGCATTAGTAACCCAGCAAGACAGAACAGTAGACCCTTTGGGCTCATAGCACTCCGTCCATCCATTCATAATTAAAAAGAATGACACCCCTTCTAATCGATGACCTCAGTATATCTCATCACCGATTTCGGCATTGAGGACTACTACGTGGGCGCTATGAAGGGAGTTATCAGGACCTTATGCCCCAAGGTCAATCTAATAGACATATCTCACGGAGTCAGAAAGTTCAACATAAAGCACGGGGCCTTCGTTCTCTGGCAGGCTCACAGGTGGGTGGAGAGGGGATCCATCATCTTAGGAGTGGTGGATCCCGGTGTGGGAACCGCCAGAGATCCGATAATAGTAAAAGCTGGTCCTTTTACATTCGTAGGTCCTGATAACGGTCTTTTCTGGCCAGTGGTCCAGGAAATGGGAGAGTACGAGGTTTTCAAGATTGACATCAGGGGAACGGGCTTGGCTGAAAGGAGGACAGGTACCTTCGATGGAAGGGATGTCTTCGCCCCAGTATCTGCCATGCTTGCATGCGGTAAATCTCCTGACGATCTGGGATTTAAGAAGAGATCGATGGAGGTCCTAGATCTATGGAAGGTAGAGGAGGGGGATGGTTACCTTAGGGGAGAAGTACTCAATGTGGACAGCTTCGGAAATGTGGTGACCAATGTGAAATGGGATATGATAGATACTGAAGAGATTCAGGTGATCGCTCCTCATTCATGGGCCAGAGCCGTGAAGTCCACTCACTACGGTGGGAAGGGGCTCCTCATGGTGAGAGGCAGCACGAACCTGCTGGAACTCTCATTGGCTAGAGGTAATGCTTCTGAGTTCTTAGGAGTTGATGTGGGTGACCGTATTGAGCTCAGATGGAGGTGATATCTTGCTCGTAAGTCTGGACGAGGTTCCCAAACACACCGAGATGGAGGTGGGACTGAAGGCCTGGAACCTATCGAAGGTGAAGGCCACCGGTGCTAAGGTTCCATTCACCGTCATCATACCCAGCGATGTGATTTCCCAGCTAATGTCCGAATCAGGAATTAGACATGACGTTTTCAAGCTCTCTAGGATAGTGCTAGACTCAGAAAGTCCGGAGAAGGCCTTTGAACTTGAGAGAGAGATAAGAGCTAAAATTAACTCCTTGTCCATTCCCGAGGACCTGCTGGACAAGGTAATGGACTCCATTGCTGGAAATGTTGAGAAGATGATAGTTGCTAGGCCCTCCCCTTATGCGTCCGAGCTAGTTGACGGAGATCTCAAGGGTAGGATGGGTGTCTGGTATGATGAGCCTACGAGGAAGGGAATTGTGAGATCCGTCCAAAGGGTTCTGGGTGGCTCTTTCTCACTGAGGGCGATAGCTAGAATGTTAGATTTAGGCGTGTACCCTGAGGATTTAGATCTAGCGGTGATGATACAGAGGGTAATCCTTCCTAGATCGAGCGGAATTGCTATCTGTTGCCCTGCAAGGAGGAGGAACGAGATATTGGTCGAATCGACATGGGGCTCGATGAATGGGGTCCCCAAGGACAGGTTCAGGATAAGTATGGATCTGATGGAGGTCGTGGAGAGCGAGTTGAGCGAGAAGAAGGTGAAGCTCGTTCCGAGTCCCCAAGGCATCCGCGAGGTGGAGGTCCCCCATCACCTGTGGATGGAGCCCTCGGTGAGGGGAGAGGAGATAGAGGAGATAGCCAGAACCTCATCAGACCTCTCGCTGATCTTAGGGACCCCTACACTAATGGAATGGATAGTTCAGGAGGGTACGAACGCTCTCTTCGTAATACAGGCTCACAAGGAGCCAGAGAGGCCTCCGATCAAGCCATTGGAGAAGAAGGTCATGGGTTGGTTGGAGGAGAGGAGAGAGATCAGGGAACTCAGAGAAGAGAGACCGAGAGAACGGCCGAAGGGGGAGGTAGAAATCCCTCCGTCTATAGAGAAGGTGGCACTCCCATCCATCATGCTGGTCGCCTCCAAGATCTACGTCAGGTCCCAGGCGGAGATTCCAAGAGGACTAGTAGATGGTAGGATCGTTGGGCTGCATGAGATAAGCGGGCCTGTGTCCGGTGAGCTCCTCGTCATGGTGGGGGATACCA
>Ga0256914_1002586_pt1 | contig 14969 bp, 17 predicted proteins | sample HulkmetaG_FD_191571 | JGI IMG/M metagenome (GOLD analysis project Ga0256914, IMG submission 191571) | Hydrothermal chimney microbial communities from Main Endeavour vent field at the Juan de Fuca Ridge, Pacific Ocean - Hulk | ecosystem: Environmental > Aquatic > Marine > Hydrothermal vents ... | reverse complement strand
ATTGCTTGGTAGCTATCCTACCGTGTTTCTGGAGTTACTTAGAAATAGGGAGGCGTAATGAGTACCTGCTGAGGAGCAATAACAATCCCATGTACCGTAGATGGTGTTCCGCCTACGTAAGTAAGGAGTATGAGGAACTCGTTAACGAGTTGATAAGGGCAGTTGATCTGCAGGACTTCACGAACCTAAGGAGGCTTGAGGAACTCTTCATCACAGGCTCCCGGTACGAATACATGTTTTGGGATGCCGCGTACAGGATGGAGAAGTGGCCCGTTTAGCAACAAGGTCTTTGGAGGATGAGAGAAGGTGTCAGGGCGGATTACACTCATCACACCTCAGAGATCGAGGGCTTCATCAACCACTACTCTTTATGCTCAAGCTGTTAATTACCCCTCTGCCCCCTCACCTTGAGGATGAGGGGGTTAAGATCCCCTTATCCACGAGGAGCTTGAGGGCCTTCCTAAGCACGCCTCTAACCCTCCACCTCCTTGTGGGGTCACCCGTTAGTTTCTTGGCTACTTCACGGATTGACTTACCCTTGCCGAGTTCCTCCAGAATCCGCCTCTCGTCCTTGGGGAACTCCGACCTTAGGTACCTTAGCGCCAGCCTAGCGATGTCCTCGGGTTTTAAGCCGAGGTATGGGTCCTCACCACTGAGGTGATCTAAGCGTTGAAGCACCTCGAATTCAATTATGGTTACTTCCTCATCCCCGCTTAACCTCTTCCCGTACACCTTCTTCAACTCCTTGAGTAGCTCTCTACGGCTTTCGAAGCCATCCTTCCTAGCGTCCTCATCCGTTAGCTCAGAGACCTTCTTGTGCGTGACGCGCGTTATCCTTACCTTACATATGGGTTTACCGCCGCTATGCACTATGACCTCGTTGTACTTAGGTATCACCTTACCCAACCTTATCGTGGCACGTTTCTTACCACTCAGCAACATGTCGGCGTACTCCTTACGTAACATTATGTGTCTCCTGAGGTACGTCGGCAAGTAATCACCTCGTCGAAACCATCGAGTCAGGAGCTTATATAAGGTGATGCGCGTTATGTTCCTAGGGCGCTTCCTTGAGTAGCGTGCGGAACATCCCGGAACCCGTTAGGGTCGCGCGGCTTAACGCAATAAGGAAGGCATTAACCTGGATCAAGGACGCTGACATCGTGGGTATCGGGACAGGATCGACGATGGCGCAGTTCGTGACCGTAGCTCATGAAGCCGGGGTGCTTGAAGGCAAGTTAATCGTTACGTCTTCCCTTGACACGACATTGAAGCTTAGGAACCTAGGTTACAGGGTTGCCGACCTAGTCAGTATTGAGAGAATTGATGTGTACGTGGACTCTGCTGATGAGGTCGATAGGCAGGGACGAATGATAAAGGGAGGTGGGGGCGCCTTACTGCAGGAGAAAATACTCGCAACATACTCCGACGTGGCGGTATTCGTTATTGATAACACCAAGCTAGTGAGCAGGTTAGGGGAGAGGAGCCCCGTGCCGGTTGAGGTTGTTCCGAGAGCCATATCCCTAGTTTTAAGGGCGTTGAGGGATCTGGGATTCGAAGCTAAGATTAGGGAGGGTTCAGGGAAGAAAGGACCAGTTATCACAGATAACTCCGGGGCAATCATAGATGTGGAGGTTCCGGAATGGATTGATCCAACGGAGATGGACGCCATACTTCATAGTATCGTGGGCGTTGTTGAGACCGGGTTATTCCTTAAGGAGGCTACGCTAGTGTATATTGGGTATCCTGACGGAAGAGTAACTGAGGTTAAGGGGCCTAGAGAATTAAGGACGGAAAAATCTTCCCAGTGAGAGTTATCGTTTCCCCAAGTTTAGAATGTACTCATATGCAGAGAGAGCCGCCACAGCCCCCTCGGCGGCTGCCGTTACTACTTGGTCGAATTTCTTCTTGTGCGGACCCGCCGTGCAGTCACCCGCAGCGAACACTCCAGGTATGTTTGTTTCCTGTCCTGGCCCCACTATTACGAAGCCTTTCTCATCCGTTTTAAGTCCCATTGTTTCGAAGAATTCCTTTGGTGGGACTGAACCAACCTCTATTACTACACCCTCCACTAGTATCTTGCTAATTTCTCCAGTCTTCACGTTCTTTACTTCAATCCACTTGACGGTTCTATCCCCACCTATCCTCACCACCACGGTATTCAGCACAGGTTCTATGCGGTTGTTCCTTCTTATTAGGTCGACATATGCTTTGAATGCTCTGAACTCATCTCTTCTGTGTATTAGGTAGACTTTGGGTGAGTACTCAGCAAGTAAGAGGGCTGCCTGTAGCGCTGCGTTCCCGCCTCCCACGACTGCCGTTATTTTGTCTTTGAAGAGAGGGGCGTCGCAAGGGGCGCAGTAAGTTACGCCTCTTCCTCGAAACTCTTCCTCTCCAGGAACGCCTAACTTCTTCCTTTTGCTCCCTACGGCTATTATCACGGCTTTAGCAGTGAACTCTGCCCTTGAATGCGTGAATACCTTGAATGCATCACCCTCCTTCAACACCTTCTCTACCTTATCAAGGATTAATGGGACATCATACTTGCGTACGTGTTCCTCGAATTTCCTTGCAAGATCCGGTCCCATGATCTCCGGTACACCTATGTAGTCGTCAATGAGTCCTGCCTCAGTAAGGGAACCGCCAACTTTTTCCGTTATGACTGCCGTGCTTAGCCCGAACCTTTTCGAGTAGAGCGCTGCTGAGAGGCCTGCTGGCCCCCCGCCCACTATTATTGTGTCGTACGCACCTCCCGTTGGCCTAGTCATTAAGCCTAGTCTAAACTTCATTGCATTGCACGCCCGTAATTTTCATTTATCGGTAATAATATGTGTTATGCCTACGTTAATTTCTTTAATTCATGAATAACTCTAATCGGTGAGTATGCGGAGGGTGAGAAAAACTTTGAGAAAAGTGCACCAAGTGGTAGTCAGTGCTGAGGTTAGGGCATTGGGGATTTTCTTGGCATATGCATCATGTAATGGAGTGCTGGCTGAGAGTCGAAGGCCCGACGTAATTGCCGACATTAATGAACTAGTAGTGAGGCTTAAGTCCTCGTATGATGTTCATACGCTCAAGAGCCATCCGTTAGTAAGATCCTACAGAGATATTATGTGGAGATTAGGGATAGACCCAACGAAGGTTAGGCCTTCTAGCGAGGCACTGATTCGCAGGGTACTCCGTGGCCATCCATTCCCCTCAATTAATAGCGTGGTTGACTCCTGCAACATGGCGTCAGCTGAGAGTTTGATCCCTATAAGTATATTTGACCACGACTTAATCAAGGAGCCTCTAACCTTGAGACGCGCTAGGGAGGGGGAGGTATTCGTAGATTTCGGGGGTAGGAAGAGGGAATTAAGTGGGAGGGAAGTCGTGCTTTCTGATGCCTATGGAAGCATACTTCACCTATATCCTTACAGGGATAGCGCGTTAGCAGCGATAAGAACCGGGAAAACAAGCTATGTTGACATAGTTGCGTACGGTGCACCCGGCGTGCCTAGAGCCACGGTCGTTAATGCTGTCCGGAGGGTATGTACGTACTTGTTAAAGTACTATCCTGGGGCCTCATGCACACAGCCGTCACTAACCCATTAAAAGGTTCTTAAGTTACTGCAGGAACTGATTTTACCCTATATTCTCACCTTCTCAAGGAGGTTAGGTCATGAAGGTAATCAAGGTCAACGCCCCATTCGTAGGGGAAGATGAGATTCGGGCTGTTTCCGAGGTAATTAGAGGCGGTATGCTCGCACATGGTTCCGTCGTGGAGGAATTTGAACGTGAGTTCGCTAAATACTTGGGTGTTCCACACCTCCTGACGGTGTCGAACGGCACCGTAGCGCTGTACGTCGCGTTAAAAGCCCTTGGTGTGGGTAAGGATGATGAAGTGATCGTGCCGGACTTCACCTTCTTCGCTACGGCATCAACAGTGGTACTAGCTGGCGCGACCCCCGTGTTCGCCGATATAGATCTTGAGACCTACACCATAGATCCGGTCTCTGTAGATGAACTTATTACTGATAAGACCAAGGCCATAATCGCCGTGCACCTTTATGGTCACCCAGCAGAAATGGATGAAATAATGCAGATAGCGAAAGAGCATGGGTTACACATAATTGAGGATTGCGCCCAATCACATGGTGCGGAGTACCGCGGCATGAAGACAGGAAGTATAGGGGATATCGGTGCCTTTAGCTTCTACGCTACAAAGAACTTAACGATGGGAGAGGGAGGCGCCATTTCAACTAAGTCAAGGGATATTGCTGAGTTTGTTAAGCTTTACAGGAACCATGGGCAGGTTAGGCGTTACTACCATGAAATGATAGGGTGGAACTTTAGGATAACCAATATCCAAGCTGCGATAGGGTTACAGCAACTAAGGAAGCTTGACCAAATGAACTCCCGGCGTAGAGAAATAGCTAATATTTACAGGGAGGAGCTAGGTGCTATCGGGTCCCTACACCTTCCCGTAGAGAAGTCTTGGGCAAGTCACGTTTATCATCAGTTCACGGTCTGGGTCGAGGGTGAGGGCGTAAGGGATAGGTTGGCCGAGTATTTGAGAAAGCACGGTGTCCAGGTAGGTATACATTACCCAAGACCCTTACACGCACAACCCGCATTGCGTAAGTATCTAAGGAAACCATGCCCAAACGCGGAGAGGGCGTCAGCGCACGTGCTATCTCTGCCCATGCATCCCGGTCTGAGCAATGACGACGTACTTACCGTGACAAAGCTAGTTAAGAGCTTCTTCGAAAGCACTTGAGCTGGCAGGTATGTGGCAATTAACACTGTTTAACTGCAGACAGAGTCCTCTGAGCGGGCGTGAAACATTTTAAGCCACGTTTTAACCTCATAGTTAGGTGGTCTAGACGGGGGAAAAATTCAAGGAGCCTATAGAGGATTACTTAGCCACAATATATAAGTTGGAGACCCTCTACGGAGAGGCACGGACATCACAGATAGCGCGGGAATTAGGGGTACGAGATGGCACCGTATCTAAGGTACTGCGTCACCTCCAGAAACATGGTTACGTGAAAGTACATAGGTACAGGGGAGTAAAGCTCACCCCAAAAGGCCGGGAAATAGCCATGAGGGTCATAAGGAACCACAGAATACTCGAAATATTCCTCTACGACTTCCTAGGCTTCGACGCGTATAAAGCACATGAACTTGCACATAAGATGGAGCACCTGCCTCAGGAAGTGATAGACGCCATATATGAGAAGATGGGGCGCCCTGAGACGTGCATATACGGGTACTCCATAGACCCACGTTATCCCCCACCTGTTCTCACCTTGGATAAGTCGGAGCCGGGTAAGTGCTACATGATTGTCTGTGTTGTGGAGGAACTCGCCAAGATTATTGAGAAGTTGAAGGAGGCCGGGTGCTTCATATGTTGCCGAGTTAAGGTGGAGAGTAAGGGTAGTCGCGGGCTTGTTCTCCGTGTTGAGGGGGGCAGGAAACTAATTTTAAGTCTAGAGGACGCTAGAACCATCGGTGCTGAAGAGGTAAGTTGCGATGATTTCGAGAAGGGTACCGCTAGCAAGTGCGCCCCCAGGATGCAGGTGTAGGGTAGTTAACATAGCTGGTGGGTTGGGCATCACTCAGAGGCTATATGAGATGGGGCTAACACCGGGTAGTGTCGTTGAAGTCGAATCCAGTGGAGGCGGGCCGGTAGTTATTAGGGTGAGGGGCGTGTCAATAGTCATAGGTAGGGGAATGGCGTCCAAGATCATCGTTGAGCTTCTTGAGGATTAGTACCTCATCTATCCTAACGTTCATTGCTTATGGCGCGCAATCCTTTCTCCGTTAACCTATACATTGTCCTCCCCTTAACCACCCTGCGCTCTAGGTATCCCTCCCTCATCATCCTGTTGACCCTGCGCCACACAACAGACTTGTTGAGCCCTACTCTCCTTGCGATGTCAGATAAGGAGAGCTCCCCTCCAGCCAGCGTCGACAATATCGCTAAATCCCTATCATCGAGCCCTGACATAACCTCAGGCTCCGCGATTACTGGGCGCCTCCGGAGCAACCTAGCCAACACGAGAACCGCTACGGCAGTAGCTAGCACAGCAATACCTATGAAGGGTAGGTACTGATTTATCTGTTGTTGAGAGGTAACTGTGCTTGAGGCGGTGGAGGTTCCCGTCCCGGAGGAGAGGGTTGTCGTCGACGAGCCGCTACTGATCGTTGTACCCGTGCCAGTGACCGTTGAGGTGGTTGTGGTCGCGGATGTTTGTGTCGGCGGTATTACAGCGTACTCTATCGAGTAAGTTCCTGGCTTGCTAAATAACAGCACTATGCTTCCATTCATGAAGTTTATGTCGGGATCGCCCGTAACGTATGTTAGGGCAGTGCCTTGCGGGAGGAACACTGAGGCCGGACCTTGCGGATGTATTGTCGCGTTAACGATTACCTCCTCGCTGACATTACCAACTTGAGCTAGGTACTCGGCTATAAGCATGTTAACCTGCCCGTATGTGTATATGGTTACTACGTTGTTACTGACGTTAAAGTAAAGCGGAGTTCCGTTCTCCGTGTACACAGTTAGAGTACCGTCCATAAAACCTGGTTCAAGGCTTAACCTCACGTAATCCTGGCCCGTGGCGTTAACTATAACTGTTACGTCAGCCGTACCCCTGTAGTCAAGCCTGTAAATATAGCGGGTGTTTGGTGATGACGTAGCGAATATTTGAGTGACTAATAACGCAAGTACCAATACCGCCAACAGCACGCATGATGGAAGCATGGGTCTTGGCATGCCCATTTAACACCCTCTCAAGTGCTCCCCTTTAAACCAAACATATTGTAGAGGTTCCGTTATTAGGCTTTGACTCAGTAGTAAATTCGGGGGTAATAGGTAATGTTCAGGGAGGTTGACTTCGGTGAGTTCAGGCTTACAGAATATGAGTACTTCAGGATGAAGGAGCCTGCGTATGCGCTGCTAGCAATGCCTGACACCGGGTTAGTGGGTGTCATAGGGGCCAGTCACATAATAAAAGTGCTAAACCTTAAGGAGGTGGGGGGCATGGACTCATATGTTTACTTACCGCCGATAGCCGTCATTAGTAAGAAGGAAATACGGTTGCCTATACGGATCTTTGCGTCAAATAACTTGCTGGTTGTGTACAGTGAGTTCATGCCTCCGCCCCAAGCATTCCCAATCCTCTCTAAGGTGTTGCTGGATTATTTCGAGAGGAAAGGCGTTTCACACGTGCTAATGGCGTCAGGGTTAGCTGTGCAAAACAGGTTTGAGTTAGATCAGCTTAAGACATACTACATCACGACGAAGCCTGAGGTTGAGGAGATACTTAAGGGTGTCGGGGCTCAGCCCTTCGAGAACGGGTTCCTCGTGGGGCCATACGCGCTCATGCTGAAGGAGGCGCTAAGAGCTGAGATGCCAGTGACTTTAGTTATGACTGAATCTTTCCTAGAGTTTCCTGATCCTGAGGCATCCGCGAAGAACCTCGAAGCGCTCTCCAAGGTCATCGGGATTACCGTGGATGTTAAGGAGCTTATTGAGAGGGCTGAAGCCATAAGGATGCGGGCTAGAGATGCTATGAAGGCAGTGATGCCCAGCCTAACACGCATGAGGAAAGAGTACGAATACTCTATGCCACTCAACATCTGAAACCTAACGCTCAGTCGTCGGGGTGAGTAACGGTGAACTCAGATGAATTCGAGAAGTTTTGGCGGAGGATAAAGGAAATCGAGAGAAGAATGCTGGAAAGCTTCCGCGAGGAGGAGGAGCGGATCCTCAGGGAGCTTGAGGAGGTTAGGAAGGCGTTAACGCCGAGCTGGTCTTACGAAGGATACTTACGTCCTCTCTACACGGTGCGGGATTTAGGGAATGAGTACGTACTTTACATAGATTTGCCGAATGCTGACCAAGGATCTATAGACATAAGATTCAAGGGTAACGCTATCCTCATAAGGGCGAAGCTCAGGATGAAACACAAGTTCAGTGAGTGGTCTGGCCAGGGAGGAGAGACCGTGTTCACTGAGTATAGGGACGTAATCACCCTCCCCTTCAACATAGATCCTAGTTGTGTGAGCTTACGTCAAAGGAAGGGCATGATTGAATTAAGGATAAGAAAGCCTAAACGAGTCTAGGATTAACTGACTTAATCAAACTGGCCTAATCATTTAATTACTAGGATCCATTCTAACCCTAGGTGCGTGTATTGAGCGTCGAGAGAGAACAGAGAAGGAAGCTTAGGGAGGAGTTAATAGAGAGAGGAATCAACCCATACCCGCACATACCGAAGTTTAAACCAATACCAGTTAAGGAAATACTCTCCAACCCCAACGAAGGAACCAAAGTTTCCGCTGCCGGACGCGTTGTTGCGGTAAGGAAACACGGCAAGCTGGCGTTCATAGATATCGTGGATGACGGCGCACGAATTCAATGCGCACTTAACGCGAAGGTCTTAGGTAAGGACAAATTCAAGGAATTCTTCAGGATCATAGACCTCGGAGACTTCGTGAACGTGACCGGCGAACTCTTCGTAACGAAGAAAGGTGAACTCACCATTAACATTGAGGACTACCAGCTCCTTTCTAAGGCTCTGAGGTCACCGCCGGTGAAATGGGGGCATAGGCTACTTGATCCTGAGGTCAGGTACAGGAAGCGCTACCTAGACATAATGATGACTCCGAAAGTAAGGCGGGTGCTTGAAATACGCTTTAACACGATTAAGGAGATCCGCAAGTTCATGTGGGGCCGCGGATACGTGGAGGTCGAGACGCCTGTCCTACAGCCTGTCTACGGCGGAGCGGCTGCGAGACCCTTTAAAACGCATGTTTGGGCTCTGGGGGAGGACTGGTACTTAAGGATAAGCTTAGAACTTTACTTAAAGAGATTGATAGTTGCTGGCTTCAATAAGGTCTTCGAGATAGGGAAGAACTTCAGGAATGAGGACATAGACGTACTGCATAATCCTGAGTTCACGATGATGGAGTCCTATGAGGCGTACGCGGATTACAACAACATAATGCGCCTCACAGAGGACCTCATAAGTGAGGTTGCGTTTAAGGTCATTGGCACGACCCGCATACCTTACCCCGCGGATGACCCGGAGGTAGAGTTGAACCTATCCCCACCCTACAGGAGGTTAAGGTTAGTCGATGGCCTCAGAGAGTACGCTGGTATTGACGTTGAGGCGCTAAGCGATGATGACATAAAGGAGTTACTCAGGAAGCATCAGATCAGCTTAGCAGGGGGTTACGACCGTGGTAGGGCCATCGTCAAGCTATTTGATAAGTTAGTTGGGCGAGAGCACCTAATGCAACCTACGTTCGTTATAGACTTCCCGGCATCCTCATCGCCTCTCACTAAGCCGCATCGAGAGGATCCAAGATATGCTGAGAGGTTCGAACTATACATCGCGGGCATAGAGCTAGCTAATGCGTACACCGAGCTTAACGATCCCGTACTTCAGGAACGGTACTTCCGCATGGAGGAGGAAAGAAAGAAGTTAGGTGACGAAGAGGCGCATCCATTCGATTGGGACTTCGTCGAGGCTTTAGAGTACGGAATGCCGCCTACAGGCGGGCTTGGAGTGGGAATAGATAGGCTGGCGTTGATCCTAGCAGGGCAGACCTCAATAAAGGAAGTGATACCGTTCCCGATGGTTAAGAAGGGAGAGCAGAGTAAGGGCGAAGGAAGTGAGGGTCAAACTGGTAGGGCATAACCTGGTTCCTCCGCACCGCCCAGTAGGAGTGCGAAGGTACCTGATGGGATGACGCGCTCCAGCACTCCTCGAAGCCTAAGTTTTCCTCCCTTAAACAGCGTGTAGTTAAAGAGCCCCTCGTAACTTATCACTAAGTCTAGGTTTCCTGCGAGCTCTACGTGATCCACATAATCACATGAGACTTCACGCACGTTAATCACGGTGCTAATCGGAGCGAATCCCGGATAGAAGAGTGCTGAGCACTGCCATGGCTCTACGTATACCTCAACTTCCGCGATGCCTATTGGTTGAAATATTTCCTCACCATACCTTCCGCATGTGTCACTCACGAACGTTATGCCTACCGGGCGATCCCTAATCGCTATTCTTGCATACGGAGGATAGAGTGAAGCGACTATCTCTGGAGGTAGGTTAAGTGACCTTGACTTCCTGAGTATGCGTGCTTTGAGGATGTTCTTAGGGAGTTCATTGAACTTTCTTAGATGCGTGGTGGCTACAGCTACCGCTTCCCTACAACCGTAGATCACTAGGTTCACGTCAGAGAATACTGTGTTGTGCATTTTAGCGAGTATTGAACCCGTCACCCCAACCCTGTTTAAGTTAATGCCGCTGGCGTCAGCCACTATTACAGCGGCTGAGAGAGCGTCCTCCTCGACCTCGTCATTTACTGTACGTAGGAGTTCTACCATCCTTGACTCTGGGGTTAACCATTCCCTGATCAAGGATACGGGCAGCTTGGGTGTTGGAGCCCCAATTACTGGGTCCTTCTCGATCACGCCGTGCTTCCGGGAAGTTTCTCTCATTAGCCTTACGTCGTAGTGCTTCAGTACACGCTCATAGTAAGTGTTAAACCTCCTCCACTGGGTCACCTTGCTTGTCGGCACGTACTTAACGTAAGCTATGACCTGACCTGGCGGATGAGTATTCCCTACCACAACATGTATCCTACCTTGCTTATCGATTAGTAGGTCGTGATCCCTAAACCCGCGTTCGTCAGACGGTTTGCTATAAATCATCGGTCATACCGCTTTCCTCATCATCCGAGGCGAATTAAGCTTCCACTCACTATATTTTTATCCCTTCATGCAGTAGCGTTGACTGCAACGCCAACCTAATTACGTGTAGGTAGCGTATATTCAACGGTGCCCAACGACATGAAGGATGAGGTAGTGATTAAATTCTCCGCTGGCGTGATCGGCGATGACCTTAGCTTCGTGAGTGACGGCTTAAGCCTCGTTGTGAGCGACGGTACCATAACAGGTATTGAGGGCGGGAACGTTACCCCCGACATCGACCTTTCATGTTGCATGGTAATGCCTCCGGTAGCGAACATGCATGTCCACGTACTTGATTACGTGGCGCCGGAGGCGGGGCTAGGGTTAAGTATCGATGAGGTTGTTGGTGAGCCCCATGGCATTAAGTACAGATTAATTAGGAAGGCCTCGAAGAAGGACTTACTTCAAGTCATTAGGGAGTTCAGAGGCATCTCCTGGAGGTTGGGGGTGGGCTTCATAGCTGAGTTTAGGGAATTAGGCGCGTATGGATTATTGATCGACAAGGATGAACGTCCTTACGGTCACTTCGTCTTAGGCATGCCCTCCGCACACGATCCACACACTGTGAGGAGCGAGTTGCCTGAGCTTTTAAAGCAAAGTGATGGGTTAGGCATTTCCTCTCCTCTGTACTTTAGTGAGGATACCCTACGCTACGTTATTTCAGAATTCAAAAAAGCAGGTAAACCTGTCTTCTCCCACGTATCTGAGACCAGGGAGACATGGGAGTCAGGAGACATTGATTTAATCCTTAGGGTTGGGCCGCCAGACACGGTTATCCATGGAACGTGGTTGCGTCACGAGGAATTACAGGCTCTATCGTTGCATGGCGTAAACTTAGTCCTCTGCGTTAGGTCTAATGAATGGTTTGGGGTGGGTCTCCCCGACCTCAAAGCCGTTTACGAGTCTGAGGTCAGCGTTTCTTTAGGGACGGATAACTGTGGCTGGGTTAAGCCGGATCCTTGGAGGGAGGCGGAGAGGCTCTTCACCTTGGCTAGGGTTGCGGGTGTGAGTGACGCTAAGTGGGTTCTTAAGGCGTTGCTTAACGCGTCACCTGTGAACGCGCGGAACCGTGTTATTGAGGGTGGTCCAGCGAACTTCATCGTGTTGAGGTATGTAGGGACTGTGCTGGAGAGAGCTAAGGATAAGTATGCGGGGCTCGTGAAGAGAGGAGGGGAAGACTTAGTCATTTCCTTGGTGATGGACGGTGCCTGCAGGTACTGTGTCGAGGAGGCGGCGTCCTTACGTCACAGTCTTCGTAACCATGTCGGCTGACGGGAAAATAGCTTCCGTGGTTAGGGACTCGAGGCTTAGCTGCCCCTTCGATAAGAGGAGGCAACATGCCTTAAGGGCAAGTCACGACGCCGTGGTGGTTGGTGCTTCAACGGTCCTGATAGATAATCCTTTATTGACCGTTAGGCTAGTTAAGGCACCTAATCCGAAGCGAGTAATTATCGATGGTAAACTCCGCATACCGCTGAATGCACACGTGGTAACTAACAAGGACGCTGAGACCATAATCCTTACGTGTTCAGACAACGAGAGATTTGAAAAAATTACAGCGCTTCGTGAAGCCAGTGTCAAGGTTCTGACTTTCCCGTGCGTTAACGGAATAATTGACCTAAGCGAGGCCCTACTAAAGCTCAAGGATGAAGGCATCTCAAGCATCCTGGTTGAGGGGGGTGGTGAGTTGCTCTGGCATTTCTTCAAGCTATCCTTAGTAGATGAGTTCAGAGTAACACTGTCACCCTACATTATTGGGGGGAGAGATGCCGTCACACCTGTAGGAGGACAAGGCTTCGGAACCTTTAGTGAGTGGGTTAAACTGAGACTTGTCCACGTCATCAGGTGTGAGTGCGGTAACGAGGTACACCTAGTGTACCGCGTTCTGAAGCGCTCCAATGCACATGATACTATTTAAAGGAACCCTCATATAATCCCTAGGCATCGGTGAGTAAGCAATGAGGATTAAACACTCGCAAGTAGCTCTTAGTGCGGTACTCCTTGTTTTGATTACCCTAGCCTCAGTTGGGATGATTACCTCTAACATTATAGTACGCGCGGGTGGTCTCGACAACGCCTTCGACATCGTTGGAGAGAGCCTCAGGTTGAAGTACGAGTACACATATACTGTGGAAGTAAGCAGCATAGGCGGCGCTCCAGTAACGCTTAATGTAAGCGAGTACTACATGTACGTAATAACTAACCTGAACTCAACCCACGTTAAAGTCATTTCAAGTCCAGTAGGAAACGTTACCGTGAAGTTCGTGTCGGGGTCATGGGTGGCGCTGGCAACGCTACTTAGCTGGGCAGGGAGTAACGTCACCATGTTCATTAAGAAATTCGTCATACCATCCATAGACAGCGCCGTAGTGCCTAAGAGCAAGTTACAGGACGTGCTTAAGGCCGTAGCCGCTGTCTCACCAGTACGGTTGGAAGTTCCGTCAAAGTCCTGCAACTTAATCAACGTGGATGAAGCCCTGTTTAACGCGAGGAGATATGATGTTGGCGTCAGCGGTGAGGCGTACTACGAATGTAAGACAGGCATCCTACTAAAGTATGTTAATGGAACTGCATCTGTAATGAACCTAGGTTCAAGGAATGTTAAGGTTCGAGCGACCCTGTACGTTAAGTTAGTTGCGGCTAACACGGACTTGTTAAAGGAGATCATAGTGGGTCATGTGCCGTCCACATCGACCACCCCGGTCACCCATACTTCCTCAGTGCCGGAGTGGGTTCCCTACGCGCTACTTGCCCTAAGCATCGCGTTAGCAGTTGCTATGGGGATTATGTACTTTAGAATACGGAGGGCCTACCAAAAGTAGTCTCGTGATGACGTATCGTTGAGTAGTTCGGAGAGTACTTTAAAGAATGAGGCAGCGTTCCCTATAACCAAGACCGTTAATCCCATGACGGCAAGTATTAATGCGCCTAAGTTACTTAAGGCTGACACATTCACGCTGAGGACGTATGCTCCATCACCATCTGCAGTTATCTTCACAGAGAGCGCCGAGGCTAACATAATTAACCCAGCAATGGTGAATACTGAGGACATCATGAAGAACCTTACCCCGTACGCTATTGCTTTCCCCCACTTCACCTTCCCCACCGTATATTCCTCTCTAGGCCACTCAAGCATTAAAAACCGGGGGTTAGGTAGGATAGTATTCCCTAAGTGATACCCGGGCAACACCGGGGCACCGATAGTTTTATCCCGAGATTGAGCAGTATGGGTAGTGGTTACGCTCTTGAACGGTACCACCTTCCAGCAGGATAATGGGGGTATCACCACTAAACGTGAGGAGTTTCTTAAGGCCGTGAAAATATTGGTTAGTGTATACTATCCTAGCATACGTTTAGAGGACTTCCCATCATATAAACTTGTTAGGGACGGAGCTGTTCACCCTATCGGTATCCTGGTATCCATCGTCCTATCTCAAAACACTTCTGATAGAAATGCTGGTGTCGCGCTTCAGAGACTTAAGGAAAGGGTGGGTGAATACATAGACCCTGCTAGGTTAGGGAAGGTATCGATCGAGGAACTTGAGGAAATAATTAGGCCCTCAGGGATGCAACGCCAGAAGAGTCGGACAATAATCAATATACTGAAGGAGTTTAGGGACGATCCAGACGCACTGATGAAGGAGAATCCTAAGAGGTTAAGAGAGAGGCTTCTGAGGATAGAAGGTATAGGACCAAAGACCGCGGACGTCTTCCTGCTGTTTGTGAGGGGCTACCCAACCTTCCCTATGGATACACACATAAGAAGATTCTTAGAGAGGATGGGTATAGGGCGTAAGAGTGAGCCGTACGAAAGACTTAGGGAGAAGGTACTGCAGCTCCTCCCTAGAGACCCGGAGTTCCTCTTAGCCGTGCACTTAGCGATAATCACGCATGGTCGTAGGATCTGCAGGGCTAGGAACCCCTTGTGCCATAAATGCGTGATTAACTCCCTATGCCCTTACTACAGGAGTAGACTTCAAGAGTTCTCGCAGAACAATAGATAACAATTTAATTACCCTCCTACTTGATGGGTGAGTATTTTGAGGAAAGGCATTCAAAACCTCTACACGGAACTCATACTAACAATGATAGTCGTAGCCTTCGGCACGATACTACTTTCAACGGTAAGAGGCGTTCAGCCACCGTCAAGTGTAGAGGGTGGAGTAGGTAACGTGGCCGCCTACGTGATTAACGGGTCAAATAAGGTCATTATAGCGAATTGGGG
>Ga0256914_1002585_pt1 | contig 14975 bp, 17 predicted proteins | sample HulkmetaG_FD_191571 | JGI IMG/M metagenome (GOLD analysis project Ga0256914, IMG submission 191571) | Hydrothermal chimney microbial communities from Main Endeavour vent field at the Juan de Fuca Ridge, Pacific Ocean - Hulk | ecosystem: Environmental > Aquatic > Marine > Hydrothermal vents ... | reverse complement strand
TACCTCTGCGAAGACATCCCCTGCGCCGCCGCCTGCCCGACCGGCGCCCTCGACCTGCTCTCACTGACCGACGAAGAGGGCGAGCTGGACGTCTCCAGGTCGCGGATGGGCGTCGCGGTCATCGACTACAACAACTGCATAGCCAACCGCGGCCTGCGCTGCGACGCCTGCGTGCGCGCCTGCCCGTACATTGAGAAAGCCATCTTCGTGGATACGCGCCGCAATCCCCGCACCGGCAAACACGCGATGCTGGTGCCGGTGGTCGACGCCGACTACTGCACGGGCTGCGGACTCTGCGAAAAGGCCTGTGTGACCGATAAACCGGCCATCTTCGTCCTGCCCCGCGACGTCGCCCTGGGCAGCACCGGCCTGCACTACGAACTGCCGCCGCCGCCCAACTTCAGAGAGGAGGCGCCCTCCGATGAAATCTAGGCTCGCCTATCTCTACAAACACTATCGATTCCTGGTGGCGCGCCGGATAGTGCAGCTGGGCATCCTCTTCCTCTTCATGGCGGGCAACGCCTGGGGCTGGCACATCCTGGCGGGCGACCTGAGCTCCTCACGCATCCTCGACACCGTCACCCTGGCCGATCCGCTGGCCACATTGCAACTTCTCATCGCCGGCGGCAAAGTGGCCAGCGAGGCCCTCCTGGGCGCTCTGATAATCTTCGTCGCCTACGCCCTGCTGGGCCGGGCCTTCTGCTCCTGGGTCTGCCCGGTCAACCTCATCACCGACCTGGCCGAGTGGGTCCGCAAGGTCCTTGGCTTCCGCGAGCCGCCGCTGATGTACTTGAACCGCAACATCCGCTACTGGGTGCTGGGGCTGGTCTTCGTTCTCAGCCTGCTGCTCTCGCTGCCGGTCTTCGAGTTCGTCAGCCCCATAGCCGCCCTCTCGCGGGGAGCGGTCTTCGGGATGGGCATGGGCTGGGCCTACCTGACGGCCATCTTCTTCTTCGACCTCTTCGTGGTCAGGCACGGCTACTGCGGCCACATCTGCCCGCTGGGCGCTTTCTACAGCCTCATCTCGCGATTCCGCCTGGTTCGCGTCAGGCACGTCAAGGACAACTGTACGAACTGCGGACTCTGCTTTAACGTCTGCCCGGAGCCGCACGTGCTCTCGCTGGTAGGCAAGCACGACGGAACCGTAAACATACCCGAGTGCACCAACTGCTTCAGGTGCGTCGAAGTTTGCGACGACGACGCACTCTTCTTCGCCCTGGGGAAAGGATGGTCAGAATGAAAGGATCCAAGGTACCGGTTCTCTTAATCGCCCTGGTTTTGATAGTCGCCGCCGGCTTGCTGGCGTTCGCCACCACCAACCACCAGGTCACCACCAGCGCCAAGGCTGCGCCCGCCGTGGCCCAGGCTGGTGCGCAGAATGATCAGTCCGGCGGCGGCGACGGCATCCGCTCCGAAGACCCGCTGCAGTCCGGCAGCGCCGAACTTCCGCCCATCTCCACCGCCGCGCCGCCTCCCGGCGCCGCCGAGCGTATGCCGCGCTCCTTCGAAAACGCGCCGCCGCAAATCCCCCACTCGATCGAAGGTCTGGTGCCCATCACCTTAACCAACAACGCCTGCCTGGGCTGCCACGCGCCCGAGGTGGCCAAGGCCGTCGGCGCGACCCCCATCCCGCCGACCCACCTGAAGATCGACCTCTTCAGCAAGAGCGAGAACAAGAAGATGGTGGTAGACCCCTCCCGTTACAACTGCACGCTTTGCCACGTTCCTCAGGCGAACGTCCAGCCGCCGGTGGTCAACGTCTTCAAGCCCGACTTCCGCAACCCCGAGGCCAGGGAGCGCTCCACTCTCTTCGAACAGTGGGACGAAGGGGCTGAATAGTTGCAGCGTCGCGCCTTTCTGAGCCAGTTTCTCGGGCGAACCGGTAAACGCGTAGCACCACCGTACACCAGCGCGCAGACCGATTATTCGGCCTGCGCGCGGTGTGCCGGTTTCTGCGTCGAGGCCTGCGCTCAGGAAACGGGCGTTCTTAAGCGCGACGAAGCCGGGCGGCCCTACCTCGACTTCGGCGTTTCCGGCTGCACATTCTGCGACCTCTGCCTTCAGGCCTGCCCCGAAGGGGTGCTGCAGGAACCGGCGCGGCAACCCCTAGCAAGCGTCTGGATCGCCCCCGCCGCCTGCCTGGCGCATAATGGTACTGTATGCGTCAGCTGCCTGCAGGCCTGCCCCGAAAAGGCCATAGACTTTCGCAACTTCTTCGAGCCCTCCATAAACGAAGGCTGCACTGGTTGCGGGCTTTGCGTCTCCGCCTGCCCGGTAGGGGCAGTGAGGTGGTCGGCGTGAAGAAGCTGTTTCTGCTCGCGACGCTACTGTTCGCCCCGTCCCTCGCCGTCAACCTGCCCTCCGCCGTGACCGCCTGGAAGCCGGCCGGCGACATAATCTACCTGGGCACCGAGGACGGTGGCGTCTACCGTTACCGGCCGGCCGGCGACGAGCTGGAAAAGCTCTGGCAGCTACCTCCCTTGCAACTGGTCACCGGCAAGGTCCAGCCTAAAATTTACAGCCTCGACCTGAGCCATGGAAAGCTGCTCTGGGTGCGCGAGGGGCAGGGCGGCTTTCGCGTGGTGGAGGTCTTTGAGCCGGACTCCGGCGATCCTCCCCGGGTCCTGGTGCCCGACACCCTGGAACTGCCGGTGGTCTCCGCCTGGTTCTCGGGCGACGGCGTCTTGCTGGTCCTCCTCGACGGCGAGGTGGCCTGGGCCGACGGCTCCGGCAACATCGGCCAGCGCCTGCAGGTGACCGGCAGCGCCGTGGGGGCCGCAGCCTTCAACGGCGAGCTGCTGGCCATCGGCGACGAGGGCGGCCTGGTGAGCCTGGTGGACGCCGCCTCCCGCCGCCTGCTAAACGCCTACCCAATGCAGCGCGACAAGGTCCTCTCGCTGGCGCTCGGCAAGTCCAGGGTCGTTTCCGGCGGCCGTGACCGCCGCGCAGCGGTGCTCGACCTGGCCAGCGGCAACATCCTCAAGCTCAAGGCCAGCTTCTTCGTAATGGCGGTGGCCCTGAGTCCGGACGAAAACCTTGTCGCCTACACATACGACGAATCAGGCGTCATCCGCCTGGTAGACCTGGCCGCCCGTCGCGAGGTCGCCCGCTCGGAGCCCTTCCCGGGCGTTGGTGCCATAGCCTTTCTCGACGAAAACACCCTTTTGCTGAGCGACGACCAGGGAAAGCTCTGGTCCTGGAGGTGGAGATGAACATTTCTGGACTGGTAGTGCGCGTAAGACCCGATTCCTTCGAAAACGTCGTGCGGGCCATCGAGGAACGCGGCCTCGGCGAGGTACCCACCCACGACGGCGAGAGCAAGCTTGTGGTGGTAGTCGAAGCCGAAGACACCGCCGCCGAGATGATCACCTACAAAACCATCGAAGATATCCCTGGCGTCCTCTCCGTCGAGCTGGCCTATACGTACAGCGAGGAGTTCGACCAGGCCCGCGAGTATCTGGATAATAGCGACCCGGTGCCCGAGGCTCTCTCCGACGATGTACCCATCGAGAAAATCCGCTACGGCGGCGACGTACGCAACTGGATGCGGCGCTACTCGAGTAGTGGTGAGGAGGAGTAACAGGCCGGCCACGGTTGCCAACGGACAAAAGCGCCCGTCGCATTAGTGTGCGCCGGGCTAGCCGCTATCTATCGTCGCCTGGGCCGCGGCCAGACGGGCAGTGAGCACCCGGAATGGCGAGGCCGAAACATAGTCGAGGCCGAGGCGGTGGGCCAGGCGCACCGAGCGGGCTTCGCCGCCGTGCTCGCCGCAAAGGCCCAGCTTGAGGCTCGGGTTAGCCGCGCGTCCCTCGCGTACCGCGATCTCGAGGAGCCGCCCCACCGCCTCTTCGTCAAGGTGCTCGGTGGGGTCGTGGACGAAGATGCGGGCGTCGAGGTAGCGGGGCAGAAAGTGGCCCGCGTCGTCGCGGCTGATGCCGAAGGTGAGCTGGGTCAGGTCGTTGGTGCCGAAGCTGAAGAAGTCGACCAGCGGGGCAATCTCACCGGCCACCAGCGCCGCGCGCGGGGTCTCAATCATCGTGCCCACGGGCAGGGTCAGGTCGAACTCGCTAAAGACCTCGCGCACCGCTTCCAGCGCCTGCGCCACCTCCTCGGCGGCGGAGACCAGCGGAATCATCAGCTCGGGGCGCGGGTCCTTCCCCGCCTCGCGCAGAGCGCGGGTGGCGCTTAGGAGCGCGGCCGTCTGCATCCGCAGAATCTCGGGGCGCACCAGCAAGAGCCGCACCCCGCGGAAGCCGAGCATGGGGTTGGCTTCGTGGAGCCGGCGCACCTGGGTCAGCACCTTGGCCTCGCCAGGGGCGAGCGTTCCGGCGGCCTCCTTGCGCTCCAGCTCCACCAGCGGCGGCAGGAACTCGTGCAGCGGCGGGTCGAGCAGACGCACGGTAACCGGCAGGCCATCCATGGCCTTCAGGAGCTCTAAAAAGTCGGCTCGCTGGAAGGCGAAGAGTTTGTCTAAGGCCTCGCGCTCTTCTTTCTCGGTCTCGGCCAGAATCAGCGCCCGTACCCAGGGGATGCGCTCGGGGTCGAAGAACATGTGCTCGGTGCGCACCAGGCCGATGCCCTCGGCCCCCAGCTCGCGGGCGCGGCGGGCGTCGGCCGGGGTGTCGGCGTTGGCGCGCACGCCCAGCTTGCGGTGGGGCTCGGCCCACTCGAGCAGCTCGTGCAGGTACTCGCCGCTGCCCCCCTCGCTGAGCGCCACCTCTCCGGCGAAGACCCGGCCGGTAGCGCCGTCGAGGCTGATGACGTCGCCCTCTTTGAACTCGCGGTCGCCCAGGCGGAAGGTGCGCTCTTCCAGGTTTAGTGAGAGCCCGGCCACCCCCACGACCGCCGGCACGCCCATACCCCGGGCCACCACCGCGGCGTGGCTGGTCATGCCGCCTCGAGCGGTGAGGACGCCACGGGCGAGGTACATGCCCGATATGTCCTCCGGCGTCGTCTCGGGCCGCACTAGAATCACCGGCAGCCCCCGGCCCGCCCAGCTCTCGGCCGCTTCGGCGTCGAGCACCGCGTGGCCCACCGCCGCCCCGGGCGAGGCGGGCAGCCCCTCGGCCACCGCCTCAGGGGCCTGCTCGGGGTCAATGCGCGCCCGCAGCAGGCTGGGCAGGGTGTTGGCGTCCACCCGCAGGAGGGCCTCCTCGCGGGAGATCCGCCCCTCTCCAGCCATCTCCACCGCGATCCGCACCGCCGCGGCGGGGGTGCGCTTGCCGGTTCGGGTTTGCAGCAGGTAAAGGCGGCCGCGCTCGACCGTGAACTCAAAGTCCTGCATCTCGCGGAAGTGGGCCTCGAGCCGTTCGGCCACGTCGGCTATCTCCGCGTAGAGCTCGGGGTCGCTCTCCCGCAGACGCTCGAGCGGTTGGGGGGTGCGCACCCCGGCCACCACGTCCTCGCCCTGGGCGTTCTTCAGGTACTCACCGTAGAGGCCGCGCTCACCAGTGGCGGGGTTGCGCGAGAAACCGACGCCGGTGCCCGAGTCGTCGCCCAGGTTGCCGAAGACCATGGCCTGAACGTTGACCGCGGTCCCCAGCTCGTCGGGAATCTCGTAAAGGCGGCGGTAGGTGCGGGCACGGGGGTTGTTCCAGCTTTCGAAGACCGCCCTGACGGCACCTTCGAGCTGCCGCCAGGGGTCGTCGGGAAACCGCCGGCCGGCCGCAGCGACGATGCCCTTGAACTGCGCGACCAGCTCCCGCAGGTCAGCCGGCGATAGATCTACGTCGCGCTCGGCCCCGGCCAGCGCCTTGGCCCGCTCCAGCGCCCGCTCAAAGCCCGCCGCATCCAGCCCCAGCACCACCTCGCCGTACATCTGCACCAGCCGGCGGTAACTATCCCAGGCGAAACGCTCGTTGCCGGTGCTGGCAGCCAGCTCCGCCACCCCCTCTTCGGTCAGGCCCAGGTTGAGGATGGTGTCCATCATCCCCGGCATGCTCACCGGCGCGCCCGAACGCACAGAGACCAGCAGCGGCAGCCCCGGCCCGCCGAAGCGCTTGCCGGTGGCCTCCTCCAGCCGGCCGACCTGGGCGCGCACCTCGTCCCAGAGCCCCTCGGGCAGCGCCCCGCGCTCCAGGTAGGCGCGACAGGCGGCGGTGGTGAGCGTGAACCCCGGTGGCACCGGAAAGCCCAGTCTGGTCATCTCGGCCAGGGCCAGGCCCTTGCCGCCCAAAAGCTCCCTGCCTAGCTCTCCTGATTCTGAGAATGAATACGCCCAGTTCATCATTCCCTCCGCTCCACTTTGCGCCGGCGCCCCCACAGACGGACGCCAGTGTATGTCCATTTTTGCACGAGGCGGGCCGTAGTGACGTCAAAAACTGGCGCAGCCCGCAAATACCAGCAAAAGAGCCGCCCGCGGGCGGCCCTGTGCACAGCAGCGGGCGGCCTTAACCGGCGGCGCTTTTCATTTTTTTCTTGGCCTCGATCAGCAACCGTTCGTCTATCAGGTCTTTCAGGTTAGTGCCCCCGAGCACCTCGCGAATGGCCAGGTCTACCCGCCGCCAGAGGGCCTCGGTTGAGCAATTGCCCTGGTGCTCGCAGCTCCCCGGGTCTTCGATACAGCCCACCGGCGAGAGCGAGCCTTCCATGGTCTCGACCACCTCCAGGGCGTTTATTTGCTCGGGTGGCCGTGCCAGCCGGTAGCCGCCGCGGGCTCCGCGCACGCTACGAATGAAACCCGCCCGGCGCAGGGCAGCGGCGATTTGCTCCAGGTAGTGCTGGCTGATGCCCTGCGCCTCGGCCACCTCCTTGAGGGGCACCGGGTCAGGCCCGCGCATCCCTATCTCGACCAGGGCGCGCAAGCCGTATTGAGCTTTCGTAGATACCCACATAGGCTCATTTTAAACCCGTATATTCCTACTGTAAATACTGGCTTTAGCCGCGCCGCAACACGGCCGCGAATATGAATACGAGCGCTTGCAGCAAGACTATCGTCGCCCCGCTAGGAACGTCGAACTGGAGCGATATCTGCAAACCAGCGATCACGCTGAGAGCGCCCACCAGCATCGCCCCGAACACCATTCCGGAGAAGGTACGCGACCACTGACGCGCGGCGGCGGCCGGGATGACCAGAAAAGCGGCTACCAGAAGAAGCCCGACCAGCTTCATGGCCACCACCACCACCAGCGCCACCAGGAACGCCAGCAGGTAGTCGTCGAGGAGAACCGGCACCCGGTCGGCCTGGGCCAGCTCGCGGTCAAAGGTAGCGTAGGCCCAGCGCCCCCAGAGCGGGAGGGTAAGGAGACTTAGCAGCAGCAAACCGGCGCTCACCCAGAGGTCGGTCGCGGTAACCGCCAGAATCGAGCCGAACAGGTAAGTGAAAGCCTCGGATGTGTACTCACGCTTGAGCGAGAGGAAGACTATACCGAGAGCCATTGAAAACGCAAAGAAGATGCCCACGGCGGTATCGCCGCTGATGCTGGTCCGCTCGCGCACCCAGGTAATGCCGAGGGCCACGGCGGCTGTAAAGGGCACGGCCACCCAGAGCGGCTCGACGCCCAGCAGCAGCCCCAGCGCCACCCCGCCGAAGGCGGCGTGAGCCAGCCCCGAGCCCAAAAAGCTCAGACCGCGCTGGACCACGAAGGGCCCGTAGTACCCGGCCAGCAGGGCTAGAATCAGACCTGCCAGCAGCGCCCTTTGCATGAAGGGGAGGCTCCAGGTCTCAAGCATGGCTCTCCCTCCCGAAACTGAGCGAGATAGCGTGAGCGTGACCTACGTGTCCAAAGGCCTCGCGCAGGCAGCGCTCCGAAAGCGCCCGCTCGGGCGGCCCGAAACCGATGAGCCGGCGGTTGAGGACAATGACATGGGTGGCGTGGTGGTAGGCCGCCTCCCAGTCGTGGGTAATCATCAGAAGGGTCGCGCCGGTTTCCTTTTGGTAGTCTTCCAGCAACCGGTACATGTCGGCCTCGCCCAGCACGTCTATGCCGGTCGCCGGCTCGTCGAGGACCACCAGCTCCGGCCGGCGGACGAAGGCGCGGGCCAGGTAGACCCGCTGCAGCTCGCCGCCGCTGAAGCGGCTTACCGGCCGGCCGGCCAGGTGCTCAGCACCCACCCGGGCCAGCGCCTCGCGGGCCCGCTCCCTCTCGCGCGGCGTCACCCGCGCCGGCCAGGCGCGCCGCAAGCCGCTGACAACCAGCTCCTCGGCCAGTGCCGGAAAGGTGCGGTCGAGGGTCTTGAACTGGGGTACGTATCCGACGCGGCCGGGGTCGAGGCGCTCCAGCGGCTCGCCCAGCACCCGCACCCGCCCTGACTGCGGCCTGACCAGACCGAGCAACGTTTTGATCAGCGTAGACTTGCCGGCGCCGTTAGGACCGACTATAGCCACGAAAGCACCGACCGGCACCTTGAGGGTGATGTTTTCGAGGGCCAGGTGGTCGCCGAACCTGACGGTCAGGTTTTCCAGCTCGACGGCATACTCGACTTTCTCACCGGTCATGACTCTTCCTCCCGGCAGCGCGGGCAGACACCGTATATCACCAGCGTGTGGCCGGTGATGCGGTAGCCAGTTTCGCGCCGCACTTCTTCCTCATAATCGCCCAGCCGGCATTCGCTGAATCGGGAAACCGCGCCGCAACGTTCGCAAACCAGCAGATGGGCGTGACCCAGCACCGCGGCGTAGCGCAGCTCGCCACCCGGAGCGGGGAAGCCCAGCAGGAGACCGGCTCCCTCCAGCACCTTGACAGCGCGGTATACGGTGGCCTGACCGATGCCGTTCTTTTCCAGCCGCCGCGCCGCCTCGCGGATTGTCGAGCCGGGAGCGTCGGCAAAGGCTCGCCAAACCGCCAGGCGCTGCGGGGTGCGGCGGATTCCCTTTTTACGAAGCAGGTCTTCAAGGCGGCCTTCCCGCATATCTGATAAATCTTATCACCTGGCGGGGCGCGTGTAAAGGCGCCGCGGCCGGCCGCGGCGCCTGCGGGCCGCACGGTTTTTATTCTTCTTCGAGGCTGGCGCCCAGCGGCAACCGGGCGATCTCGACCAGCTTGTCGCCGTCGCGGTCGGTTACCAGAGCGACCTCGCGGACGGTGAACGACTTGCGCGGCGGCGGCGGCAGCTCGGCCGCCAGCCGCTCGGCCTCCTCGTCGTCGAGACCCAGCGCCAGGGTCAGGTGGGGAATGTAACTGGGGCCTTCTATTTCTTTTTCCGGCTCGGCCAGGGGCTCAAGCGCGTGGTAAAGCCTCTTGAAGGGGCCGCCGCCGTAGGCGCGCAGGTAGACGACGCCGCCGCCAAAAGTCCGCCAGTCGCCCAGCCTGACGCGGAAGGGCTCGTGGCCGCGGAGGATGCCGGCGACTCCCCTCTTCAGCGCCTCACCGCTCCAGCGCCACTTGAAGGGCTGGCGCAGGTTCAGGTGCGGCGGGCCGTACCCCGAGACCCCGTGCTCTTCGGCCAGCTTCTCCATCCACTCGCTAAGGTCTTCGGGGGGCCAAGCCAGTATGCCGTACACGTGAGCCAGTATACCGCGCTAGCCGGTCCATTCCCGGGACCTTTCGGGGTCCCAGGGGTAGACTATCCAGGCGTCGGTTTCCTCACCATAGAAGTCGGGGGCGTCGTCGGGGAAGCGGCTGTGCTTGGGTTTGTAGTGGAGCACCGCCACGGTAGGAACGCCGCCAGCACGATCCACCCGCTCGCGAACCGCCACCGCGGTCTTGCCGGAATCCCAGACGTCGTCTACTATCAGTACCCGCTTGCCAAGCAAAAGGGCGTCGCCGGGGAACTGGAGGAAGTGCGGCTCCTCCAGGGCCTGCTGCTCGCCCTGGTAAAACATGACCGCCGCGGTCATGACGTTGCGCAGATCAAGGGCCTCGCTCAGCAGTGCTCCGGGAATCATCCCCCCGCGGGTTATGGCCAGGACTACGTCGTAATCGGCAGGGTCGAGCTGATTGATTAGCGCGCCCGCCAGCCTGGTTATGTCGGTCCAGTCGAGAATGACTTTATTCATGCTCCCTCCCGGTCGAGCCCGAAGGCCGTGTGAATGGCTTTGGCCGCGGCCTCAGCATACTCGGCCGGGATGACCACCGAGATGCGAACCTCGCTGGTGGCTATCATCATGATGTTGGCGCCAACGCTGGCGACGGCGTCGAACATCTTCGAGGGAACCCCCGGAGTGGAGGCCAGGGCGACACCGACGATGGAAACCTTGGCGATTTCGGGATTGTAGGTTACCTCGCCGCCGATCTCAGCGGTGACTTCTTTGAGGGCGTCGAGGGCGTCTTCGGCGAAGTCTTTAGGAACCGTGAAGGCCATCTGGGTGCGGCTGGCGTCATGGCCGGGCACGCCCTGGATTATCATGTCGACGGCTATGCCCTTTTCAGCCAGCTTGTCGAAAACCTTGCCGGCAATGCCGGGCTGGTCGGGTATGCCCACGAGACCAATCTGGGCGTAGCCCTCGTCTATGGCCACGCCGGTTACCGGTTTGTCTATTTTCATGGCTTCCTCCGAAACGATCGTGCCCGGGTTGTAGTTGAAGGCGCTGCGGACGTGCAGGCGCACCCCGTAGCGCTTTGCGTACCATACCGCCCGCGGGTGAAGCACCTTGGCCCCCAGCGCCGCCATTTCTATCATTGGATCGTAGGCGATTTGCTCTATCTTGCTGGCGCTGGGTATGCGGTGCGGATCGGTGGTGTAGATACCGTCGGTATCCGTGAATATCTCGGCCTCGCGCGCCCCCACCGCAGCCGCCAGGGCGACGGCGGTGGTGTCGGAACCGCCGCGGCCGAGGGTGGTCAGCTCGCCAGAGGGGGTGGTGCCCATGAAACCGCCGACCACGGCCACGTGGCCGTCCTGGACGGCCTTCATGATCCGCGTGGGCTTTACCTCGACGATGCGGGCGTTGCCGTATCGGCCGTCGGTGGTGATGCCTATCTGGTGCTGGGTAAAGGCCCGCGCCGGAATCCCCATGGCCTGAAGTTGCATGGCCAGTAACGCCGCCGACTTCTGCTCGCCGGTTGTGGTCAGCAAATCGAGCTCGCGCGCGGGTGGCCGGGGGTTTACCCGCCTGGCCAGGGCGATTAGCTCGTCGGTACTTCGCCCCATGGCGGAAACGACCACTATCAGGTCGTGCCCGCGTTCGCGGTAGTACTGAATGCGCTGGGCGACCTTGTGTATCCTGTCGAGGTCGCCGACCGATGTGCCGCCGTATTTCTGAACGATGAGCGCCATACTTGAGTGTGTATATTATCACAAGGCGGCCCCAGACCGTATAATTTGCCCATGGAAACGCTGCGTATCGCCCTGTTAGGCGCCGGCACCGTAGGGAGCGGCTTCGTGAAACTGCTCGATGAAAACCGGTCCCGCTTCCGGGTGCTGGGGCTGGAGCCGGCACTGACCGGCATTCTCGTCCGCGACCCCGGCAAACCCAGGCCTGCCTGGGTGCCCCGGGGGCTGCTGACCAACGACGCGGAACGGGTTCTCGGCGAAGCCGACGTGGTGGTGGAGCTGATGGGCGGCACCCAGCGGGCCGGCCGCCTGGTACTGGACGCCCTGGACCGGGGGCTGCCGGTGATAACCGCCAACAAGGCGCTGCTGGCCGAAAGGTGGGGCGAGCTCAAACCGCACGCTCTCGAAGGCCTGCTCTTCTACGAAGCAAGCGTGATGGCCGGCACCCCGGTAATCGAACCCCTCTCCGGCTCGCTACGCGGCAATCGCACCCTGGAACTGCACGGCATTCTCAACGGCAGCACCAACTACATCATCGGACGCATGGAAGAGGGGCTCTGCTTCGCCGAGGCCCTGGAAGAAGCCCAGGCCAAGGGCTTTGTTGAGGAGGACCCCTTTCTCGACATCGGCGGCATAGACGCCGCCCACAAGCTGGCGGTGCTGGCCAGGCTGACGGTTGACCCCGACTTTCCCTGGGAAAAGGTGCGGGCCAGCACCCGCGGTATCCAGGAGCTCAAACGCGACCACGTATACGAAGCCGAGGCGGCCGGGAAGAAGATTCGCCTGGTAGCCAGTCTCTACCCGGAGAACGGCGAGTGGCGGGCGGCCGTCCGGCCGGTGCTGCTGCCGGCAGGCCACCCGCTCGCCCGGGCGGCGCTTTCACGAAATGCCCTGCTCTACCGGGGCGACGCCGTGGGCGAGGTCTTCATCAGCGGCGGGGGCGCGGGGAGCGCGGTAACCGCCAGCGCGGTAATCGGCGACATGTTGAGAATGCTCGAGGGCTACCCCGGCCATCCACCCCTGCCCGAGGCCGCGACACCCCCCAACTACCAGCCGGAAAACCTGGAGGAAGCCACCCCATGAGAAAACCCCTTTTGGAACGCTACCGCAACCGCCTGCCCATTAGCGAGAAGACGCCCGTTGTCAGCCTGCTGGAGGGTAGCACCCCGTTAATCCCCCTTTCCGGCCCGCCGGAAGCCGCCGCGCGCGGCGTCCGCCTTTTCGCCAAGTACGAGGGGCTCAACCCCACCGCCAGCTTCAAGGACCGCGGCATGACCCTGGCGGTTAGCAAGGCCGCCGAGCACGGCTCCCGGGCGGTCGCCGCCGCCAGCACCGGCAACACCGCCGCCTCCGCCGCCGCCTACGCCGCCCGCGCCGGCATGAAGGCGATCGTGGTGCTTCCCGCCGGCTACGTGGCCGCCGGCAAGGTAGCCCAGAGCCTGGTCCACGGCGCCCGGATAGTCCAGGTAACCGGCAACTTCGATGACGCCTTGCGACTGGTGCGCGAGCTGACCGAAAACTATCCGGTAACCCTGGTCAACTCGCTCAACCCTTTCCGCATACAGGGGCAGAAGACGCTGGCTTTCGAGGTGGTGGACGACCTGGGCGAAGCTCCTACCTACCACGCCCTGCCCGTCGGCAACGCCGGCAACATAACCGCCCACTGGATGGGCTATAGCGAGCTTTTTGAAGACGGCGTAATCGAAAGCCGTCCGCGGATGCTCGGCTTCCAGGCCGCCGGCGCCGCCCCGATTGTCGCCGGGCACCCCATCGAAAAACCGCAGACGGTAGCCACCGCCATCCGCATCGGCAATCCCGCCAGCTGGCAGGGGGCGGTGAACGCCCGCGACGAGTCGGGCGGGGCGATTGAGGCGGTAACCGACGAAGAAATATTGCAAGCCTACCACTACCTGGCCAGCCGCGAGGGAATCTTCGTGGAGCCAGCCTCGGCCGCCGGTCTGGCCGGCGTCTGGCGCTGGCTGCGCCAGGGGAGGATCGAAGAAGGGGCGACGGTGGTTCTCACCCTGACCGGCCACGGCCTGAAGGACCCGGGAACCGCCGAACGCGAGGTCAGGCTGCCGGAACCGGTGGCCGCCGAGCTGGAGGCCGTGGCCGCCGCCGCCGGCCTCTAACCGCCCTCCCACGCCGGTTGCTAAACTGAGCTCATGGAAGCCGACGCCCGCAAAGAGCCCTTTCCCGGCGCTTATTACGCCGGCCTGTTCGTCACCATCGCGGTCTTGCTGCTGCTGGTGGTGATTACCAGCGCCATGCCCCCCGGCCCCGCCGGCGCCCTCTTCGCCTTCGCCCTGGGCCTGACGGTGAGCCCCAGGTACGTGCCCTGGTTCGCCCTGCTGGGCATCTTCGCGGCCATCATGGGGTTTGCCGGCCGCGAGCCGATGGTCGCCTGGGGCGGGCTGGGTCTACTCGCCTCACAGGTGCTGGTCTACTACTGGAACCGGAAATGAAGCTGACCCCGGAGCGCGCCTGTGAGGCCATGATGCTGGCCGGCGCGGTCTTTTATATGTACTGGTACTTCGTCGAGCCCAACGGCACCGGCATGGCTCTGGCGGTGGGAACCCTGCTGGGCGGAGCCTCGTTCCAGTACCGGCCGCGGCCGCGGCCGCTGACCATCGCCATCGTCTTTGCGGTGGTGCTGCTGGTATTCCACACCCTCTACGGCGACCCGCTGGCCTTCGGCGGCGGCTACCTGGTTGGCGCCGGCCTCCCCTGGTTCGCATACCGGTTCCTCAACACCGCACAAGAATGAATCCGACCAAGATCAAAAACCTGCTAATCATGGCGGCTCTGCTGCTGGTGATTTACTGGAGCTTTGTCCAGCCCAACGCCGAGGGCATGGCCTTTTCGATGGGAGTTCTGCTGGGGGCAGGCTCGGTGGTCTTCCGCAGGCAAACGGCCGAGCTGGTGGTGCTGGTGGCCATTCTGGCGCTGCTGGTGGCGGTGGTCGAGGTGAAGAACGGGGTGGCCGCGGAGTACTTCATTGGCCTGATTACCGGCGGCGTTGCACCGCTGGTAGCCTTCAGGATGCCCGACGAAGACTAGCGCCCGCTCTCTTCGATGAGCCGTAAGGCCCTTTCGAGCTGGAGGTCTTTTCCGGCGACGGGGATGTCGGGCTCTACGCCGCGCCCCTCCCAGGTAGGCCCCTTGAAGGGGGCGAGCACCCCGCTGGCGAGCATGGCCACACCGCCGTCGGGAAAGCAGTAGGGCAGGAGCACCTCGGTATTGCCGGCGGTCCGCTCGCCCACCAGGGTGGCCCGGCCGGACTGCTTGAGAGCGCCGGCCAGCCCCTCGGCCGCCGAGTTGACGCCGCCGTCTATCAGGACCACCAGCGGCTTCTTGGTAAGAGGCGCGCCCCAGAAGGGGATGGTCGGCTGCGGAATGACTCCCTTGGTGCGGGTGACTATCCGCCAGGGTACGCCGCGCATGAAGACGCCGGCCACCCGGGCCATGGTCAGCGCCATACCGCCGGGGTTGCCGCGCAGATCGAGAACGTAGCCGCTGACCCCCTGCTCTTCCAGGCTGCGGACGGCGCTTTCCAGGTCGCCCGCCATTCCATCGTCGACAAGGTTTGGGAGTTTGAGGTAGCCGACGTTGCCCTTCAGGGCGTATTCGAAGCTGCCCCAGTCGTAGTCTGCGTCGTCGCCGCCGGCTTCGGAATTCCACTCTTCTTCTTCGGCGCTCAAATCTTCGGGCGGCGCCGGAAAGGGAAGCGGGTAGCAAAGCGCCCCCCGCAAGGCCTGGCGGGCCTCCGGCGGCGGGATGACCCGCGAGTGGTCGTCGCCGAGCTCGGCGTACATCTCGTC
>Ga0256914_1002584_pt1 | contig 14978 bp, 11 predicted proteins | sample HulkmetaG_FD_191571 | JGI IMG/M metagenome (GOLD analysis project Ga0256914, IMG submission 191571) | Hydrothermal chimney microbial communities from Main Endeavour vent field at the Juan de Fuca Ridge, Pacific Ocean - Hulk | ecosystem: Environmental > Aquatic > Marine > Hydrothermal vents ... | reverse complement strand
GTCGACGGGCCGGGCGAGCTGGCCTTCTCGGTGCGCGATCCCGCCACCGGGACCTGGTCCGCCCCGGAGACCGAGCCCTACGACTGGGACGAGTCGGCCGGCGAGTGCGAGTTCCACGCGCGGGAGCTCGCGCGCCAGCGCGTCCGCTGGCGCGTCCTCGGCCGCTAGTCCCGGCGGCTCCTCGACCGGACGGTCGCCCGGTCGAGCGGCGTCCCCCGGGGCCGTGCCGACCCCGGGCTTCCGGCGGCCGGGAGCCCCGACCGGCTAGAAGGTGGGCGGCGTGTTGATCCACAGGGCCCGGGCCGTCGTCGTGCCCGGGTTGGCGAGCCGATGGGCGACGTCCGAGGGGAACGTGATGGCGTCCCCCTGCTCCAGGACGTGGACCTCGATCTCGTCGAGGACCACCTCGATCGTCCCCTCGAGGACGAACAGGAACTCCTCCCCGGCGTGCGTGTAGCTGTCCCCGCTTCCCCCTCCGGGGGGAATCGTGACCAGGTGCGGCTGCAGGTGCTCGGCTCCCCGGGCCAGCAGCTCGAGCCGCATCGAGGGGTCCCGGGTCTCGAGGGGAACCCGGTCGGCCGGGCGCACGACCCGTCGCCTCCCCGCCCGCGTTCCGAACAGCTCCTGGGTCGTCGTCCCGAGGGCCTCGGCGATCCGGCGAAGGGCCCCGAGGGACGGGTTCCCCTTCCCCTGCTCGATGGACGAGAGGAAGGAGGGGGAGAGACCGGCCAGCTCGGCCAGCTGTCGCAGGGTGAGACGCGCCCGGTTTCGCAGGGTCCGGATCCGGGGGCCCGGGTGGGCCGGTTCCTGGACGGGTTCCCGGGCCTTCTTCTTCCGATTCCGGGACCGCCGCGCGAGCTCCCGCCGGACGCCGCTCGCGTTCAGCCCCTCCTCGCTCTTGAGGCGGTGGACGAGGCGCAGGCGCTCGATCAACTCCGGTGAGTAGTAGCGGGTCCGCCCGTGGGGCCGGAGAGGGGAGACGAGGCCTTCCCGCTCCCAGAACCGGAGGGTCGAGGGGCTGACACCGACCAGGGCGGCCGCCTCCCCGATTCGGAGCAGCGGGCCCCGGTCCCTTCGGTCGCTCGAGCTCATCGCTACCAGTCTGCCGGGCGGTGCGGGGGGGAGCAAGGAGGCTCCCCGCCGTCCCCGCCCGCCCCCGAGAAAACGGTGGACCGGGGAATAACTCTGCAGTACCTTTGCAAAATTGCAGGACACCCCTGCGTGGAGGGATCGGTCTCATGAAGTCGTATCGCGTGGATTCGAGGGGGTTTGTTCTTCTCGTTCTCGTCGGCCTCGTCGGCGTCCTCGGGGTCGGTCCCGTCCGGGCGGACGGGCTCCGGGTGGCGATCTACGGAGAGGCCGGCTCGAACGGAGAGGAACTCCTGGCCATCGCGCGGGCCGTCGCCGCCGGGGGGCATCTTCCCCTCGTGGTGCTCAACGAGGACCTGGAGGCCGGGAAGCTGACGACGGACCGCTTCGACGTGTTCGTCCTTCCCGACGGGCAGCGGGGGTACTCGTCCCTCTACCAGGAGAAGCTCGGGGACGAGGGGCTCGACCAGGCGATCATCGACTTCGTCGAGGCCGGGGGCGGTTTCGTCGCCTTCGGAGCCGGGGCCCGGTACGCGGCCGCGACCGAGCGCTGGAGCGGAACCGACTACGCCCGGATGGGCCTCTGGGACGGTACCGCGGAGGGGCCGACCTGGACGATCGGCGACGGCATGGCGGAGGTCACGATCGAGTCGTCGTGGGAAGCGGGGCACGCGGCCGGGGAGAGCCGGCTGCTCTACGTCGGCTTCGGGGCCGCCTGGTTCGATGGCGGGACGGGGGAGGTCCTGGCCCGCTGGCACACCGGCCGGCCGGACGACGTCGAGGAGGGGAAGCCCGCGATCCTCCGGTTCACGAGGGGGGCGGGACGGGGCGTGCTGTGCGTTCCCGAGCCCGCTCTCGACGTTCGCTCGTACGGGGACTGGGTCGCCTGGGACGACCGGATCGCACGGTCGTACGACGGGGAGCACGACACCGGTTTCTTCCTCTCCCTGCTCGAGTGGGCCGCGGGGGGGCCGGACGCACGGCCGAGGAGCCTCGTCCCCGCCGAGTCGGGCGGCCGCAGGGTGGGGATCTACACCACCCGGCGCCCGAACGACGATGGCGACCAGGGAGGGGCCTATCCCGGCCTTCTCGTCGCGACGGCCCGGGCGGTCGAGTACGCCGGCTACCAGCCCCTCGCGATTCGCGACCAGGAGATCTACTGGCTCGACCTCGACCGCAGCCGGTACGACGCCGTCCTCTTCCCGGGCGGGTGGGCCGGGGGCTACTGGTACCAGCTCTCCGGCTACGAGTACATCATCCGCGACTTCGTCAACAGCGGCGGCGCCTACGTGGGGATCTCCGCGGGAGCGTTCTACGCGGCCGACGAGATCATCTGGAACGGGGAACAGTTCAACTACCCGCTCGACCTCTACGCCGGGATCCTGGAGGGACCCGTGTCGGACCTGGCTCCCTTTCCCGAGCACGAGCTGACGCCGGTGGCGGTCGACGATCCCGACCCGTCGATCCCCTCCGGGACCTACCAGGCCTGGTACCAGGGGGAGGGGTGGTACCACGAGCCGGTCGCCGCCGGGGCGACCGTGACCGGGCGGTACGATCATGCCGGCCCGAACCGGGGGAAGGTCGCCCTCCTCCGCCACGAGTACGGCTCCGGCCGGTGCGTCTATCCGAACCTGCACCTCGAGATGGAGGAGGGTTCGAGCCGGGACTGGACCTTCACGGCGGACGAGGACGGACCCGACCCGGAGACCGAGTGGGATCTCTTCGCCGCTCTCCTCGACTGGGCGTCGACCGGGTCACCGGCCTCCGCGCCCCCGCGCCCTTCCGTCGGGCTTCCCTCCCGCTTCGGCAAGTGGGACTCCACCTGGGAATGGGTCTCCGAGGCCCAGGACGATGACGCGTGGGGAGACGTCCCGACCGAGCTGGCGTACGGCGACGGGCGACTGACGGTGAACCCCGGGGCGGTCTTCCACCTGGCAGGCTTCGGTGCGAAGGCGCGGGCAGGAGTTCCCCGGGTGATCCTCGAGGTCGAGTATTCCGCCACCGACGGGTACCAGGGTGGCGAGGAGATCTGGTGGACGACCGACGGGGAGAACTGGCATCCGACCGGCCTGATCCCCCGGGCCGGGAGGACCGACGAGGTCCTGACGTACGATCTCCGTGCCGCCGGCGTGGACACCCTGGAGGAACTCCGGGCTCTCGAGGTCTACTTCGAGAACGGCGCCGCCGCCGGTGACCCGGTGCATTTCGACCGGGTGTGGGTCGTTCTCGCCGACGACGCCGACGCCGACGGGGCCCCGGACGAGCTGGACTGCGACCCGGAGGTGGCCGGCGCCTGGTCGGAGCCGACGGATCCCTCGCTCGCCTGGGACGACAAGGACCACCTGTCGTGGGACGACGAGAGCGGCTCGGCCGGGGAGGGGACGGTCTACGACGTCGCCACCGGCGACCTGGACGAGCTCCGGGAGGACGGCGGGTTCGACCGGGCTTCCTGCGACGTGCTCCACGTTCCGGGAATGGCGGTGACCGATCCCGCGGCCGGGAAGGGGAGCTGGCAGCTCGTCCGAGCCCGCAACGCCTGCGGCGACGCCGGATGGGGCGACCGGGCGACCGGCCCCTCCTGCCCGTAACGGGTCTTCGCCGGGCCGGCCTTCAGGGAACCGGTTGCCAGGCCAGGACGAGGCGGACGAGGATCCGGGCGACGGACCGGAGGGAGGCGAGGTCGACCCGTTCGTCCGGCCCGTGGATCCCTTCGCCGTCCGGGCCGAAGACCACGCAGGGGATTCCGAACTCCCCCGCCCAGCGTGCGTCGAGGCCCGCCGTGTCGGCCGCGACGTCCGGCATCTCTCCCCGTTCCGCGGCGACCGCCTCCCGGAGGAGACCGACGAGCGGGTGGTCGTGCCGCTGGAGCCAGGGTCGCGCCCGCCACCCGAACCACTCCACCCGGGGAGGATGCTCGGAGAGCCAGGAGGACCCCGCGGCCGCCTCGGCGACGACCCGGAGAACCCGTTCCCGGACGTCGTCCTCGCGCTCCCCGGGTAGGTAGGAGATCCTTCCCTCGAGAACGGCCTCCCCGGGGACCGTCGAGGGCCACTCCCCCGCCCGGAGGACGCCGACGTTCAGGTGCACGGAGCGGCCCTCGCAGCCGGGCAGCTTCTCGAACAGGGGATGGTGGCGCTCTCTCCCGCGCACCTCGTCGAGTCGGCGGAGGGCGTCGACGATCGGCAGGACCTCGTGGAGGGCGCTGACGCCGTGCTGCGAGAGCGCCGCGTGGACGGACCGTCCCCGGACCCGGACCCGGAAGTAGAGGATCCCGGGATGGCCGACGACGACGTGGGACCAGAGCGGTTCGGTGATGATCATCCCGTCCGGGGGGGGCGTGGCCAGGCGGCAGGCGAGGGTTCCGCGAACGCCCCCGGCTTCCTCCTCGACGACGCTCTCGAAGACGAGATCCCCGGGGGGCCGATAGCCGGCCCGCCGCAGGGCGGCGAGGGCCGCGTGGATGGCGATCCATCCACCCTTCATGTCGGCCGCGCCCCTGCCCACGAGGAAACCATCCCGTACCTCGCCCCCCCACGGGTCGGCCGACCACGCGTCGAGCGGGCCCGGGTCCACGACATCCACGTGGGCGTTCAGGACGAGGCTCCGGCCGGTTCCTTCCCCGGCCCATCGGCCCGCGAGGTTGACCCGGCCGGGCCCGTCGATGCCCGGGTCGAAGGCGGCGGGGTGCGCCAGGAGTTCCTCGTCGGGGACGACGATCTCCCGGACGTCGAGGCCGAGCTCTTCCATCCGCTGCCGCGCCCACTCCTGGACGGCCGCCTCGGCGCCGACCACCGAGGGGATCCGGACCATCTCCGCGAGCCGGGCCACCTCCCGGTCCCACAGTTCGTCGATCGCTTCGAGGGCGCGGGACAGGACGTTCGTGTCGATGGTCATCTGCCGGGGATCTCCCGGGGAGGTTTCCTCCCCAGCACCCAGTATGCCGCCCCCTGGAGGAGGTCCCAGTCGCTCTCCGGGTCGTCGATCCCCTTTTCCTTCTCCGGCCAGTCGGTCCGGTCCCGCGTCGAGAGCAGGTCGAACTCGAGGTGCAGGGCGGAAAGGAACACCCGCCCCTTTCCGCGGGAGAAGGCGACGATCACCGGCTTGCCGGAACCCGGCAGGCGCCCCAGGATCGTGACGTCCGCTCCCTCCCCCGGGGCGAGGACCGGGCCGCCGTAGTAGAGCATCGTCCTCGTGCCCGGAGAGGTCCCGGTCACCGGGTGCCCCCCGGCCAGCTCCACGCGGGTCGTCGCGTAGCGGGGCCAGGGAGCGATCTCCACGAGGGGGCCCTCCGGGACCCCCGGGAACAGGTCGAGGTCGTACGGCCATCGCTTCCCGTTCCAGGAAATCTCCCGGGCGGCGTAGTAGGCCCCCGCGCAGATGCCGATGTAGCCGCCTCCCTTCTCGACGAAGGCGCGGACGTGCGCCGCCCCCTTCTCCGAGATGTCCCGGACGTAGTGGGCCGCCCAGCCCCCGGGCATGTAGATCGCCCGGACCTTCCGGGCGAACGAGCCGTCGTTGATTTCCCGGGCCAGGATCGGCCGAACGGTGAGCCCCGCCCGGGTAAAGCAGAGGGAGGCCGCCACGATCCCCTCGGGGAACGCCCCCCAGTCGGCGTAGATCCCCAGGTCCGCCCGGCCGCGGGGTTCCACCGGGAACATCACCTCGGTTTCCAGCTTCTCCGGCGGGGTTGTCTCCGGGTCGTTCAGGTAACGCTCCATCTCGGGACCCGCTACCTCGAGGTCCAGGCGGGGGAGAGCGAGAAGCAGGCGGGAGATCGTCGGCCGGACCCGGTCGTACGGCCCCACGTGGAGAAGGGACGCGACGAGGAGCGGTTCGCTCCGCTCGAGCCGGGCGTGCAGCTTCCCCGGCGCCGGGGAGGGCAGGGGATCTCCGTACACGTTGACCGGGACCCGGGCCGTCGAGTGGAGCCTCTCCGTGCGGACCCGGGAGGGGTCGTCGTGGTAGACCCCGATCCCCCGGTCGACCGGGAACCACCGGTGTTCCTCGATCCAGTCGAGGAGGTCGCGGAACGTTCCGGCGAGCCCGGCGTACGCGCCGACGTGGTCGGCGACCGCGTCGACCCGGCGCGGGAGGATGCGCACCTCCACGTTCCGTTCGCGCGGGTCGCGGTCGCCGCCTCCCGCCAGGGCGGCAGGGGGCGGGACCGCGAGGGCGAGGAGGAGGGTACCGAGGAGAAGGACCGCGGGGAAGCTGGGATCGGTTCGCATCGTCGGCTCCTCCTGCGCCCGGGACGGGACCGCCCCGGGCCGGGGGGTCATCGGCCCGGAGCGGCCCCCGCCAGGGCCGCCTCGAGGGCGCGTCCCATCCGGTCGAGCCCGTCCTCGAGCAACGGGAACGGGATGACGAGGGGAACGAGCAGGCGGACGACGTTCCCGGCCGTTCCCGCGGCGAGGACCAGGACTCCCTCCTCGAGGCAGGCCGCCGTCCAGGAACGCGCGAGCTCCGGCCAGGGCTCGCGGCTTTCCCGGTCCCGGACCAGCTCCACCGCCAGCATCGCCCCGAGGCCCCGCACGTCGCCGAGGTGCTCCGGGTGCCGGGCCTGCCAGCCCTCGAGACGGGAGCGGATGACCCGGCCGATCTCGAGGGCCCGGCCCGGGAGGTCTTCCTCGAGGACAACGTCGAGGGTGGCCAGGGCGGCGGCGCAGGCGACCGGGTTGCCCCCGTACGTCCCGCCGAGTCCACCCGGCCGGACCGCATCGAGGAGCTCGGCCCGGCCGACCACGGCCGACAGGGGGAAACCGGAGGCGAGGGACTTCGCGAGGACGAGGATGTCCGGGTCGACGCCGGCCTGCTCGATCGCGAACAGGCTGCCGGTCCGACCGAAACCGGTCTGGACCTCGTCGACGATCATGACCGCGCCGGTCCGGTCGCAGAACGCCCGGATCGCCCGCAGGAACCCTCCCGGGGCCGGGACGAACCCCCCCTCGCCGAGCTGGGGTTCGACCAGGACCGCGGCGAGGTCCGTCTCGTCGACCAGGGTCTCGAGAGCCCGGTCGAGGAGGTGTCGGCAGGCGAGGTCGCACGTGGCCGGCTCGCGCCCGACGGGACAGCGGTAGCACGAGGGGTAGGGAACGCGGTAGACGTCGCCGGGGAAGGGGCCGAAGCCTCGCTTGTACGGGTCCGCGCGGCCGGTCAGCGCAAGGGCGAGCAGGGTCCGGCCGTGGAAGGCGCCCTCGAAGCAGAGGACCGCCCCTCTCCCGGTGGCCGCCCGGGCGATCTTGACCGCGTTCTCGACCGCCTCGGCCCCGGAGTTGAACAGCACCCCCTTCTTGGGAAACGCGCCCGGCGCCAGCTCCACGAGCCGGGCCACGAGCTCGACGTACGGCCGGTAGGGAACCACGGAAAAGCAGGTGTGGACCAGCCGGTCGAGCTGGTCCCGGACCGCGGCGAGGACACGGGGATGGCGGTGACCCGTGGCGAGGGCGCCGATGCCGGAGGCGAAGTCGATGAGCTCGCGACCCTCCTCGTCGCGGAGGACCGCTCCCTCGCCGGCGGTCGCCACCCTGGGGGCGTGGATGGCGACCCCCCGCGGGAGGACCCGGTCGAGGAGGTCCAGGGTCGTGGTCGGGTCGTTCATTCTTGACATGGTGGCAAGAATCTACCACACTGCTGCAAGATTGCCAAACAAGCCGCCGGCCAGGACGCCACGATGACGCCTCTTCTCGCACTGCTCGCCCCCGTCTCCCCCGAGCCCCTCGGGGCCGCCCACCGGCACCAGGTGACGCTCCTCGCCTGGGCGGGCGTCGTGATCGCCCTGGGCCTGTTCGCCTGGCTCGGGTTGCGATTCTCCCGGATCGAGTCGAGGGGGGACTTCCTGCTGATGGGGCGGGGGGTCGGCTTCTGGCTCTTCTTCGGCGCCTACACCGGGGCGTCGATCGGCGGCGCGTCCCTCGCGGGATTCACCGGGGAAGGGTACGTCTCAGGGATCTCCGCGACCTGGCTGATCGTCGTCTCCAGCATCACGGTGCCGCTGTTCGCCTGGATGTTCGGTCCGGCGATCAACCGCTTCGGCCGGGAACACGGCGCGGCCACCCTGGGGGACTTCCTTGCCTGGAGGTACGGGCCGGCAATCCGCGGACCGGCGATGGTCCTCACCTACCTCCGGCCCGCGTTCATCACCGGGCTCCAGTTCCTCGCCATCGGGACCCTGATGCGGGCCGCCTTCGGAACCGGCACGGCCACGGGCGTCCTGCTCGGCGCGGGCGTCGTTCTCGCCTACAGTGCCCTCGGGGGCCAGTACTCGGCGATCACCAGCCAGTGGCTCCAGGCGCTCCTCCAGGGGCTGGGGATGTTCGTCTTCCTCGGCCTCGCGGTGAGCGTGCACGGGGGGCTCGGAGCGGCGGGCGAGGCGCTGACGAGGGACCTGCCGGCGTCGTTCCGGGACGTGTGGAGCATCTCGCCGGGGGTGCTGTCCGTCTGGGTGATCTCGATGGGCCTGTTCTACTTCGTCGATCCGTGGCTCTACCAGTGGGCCTACATGGCGAGGGACCAGCGGACCTCCAGGAACGCCCTCGTCGTCGCGTCGGTCACCTCTCCCTGGACGGCCGTCTCGTTCCTGGGGGGGATGCTGCTCGCCGCGGGTGTCCGGACGGGACGGCTGCGCATCCCGGACGGCCTCGATCCGGACCTCGTGTACCTCCACTTCGTCCAGGACCACGTGGGAACGGTCCTCGCCGCCTTCCTGCTCGTGTCGTTCCTGGCGACGGTGCTCTCCTGCGCGTCGTCCTTCCTGATGAACGGGGCGACGATCCTCCAGGCGGATCTCCTCGAGCCGCTCCTGGCCCGGCGGGCCCGCGTCGGACCGGTCACCCTCGGGCGGATCGCCGTCCTCCTGACCGGCCTGCTCGGGATCGCTGCGGCCCTGTGGGTTCCGGTCCTGGTTCCCCTCTGGATCATCGGGCAGACGATCGCGGTGAGCGGCCTCTTCTGGCCCGTCCTGGCCGCGTGGGTATGGCCCCGGGCGAGCGGGACCGCCGCGGTCGCCTCTCTCCTCGTCGGGTCGGGAACCAGCTTCGCCTGGGCCATGGCGGCCTGGTTCGCCCGGGGATCGGCGAACGCGACCTGGCACGGTCTCCACGCGGCCCATGTCGGGATGGGGCTCTCCCTCGTCGTCCTCGTTGCCGTCAGCCTCACAACGGGCCGGAAGGAGGCCCGATGAGACGGAAGCTCGAGATCGCCGGGTGGATCCTCGTCTGGACGCTCTTCACGCTCTTCAACGTCCTGCTGTTGACCAACCATGTCCGCGAGCTGCTCTGGCTGACCCTCGCCAGCCTGCTTCCGGTGTGGCTCTTGACCGCGGTGGGCGGATCGGTGGAACTGGCCGCCCTGCTCCGTGCGCGGGGAAAGGGAGGAAGGAATGAAGGGAACGATGGTGGTGATGCTGGCCGCGCTGGCGCTGCTCGCCACGGCGCCGGCGACGGCGGGAACCAACGAGGTTGAGTTCCACTACGTGTTCGACCGGAACCCCGACTGGTACTACGGGGACGGGAACTACCTGGTCACGCTGAGGGGCAACGGGTTCACCTCGTGGGGTTCCTTCAATTACTACGTGGACGTGGATTTCGCACCGAACCACGAGCTGGAGACCGACTCGATCTACCTCGAGATCGCGCCGATCCTGAGCCTCTCGAAGGTGTTCGGCCTGGAGACCGGGCGGGTGCTCACCGACGTCGGCCTGACCATCCAGTACAACCACGGCCTGCTCGACGGGCGCTACCAGCTGATTCCCCAGGCGTGGCTCTACGGGGTCGTGTTCAGTTTCGGAGGGGGCGGGATCGACATCCTCGACGTCCACGTGCTTCGGAAGACGTACGAGGACTACGAGGAGGAGTACGAGATCCCCTACATCGACTGGTGGGGCTACCCGCAGCTCGCCACGGTCCACGACGTATGGCCCTACGAGGACGGCTGGCAGGTGACCGTCGAGTGGATGAAGACGTGGGAGACGAAAGGGGGGCACGAGATCTTCGTCCGCGGGTTCTGCGACAGGTGGGAGCAGGAGTGGGCGGAGGTCGAACAGTGGCCCGACTACTACCCGGGACAGCGCTACCGGGGACCGACCTGGCTCGCTCCCGGCCGGAAGAACAAGCTGCTGTGCCAGCCCCAGGCCGGGTACCGCTTCGGGAAAGACAACCAGTTCGCGGTCGGCGTGGAGCTGGAGTACAGCAAGAACCTCTACCGCGTCCCGTCGGATGACAACAGGTACATGTACGAGTACGATCCGCACGCGTTCCACTGGAGCCTTTTCGTGTCGACGAGGTTCTGATCCGCGAGGAGGTGCGCGATGACGATGCGGTCCGTCAACCCGGCGACCGGCGAGGTGATCGAGGAGTTCGAGACGCTCTCTCCCGGGCAGGTGGAGCACGTCCTCGACGACGTGGCGCGGGCGGCCCGGGAGTGGGCGGCGACGCCGATGGAGGAGCGGTGCGCCCTCGTCCGCCGCGCCGGCGAGGTCCTGCGCGCCCGCCGCGACGAGCTCGCCCGGGTGATGACGCTCGAGATGGGGAAGCGGATCGCCGAGGCCCGGGCCGAGATCGAGAAGTGCGCCTGGGTCTGCGAGCACTACGCCGAGCACGGCCCCGGCTACCTCGCGCCGGAGGAGATCGCGACCGACGCCTCCCGGAGCTACGTCGCGTTCCAGCCGCTCGGGCCGGTCCTCGCGGTGATGCCCTGGAACTTCCCCTTCTGGCAGGTGTTCCGCTTCGCCGCGCCGGCGCTGGTGGCGGGGAACGTCGGCCTGCTCAAGCACGCTTCGAACGTCCCGCGCTGCGCCCTCGAGATCGAGAAGGTCTTTGCCGAGGCGGGGGCGCCGGCCGGCGTCTTCCGCACGCTGCTGATCCCGGCGGCGGACGTCGAGCGGGTGATCGAGGATCCCCGGGTGCGCGCGGTCACCCTGACCGGGTCCGACCCGGCGGGGCGGAGGGTGGCGGCCGCGGCGGGGCGGGCGCTCAAGAAGACCGTCCTCGAGCTGGGCGGCTCGGACCCGTTCGTCGTCCTCGAGGATGCCGACCTGGACGAGGCGGCCCGGGTCGGCGTCGCCGCCCGCTTCCAGAACGCCGGCCAGAGCTGCATCGCGGCGAAGCGGTTCGTCCTGGTCGAGGCGATCGCCGAGGAGTTCCTCGCGCGGTTCCGGGCCCTTGTCGAGGAGCTGAAGCCGGGCGATCCGCTCGACGAGGCGACGACGCTCGCGCCCCTCGCCCGGGCCGACCTGCGGGACGAGCTGCACCAGCAGGTGCAGGACTCGGTCGTCGAGGGGGCGGTGGTCGTGACGGGAGGCGAGCCGCTGCCGGGGCCCGGCGCGTACTACGCGGCGACGATCCTCGACCGGGTGATGCCGGGGATGCGGGCCTACGAGGAGGAGCTGTTCGGGCCGGTGGCGGTGATCCTCCGGGCGAAGGACGAGGAGGACGCGCTGCGCCTCGCCAACGACACCCGGTACGGTCTCGGCGGCGCGGTCTTCTCGGGCGACCCGGAGCGGGGCGAGCGGTTCGCCCTCCGGATCGAGGCCGGCGCGGCGTTCGTCAACGGGATGGTCAAGTCCGACCCGCGCCTCCCGTTCGGCGGGATCAAGATGTCCGGCTACGGGCGGGAGCTCGGCCGGGAGGGGATCCGCGAGTTCGTCAACATCAAGACCGTCTGGATCCGTTGACCGGCGGCCGGCTCAGGTGACGACGCGGCCGGCGGCGACGACGAGGTGGATCGGCGGGCTCCCCAGCCGGTAGAGCAGCTCCCGCCGGTCCTCGGCGTCGAGCACCAGCAGGTCGCAGCGTCGCCCGGGCCGGATCGACCCGACCCGGTCCTCGAGGCCGAGGGCCGCCGCCGCGTTCCGGGTCGCCGCCAGGATCGCCTCGTCGAGGCGCAGCCCCATCCGGAGGCAGGCGAGCTGCATCATCAGGGGGAGCGACTCCGAGGGACAGCTCCCCGGGTTCAGGTCCGTCGAGACCGCGACCCGCACCCCGAGCTCGATCATCCGGCGCCCGTTGGCCCAGCGGTCCGCCCCGATGAAGAGGTCCGCCCCCGGCAGCAGCACCCCGACGGTGCCCGCGGCGGCCATCGCGCGGAGCCCGTCCTCCGAGGCGTGGTCGAGGTGATCGGCGCTGACCGCCCCGACCTCCGCGGCGAGCCGCGCGGCGCCGTCGTCGGCGAGCTGGTCGGCGTGGACCTTCGGGACGAGACCGTGCTTCCGCCCGGTCTCCAGCACCCGGCGGGCCTCGTCGACGCGGAAGGCGTGGGCGTCGACGAACACGTCGACGAACCGGGCGAGTCCCCGCTCGGCGACCGCCGGGATCATCTCCTCGCAGACCAGGTCGACGTAGCGGCGGCGGGCGGCCTCGTCGCCCCGCGCCTCGCGGGGAAGCGTGTGCGCCCCGAGGAACGTCGTCACGACCTCCCACGGGCGGCCCTTCGCCGCCCGCTGCGCCGCCTCGAGGATGCGCAGCTCCGTCTCCGTGTCGAGCCCGTAGCCGCTCTTGACCTCGATGGTCGTGACGCCCCAGCGGGCGAGCCGGTCCATCCGGGTCCCGGCCGACTCGGCCAGCTCGTCCAGGTCGGCCGCCCGGGTCGCCTCGACCGTCCGCAGGATCCCGCCCCCGGCGGCCGCGATCTCGGAGTACGTCTTCCCCGCGAGGCGCTCCTCGAACTCGTCGGCCCGGTTCCCGGCCCAGACCAGGTGGGTGTGGCACTCGACGAGGCCCGGGAGGACGGCCCGGCCGAGCACGTCGAGGCGGGTGGCGCCCGGCAGGACGTCGACCTCCTTCTCGAGGTCCCGTTCCGGTCCGACCCAGGTGATCGTCCCCCCGAGGGCCGCGACCGCGCCCCCGGGAACCGGATCGAGGCCGTCCCGGCAGGTGACGACCTCGGATGCTCCGGTCAGGACAAAGTCGGCCCGCGGGCGCCCGGTCATGACTCCTCGACCCGGGTGGCGCCCTCTCCCCCGGCGAGGGGCGGGGGCACCGGCGAGCGGGCCTCGAGGCCGGATTCCCGGCGGCGAATCTCGACCAGGCGGCGGTGCTCGTCGAGGAGGTTGAGCAGGCGGTTTTCGAAGGTCTCCCGCTCGACCTTGAGCCGGAGGATCTGCTGCTCGACGCGCGTGACCTCCGCCCGCGTGCGCGAGAGAACCTGTTCCGCCTGGCGGCGTGCGTCGGCGAGGATGCGTTCCGCTTCCCGCTGGGCCTGCGCCTTCCGCTCCTCGACGAGCCGCTCCGAGCTGGCGAGGGCGTGGAGCAGCGTGCGCTCGCGCTGGTGGAACCCCTCGACCTCCTTCTCGAGCTCGGCGACCCTCCGCTCGAGTTCCTCGCAGCGGAGGTTCGCGGCGGAGAGGGCATCGGCCGCGGCGCGCAGCACGCGGTCGACCTCCCGCTTCCGGTAACCGAACAGCTCGCGGCGGAATCGCCGGGACTCGATGTCGAGCGGCGTCAGCGGTGCCTGGGGCATCGTTCCGGACCCTCCGTCCACCGCCCGGACCGGGCCCGTCCGGGCATCTCACGGGATGCCCGAACGATACCGCGTTTTCCGGCCCGGCGAAACGGTCCGGTGGCGGGCGCGCGCGGCGGCGTGATTCGCGATGGCGGCACGAGCGCGGCGCTGCGCGCCGCCCGGGTCACCTTCCGGCGACCCCTACCAGAGGCCCGTACACGAGGGCGCGGGCGGCGGGTTTCGTGGATTCTTGTAGGGGCGGCCGGAAGGCCGCCCGCCGGTGCCGGGCGCACAGGGTGACCTGGCCGCGCGTGGCGCCGTCGTGCGCGTTCGCCGTGGGATGCGCGGCGCTGCGCGCCGCCCGGGTCGCCTCCCGGCGACCCCTACGAAAGGCCCGGGTCGGCTGCCGGCGACCCTACCGGTGGTTCGTTGCGGTGGTCGCGCGACCGGGGCCGTAGAGCGTTCCGGCGAGGGCCGGGATCGTCGCCGCCCGCGGGTGCCGGAGGAACGGCACCCGCGCCTTGCTGGTCGCCGCGGAGAGGGCCTGGGTGACGTCGTGACCGCAGAACCGGGTCAGGGCGACGACCCGGTCCCACCGGCCGTCCCGGATCTGCTTTTTCAGCGCCGGGAAGTCCGCGCTGCGATCCCGGTACGATTCCACCCAGTCCACGTCGGCCCAACCGAAGTAGTCCCGGAGCATGTCGCGGCGCCGCGCGTCCGGCAGGCCGCCGACGAGCAGCACCCGCTCGCCCCGGCCGGCGTCCCGGCGATCGAGGACCCAGTCGGGCCACGGATGTACCGCTTCCTCGGCGGCTTCTTCCGCGGCTTCCTCCGCCGGGTCCTCGCCCGACTCGCCCGCCACCGGGGCTGCCTCCTCCTCGCCGGATGCCTCCGCCCCGGGCTCGATGCCGAGAAGGCGCCGCAGCGAGCGGAAGACCCGGCCCGACTCGACCAGGTCGAACCGCCCGTCGAGGAGCTCGGCCACCTGCCGGAGGCGGTCCTCGTCTCCCTCGGCGAGCCGGCAGGCTACCGCTGCCTCCTTGCGCGCGTCCTCCCGGACGCCGTCGCCTTCCTCGAGCCGTCCGAGGAGCGCCCGCAGCCGATCGATCGCCTCCTGGAAGGCGATCCGCCGGACCTCCTCGCGCCACCGCCGGCGGGCCTCCTCGATCTGCCGGCGGCGTGCCTCCTCCCGCCGGCGGGCCCGCTCCTCCGCCCGGCGGCGGAGACGCTCGTCCGCCGCACGCGCGAGGCGGTGCCAGTCCCGGTTGCGCAGCCGCGAGCTGAGCACCTCGGTCCAGCCCGGCTCGTGGAGCTTGCTCGTCCGCGTCAGGACGCCGAACGCCTTCCGGATCGCCTGGCCTTCCTCGTCCAGCTCGGGAATCGGCAGGTCGGTGGCCAGGCCACGTCGCTCGCGATCCTCCTGCAGGAGCTTCAGCCGCGCCCCGATGGAGACG
>Ga0256914_1002583_pt1 | contig 14983 bp, 16 predicted proteins | sample HulkmetaG_FD_191571 | JGI IMG/M metagenome (GOLD analysis project Ga0256914, IMG submission 191571) | Hydrothermal chimney microbial communities from Main Endeavour vent field at the Juan de Fuca Ridge, Pacific Ocean - Hulk | ecosystem: Environmental > Aquatic > Marine > Hydrothermal vents ... | reverse complement strand
GTGCCAGCGCGGTAACCGTAACTGCCACAGCCTGTATCATATATAATGTGGCTTTCAGCCCCAGTACCACCCTGTCCATTCTGTCAGCGCCAATATTTTGGCCGGTAAATGTTGACAATGCCGCCGAAAAGTTCATGGCGGGCAGCGCGGCAAAAGCATCAATACGCATGGCAACGGCATAAGCGGCAATGGTGGAGGTGCCGAAGCTGTTTACAATCTTATAAAGTGCTAAAAAGCCAATGGATACAAAGGTTTGCTGAAATCCGGCGGGAAGTCCTATTTTTAAACTTTTTTTGAACATCTCTTTGTCGAACTTCATTTTTGCGGGATTAAAATCCAAAAAGCTGTGATATTTGTTGAGGTAATACTCAATGGCAACAAATGCCACTCCCTGTGCAATAACCGTAGCCGCCGCCACACTTTTAATGCCCCATCCAAAACCGAAAACAAACAGTATATCCAGCGCAATGTTTGTTACGGTTGAAATGATAAGAAAATAAAACGGGGTTTTCGAGTCTCCCAGACCCCGTAAAATAGCACTGGTTCCCTGAAACCCGAAAAAGAAAACAAACCCGAAGGCATACACGTTGAAATAATCCACAGCCTGTTTGGTAGCACCTTCCGGCAGGTCGATCATTTGAAAAATATGGGAACTGACCCAGCGTCCGAAAAAGGTAAGAAAAACAGCCGCAAAAAACATAAAAATATTGAGGGTGTCGATGGCTTTTTTTACCTTGTCCATCTGTTTGGCTCCGTAAAACTGCGAAATAACCACCGTTGAGCCCATGGCTATGCCCACCACAAAAGATATTAAAATAAATATCAGAGGGAAACTTGCACCCACGGCGGCAAGGGCATCTTTACCCAAAGCCTTGCCCACCACAATGGTGTCAACCACATTGTAGAGCTGCTGAAATATGTTTCCCAGCAGCATGGGAAGGGCAAAATAAAAAATCTGCTTTCCTACTTTTCCTGTGGTGAGGTCTTTCAAATTATCTTTTTTTAGTTGATTTGAAAGGTGTTTTCAGATCGTCGAGTGCTTTTTTGGGATTAACCTTGTCCACGCTCTCTTTTAAATCGTTAACTTCCGATGCAATATCCTTAAGGTCTTCTTTTAAGTTAACATCCTCCGTGGCATCTTTAAACTCTTTTACACCTTTACCAAGTCCTTTGGCAAGTTCCGGTATTTTTTTTCCGCCGAACAAAATCAGCACAACCACAACGATCAAAATAATTTCGTAACCGCCAAACATTCCGCAATACTGTACCATAGCCTGAATTTTTTGCAAAAGTAATGAAAGTAAGGGAGAAAATATTTTTATTCTTTATCCGCTTCTTTTTCCAGCTTTACAAGATTCCCCATGTTGTACACCTCCTTGCGGTACAATTTTCCTTTATCGTCGTAATAGAGCCAGGTGCCGTTCATTTCGCCCCCTTTATACGCACCTTTGACAATTAAGGTGCCGTCGGGGTCGTAATTTACAAAAGGGCCTTCCAGTGCACCGTTTACATAAGTGGTTTCCGTCATTATTTTTCCGTCGGTAAAATATTTAATCCATTTGCCGTGTTTTTTACCGTTTTTGTACTCAATAATTTCAAAAGGTTTGCCAAGGTCGATGTAATAGGTTACCGACTTGCCGTTTAGCACTCCGTTGCTGTAATTCTCTTCCGAAACAAGTTTCTCGTCAACATCGCTGAAATATTTCCAGTTTCCCTCTTTTTTCCGGTTGATAAAAATTCCTTCGGCCATCTTCTTTCCGTTTTCGTGATATGAAATGTTATGGGCACGGGTTCCGTTATCCGAAAAGGTCATCACAGCTTTCAGTTTCCCCGAAGGGTAAAAATATTTGAACTCACCAACGGGCTTGTCGTCTTTAAAATTTCCTTTATACTTTACCATGCCGTTGTTCCACATCTTTATCCATTGTCCCTGTTTTAAACCGTTTGAGTCCGCTTTGTTATACTGACTTTGTGCAACCGTTGTTTGTGTAAAAAGCATCAAAAATATAATTGCCAAAAGAGATACTGATTTTATTAATTTCATTTTGTTCATATTATTTTTCATCAAACGAAAATAGTAATTTTATGATGAATTACTTTTGCCGAATACATTATTATGTTATTCAGTGTCTGTAAAGGTTTATAATTTAAGCGGATTTTGATTAAGGTTTTTTTAAAACGATAACTATTGAACGAATATTCATCAAAATTATTGGAAAGTGCCGTTAATGAGCTTTCGCGCCTGCCGGGAATCGGAAAAAAAACCGCGCTCAGGCTTGCATTGTATATACTTAAAGAGGATGAGCTTTTTGCCGAAAGACTTGGGGATGCCGTTATGCGGATGCGGCGTGAGATAAGGTTTTGCAAGCGATGCAATAATATTTCGGACAACGATATTTGCGAGATTTGTGCCAACCATAAACGCGACGAAAATACCATTTGTGTGGTGGAAGACACCCGTGACGTGATGGCCATTGAAAATACGGCGCAATTTAACGGGCTTTATCATGTGCTGGGAGGTATAATCAATCCCATGGAAGGGGTTGGCCCCAACGACATTACCATAAGGCATCTTGTGGAACGAATCAATACGGAAGATGTTAAAGAGATAATTTTGGCACTGCCGGCAACCGTTGAAGGCGATACCACCAATTACTATATTTATAAACTGATAAAGCATTTCGGCATAAAGGTTACCACCATTGCCCGCGGGGTCGCCATTGGCGACGAGCTGGAATACACCGATGAGATTACCCTTGGCCGGTCGATTTTAAACAGGCTGCCGTTTGAAGGATAGCATCCAATATTTAAAACACAAAACATGAATTGGAATCAGTTAATCAATACAACCCGTCTGGGGTCAAAAAACAGGCAAAGCACCGAGCGTACACCTTTTAGGCCCGAATTTCAAAAGGATTACGACCGGCTGGTATTTTCTTCTCCTTTCAGAAGGCTTCAGGATAAAACACAGGTTTTTCCTCTTCCCGGTAGTGTTTTTGTCCATAACAGGCTTACCCACAGCCTCGAAGTGGCCAGTATCGGCAAAACCCTTGGCGATATGGTTTCGAGGGAGTTGCTAAAGGATGGTGCCGTTGACCCCCGTCTGATAAACGAAACGGGAACCATTGTTTCAACTGCCTGCCTTGCGCACGACCTGGGAAACCCGCCCTTCGGACATTCGGGCGAATCGGCCCTTTCAAAATATTTTATGTCGGGAAAAGGTTTGGGTTATAAAAACAGTGTTTCGCAGGCCCAATGGCAGGACTTGCTCCATTTTGAGGGTAATGCCAACGCTTTTCGTATTCTTACCCATTCGTTTAAAGGACGGCGGCAGGGTGGTTTCTCTCTTACATACAGTACGCTGGCTTCGCTGGTTAAATATCCCTTTCCGTCCACGGCCGATCCTCAAAAGAAAAAATACGGATTCTTTCAGTCGGAAGCGGAAACTTTTGCCACCGTTGCCAGGCAGCTCGGTATTCCGCTAATCGACAGCCGGCGTGGCATTTATGCCCGTTATCCGTTGGTGTATCTTGTTGAAGCTGCCGACGATATCGCTTATCAGTTAATGGATTTGGAGGATGCCCATAAGCTGAGAATTTTGGAAACTTCGGAAACCGAAAGCCTCTTCCTTGCCTTTTTTGACAAAAACGATGATGCCGATTTCTTTTCGATGAAGGAGAGTGTTTACCGTGAAGTTACCGATACCAACGAACGGATTGCGTTTTTACGGGCCATTGTAATTTCGAGGCTGATAAAGGAAACAGTTAAGATTTTTATGGAGCATCAGCATGAGATTTTGGAAGGAACATTTAGCGGCAGCCTGATTAAGCAGCTTAAGGGGCCGGCAGGAGAGGCCATGAAGGCGGTTCAGGAACTTTCGGTTAAAAAAATCTACCGCCATCCCGATGTAATAAGCGTTGAACTGGCCGGCTATAACATACTGGGAACTTTGCTGGAGGAGTTTGTGCCGGCTGTTATCAATCCGGAGTCTGATTACCACAAAAAACTGTTGTCGCTGATTCCGGAACAATATCACACCGACAGTACGTCCGTTTATAACAAAATTCAAACGGTGCTGGATTTTGTTTCCAATATGACCGACCTTTATGCCGTTAAACTTTATAAAGACATTAAAGGAATTTCAGTAATTTAGCTTCCGTTATTCCGTTAAACTAATAATACCGATGACAACACCTGTAAAAAGCATTCTGTTTACATCTTTTATATTTTTGTTTTCGCTGTCGCTCTATTCATCGGGTGTTTATATGCCTTCGCGCGATACGGTTCCGCCGCCGCCTTCGTCACCCGACACGTTAAACGGCCCCGAAGAACTTTGTGTTGGCGAAACGGCTCAGTACACTGCCGATTTTCCCATGGGATGTTACAACATCTGGTATGTGGACGATTCGTTGCAGGGCTCCGACAGTGCGGTTCTGGAGGTAACCTGGGAAACGGCCGGCAATCATATTGTAAAAGCATATTGCAACGATACTTCCGGTTTAATCGGTCAGCTTGAAGTTACGGTACTTCCTTTTCCGGAGGTTTTTTTGGGAAACGACACCACCCTGCAGGAGGGTGAAACCATTTTGCTGGATGCCGGAAATCCCGGATCGCTCTATCTTTGGTCAACGGGTGATACAACACAAACGTTGCTGGTAAGCGAAACAGGGTATTATTGGGTAGAAGTTACCAACGACTGCGGAGAAGATGTGGATACGATTTTTGTTGATATTCTTACCAATGTTTCTGTTGATGTTCAGTCACCGGTTAAATTAGAAACCTCTCCGGGTACAATCCGGTTCTCAGGTTTTACGGACGATGAAAATGTTGTCGTTTATTCCCTTTCGGGGAAAGCGCTTTACAACGGACGCATCAAAAAACGCCTTTCCGTTAAAGGCAGGCAGGTGGTTTTGGTGGTGATAAGCAACGGTTTTTCCATGTGGAATTATAAAGTGTACATTCCCTAAAACGTTGTAACTTGCGCCTTAAAAATTTTCGGAAATGTTAATTAGCAGAGATCCCGTAAAACGTCATAAATCCATCTTTAATTTAATTGCACCGGTTTACGGTGCGCTTGACAGTGTGGTGAAAAGCGGATTTAAAAAGCCCATGGAAAAAGTGCTGTCGGTTGTTGATATTAAAGGGAAGCGTGTGCTTGATATTGGGACGGGTGCCGCTGCGTGGGGTTCCCTTTTTATGGAAAACGGTGCCGAAGTTCACGGAGTTGACTTTGCTCCGTATATGATTGCAAGGGCACGAAAACGGTATGGCGATAAAATGGAGTTTAGTGTGGGTAACGCAATGAACCTGGAAAACTTTAACGATAACTCCTTCGATATTGTTACCGCCTCCTTTGTGTTGCACGGGTTTGCCTACGAAAAACGGAACCTGATTTTAAAAGAGATGCACCGTATTACCAAAAATGTTGTGATTGTAAATGATTACTTCGGTAAAACACCGTTTATCGGCAGGTTTCTGGAGTTCTTGGAAGGCAGCGACTACATCAACTTTAAAAAGCATTTCCCCGATGAGCTAAAGGCGCTTTTTCCCGATACAATGGTTTGTACCGCAGGGGAGGGTCAGGCAGTTTACTTCGGAGCAAAAATAATGGGGACTTTTAGTGGTGAGTGTTAGATGTTAAAGAGTTAAGTGTTATGGGTTATTCTGCCAAGTATCTTCTGTCCGATTTGACAATCCAGGCATCGCTTTGGGTCACAGTAATGCTTTTTTAGTCCGATAACAGCTTGTGAGTGCATGGCGTTTTTTATGGGAAATCTCATGCTTTTGTATATTCTGACAATTTTATTGTTTTCCGGGTTTATCTGCTCCATCCACAAAAGTGCTTTTTGCCGCATGGCAGGTTTGTTTGTCCAGCTGCCATAAACAAAAACAAACGGAATAACGGTATTAATCAAAATTAGGTTTGCCGAAGCAGCGCCAATGGTTTTCTCCTTTCCCTTCGATACTTTCCCAAAACGATAGTGATTGTTCCAGTATCCCGAAGCCGAAACCCTGAGAAGCGCAACAACATCCGACAGGTGGTTCATGCCGGGAATTTTATGGAACAATCCCCCCGAACGGTATAACAATCCTGCAAATTGCGAAATCCTGATGGTTGGAAAGTTAACCGGCCTCATGCGCATAAACTTCCACACACCAACCGGCATTTTTTTTAATCCGTATTTTTGAGCCAGAAAGTCATACTCCTTTTTTAATTCAACGGGATACTCCTCCTTATAATTTCCTTTCAGCAGTCCTGCCTGCCCGTACAGCAATGCCTCAATCTGCAATCTGTTGTCGATATGTTTTAACAAAATTTTAAGTGGCAGGCTTCTTGCCAGTTGTTCAAAAGCATCGCTGTTTGTTTTAAAGCCGAAACTTCTTGCCAGCTTTTGATAAAAGATTTCCTGAAAATCGGAATTGCTGTTGGCCAAATCATTTTTGATGCTTTCCGATTTCTCTTCAAAACGTTCGGTCATCACTCTTTCGAGCCAGAACATTTTTTCCAGATCACTCACCTTTTCTACCGATTTTGCACAGGCAACGGTATCGTCCGACCTTATTAAATTCAAATAATTTTCATAAATCTGTCGGTCGAACTTTCCTTTTACCTCCAGGGTCGGAATCTCTTCTCCCGATTGAAAGAATACCGGTTTGTCATATTGGTAAACAACATGAAGAATTACATTGTCGTAAGCTTTATCAACATCATGGTGATGTCGGTACCAATCCGACGAACGGAGGTGCATTTCCACATTGCCCGCCCAGGTGGTATCACCTATTTTAATTTTCGTAAATAAAAAATCGGGACCGCTGTCATAGTTTCGTTCACCTGTATTATTGATGATTATTTCGTTTCCGTCAACCGTAAAAAGAGGCTCTTTCAGGAGTTTTAACTTCCATAAATAATATAAAAACTCTTCAGTCATAACTACCTATAAAACAATACTCAACAACGAATAAACCCAGATAAACCCGTTTTAGGTTGCACATTGATAACAAATTGAGTATTTTTGTCACCAAACTAATTATTCATTGCAATGGCCAACGAACAATTATTGATTTCCGGAATTGAGTATAAAATTAGGAAATTAATAGAAATTAACGAGGCTTTGCGTAATGAAAATAAAAGTTTGAAGCAAAAGGTAAGTGAATTGACCGAAAAGGTTTTTATTCTTACCGAAAGTTTGCAACATACGGAAAATAAAACAATTAAACTTTCGCTTGCAAACACGCTTGAATATAACATTGGTGTTAAAAAGGGCAAAGAAAAGCTCGATGAGCTTATCGAAGAAATTGACAAGTGCATCAACGTTTTGAGTGACTGACGGATAAAGTCTGTTTAATGGACGAAAAAATAAACATACGTGTTATTATTGCCGAAAGGCCGTATAAAATGGCTGTTGCGAGGGAGCAGGAAGAATTTGTAAGAAGAGCCGCAAAAATTGTTAATAACACAATAGAATCTTACTCAAAAGCGTTTAACTACAAAGACCATCAGGATTTGTTTGCCATGGTGGCCTTACAAAATACAACAAAAACAGTTCGTCTGGAAGCTGAAAAGAGTTTCAGAGACAGGGAGATGGGAGAGAAGCTGAAAGAACTGGATGATATTTTGACAGAGCATTTAAACAATTTCGAAAGCGTTCTTTGAAAATCATAAAGATTTGCCCGCGTAATTCAATGTTTGCAAACTCAACATTAAAACAATTAGGGATAAGCTTAGATGGGTTGGAAGAAAGGCCTGATTACCTTCGAGGGATTCGCCGTTTGGCGGACACTGGACTTCTGAAAATCCCGGCATCCTTAACCATGTTATCCGGGGTTTGCTAAACTCCGAGTTATTGCGGGCTTTTTTATATTCAGGTGTGGCAGCGATTTAAAAACAAATGTGTATGGAGTATTTGATTTACATAATCATTGCCCTTATATCGCTGGCAGTCGGCGCAATGATAGCCACTACAGTGATGAAAAAGAATTTGCTGAAAAAGAGTCATGCAATTCTTGAGGAAGCAAAAGAAAAAGCCGAAGTAATTAAGAAAGAAAAAATTCTTCAGGCAAAAGAAAAATTTTTACAGCTAAAAACCGAGCACGAAAAGGTTATTAACGAACGTAATAACCATATTCAAAAAGCCGAAAACCGGATTCGGCAACGTGAATCGCAACTGTCGCAAAAAATTGAAGAGAACCAGAAAAAACAACGTGAAGTTGACCAGTTAAAAAGGAATTTAAAAAACCAGCTTGATGCGCTGAGCCGTAAACAGGAGGAACTGGATAAATTTCATTCGGAACAGATCAAACAGCTGGAAAACATCAGCAACCTTTCGGCATCCGAAGCAAAAGAGCAACTTATCGAAAATCTTAAAGGAGAGGCTAAAGCGGAAGCAATGGTTTACATTCGCGAAATAACCGACGAAGCCAAACTAACCGCCGAACGTACTGCCAAGAAAATTGTAATCGAAACCATTCAGCGCACTGCTGCCGAGCATGCCATCGAAAATACGGTTACCGTGTTTAACATCGAAAGCGATGAGATTAAAGGCCGGATTATCGGCCGTGAAGGAAGAAACATCCGTGCCCTTGAGGCCCTGACCGGTATCGAAATCATTATCGACGACAGTCCCGATGCAATATTGCTTTCAGGATTCGACCCCATCCGCAGGGAGGTTTGCCGGCTGTCGCTGCAAAAACTTATATCCGACGGTCGTATCCATCCTGCACGTATCGAAGAGGTTGTGGCCAAAACCAAAAAAGAGGTTGATCAGGAGATTATGGAAACCGGTAAACGAACGGTTATCGACCTTGGAATCCATAACATGCACAACGAGTTAATACGTCTGGTGGGACGAATGAAATATCGTTCGTCATACGGACAAAACCTGCTTAACCACTCCATTGAGGTGGCTAACCTGAGTGCCACCATGGCCGCCGAGCTTGGGCTTAATCCGAAAAAAGCAAAACGGGCGGGATTGCTGCACGATATTGGTAAGATAGCTGAAAATGAAGCGGAACTGCCACACGCTATTTTGGGAATGAAACTGGCCGAAAAGTATAAAGAAAAACCAGACGTTTGTAACGCCATTGGAGCCCACCACGACGAAATTGAAATGGAAACACTTATTGCACCCATCGTACAGGTGTGTGATGCCATTTCAGGAGCACGCCCGGGTGCACGTCGCGAAGTTGTGGAAGCCTATATTCAACGTTTGAAAAAGCTTGAAGAGATGGCACTTACCTATCCGGGGGTTATTAAAACCTATGCCATTCAGGCCGGTCGTGAATTACGCGTGATTGTTGGTGCCGACAGTGTTACCGATAAAGATGCCGATAGAATATCGTATGAATTGTCGCGTAAGATACAGGAGGAAATGACCTACCCGGGACAGATAAAAATTACCGTTATCAGAGAAACAAGGGCTATTAATTATGCCAAGTAAAATCGTATCAATTATTTTCTAATTTTGTCGAAATTTAAAAAAAACACATTATGAAAAAACTTTCTTTTTTGTTAGTATTCCTGTTGGCCGGGCTAACAGTTACCCAGGCACAACATGTTTTTAACAAAGGCGACCTGATGTTTAATGCCGGTATCGGTATTCCGAACAGTTACGGGTTGATACCTGCTGTAAATTTTAGCGGAGAGTATGGAGCCATTCCAACCGGAGATGTTGGTTTGGTCTCTTTTGGAGGACTGGCTGAGTTTCAGCTGGGGCAGCACGACTGGGCTTTAGATAACGAAATCTTTCCCCGTTTTTATGTAGGGGCAAGGGCTGCCTGGCATCTGCACGTTTTTGAAAGCGATGAGTGGGATGTGTACGGCGGTGCAGGTTTTGGTGTTGCCGTTAGTGGTAAAAGTTCCAATTATTCGGGATTTACAGATTTTGGACCCGACGTTTTTGTGGGCGGCCGATGGATGTTCTCGGAAAAAATGGGATTGTTTGCCGAAATAGGTTATACGGGGTTAAGTTCCGTTAGATTTGGAATAACATTTTAATCAATCACATAAACCATTAATAAAAAGCTCTGCATTGCAGGGCTTTTTTGTTTTATTACCGACCGAACAGTGGCAAAGGAAATCCTCATTTTTATAACTTTGCCGCATAAAATTTAAAAAAAGTATCATGGCAAAACCCGAAATAACAAAAGATATTTTAATTGAAGAGCTGGTTGATAATTATCCTTTCTCCGTCAGGTATTTAATGGAAAAGGGAATCCGCTGTATTATGTGCGGCGAACCGATTTGGGGAACGCTGGAAGAGGCTGCCGAAGAAAAAGGTTTTGATGCCGATACCATTCAGGGATTTGTGGATGAGATGAAAAAGCTTGCTGAAGAAGATAATGATGATTTACCCGAAAAAAAGATTGATGTAAAGGAGTTATAATTCTGTATTTAAATTTTATTGATTTTGACCAAAAGCAGAATACATCTTATCAAAACCGACATCACAACCTTAAATGTTGATGCCGTTGTTAATGCCGCCAACCGCACGTTGCTTGGAGGCGGAGGTGTTGATGGTGCCATTCATCGTGCTGCAGGGCCGGATTTGTTAAAAGAGTGCCGTACACTAAACGGTTGCGATACGGGGTCTGCAAAACTTACCAAAGGCTATAACTTACCGGCAAAATTTGTAATTCATACCGTAGGCCCGGTTTGGTACGGAGGAAAAAACAGAGAAGATGAACTGCTTAAAAGTTGCTATACAATCAGTTTGAAACTTGCCGTTGAGGTGCATTGCCGTTCTGTTGCTTTTCCCAATATCAGCACAGGCGTATATCGCTTCCCCAAAGTGCGCGCAGCACATATAGCCATTGATGCGGTTTCCGGTTTTTTGGAAAAGAATGAATTACCCGAAGATGTTTTCTTTGTTTGTTTTGACGACGAAAACTACCGGATTTACAAAGAGATATTAAACTCCTGATACAATATATCTGTTGTTACCTTACCAAAGTAACCAGCCCTTTTACCGTTCGTTCACCCGGATGAAGCACGCCGGTATATTTATAATAAACCGTCCACGCATAAGTGCCGCGCTCAACAGGTTTTCCGTTAACGGTACCGTCCCATCCCGTTGAGGGTTCGTTGGTTTCATATATCATCTTACCCCAACGATTAAAAATCCGCAAAGTATAAGATTCGGCAGGGCACTGTAATATGGGTCGAAACAGGTCATTATGTTCATCACCATTTGGAGTAAAAGCATTGGGAGCCATTACATAGCATTCAAGGTCTTCGGGCGGAAAGTAGATGGTAACCTTTATTGAGTCGTTTTTAAATCCGCATAAATTGGTCACCGTAACCGAATAGGTTCCCGAATCGGATACAATATAAACGGAATCGGTACTTCCGTCCTGCCACAGATAGGTGGCATCGGGTGTACCGCCCGCATTTAGGGTTAGGGTTTCTCCATCCATGATAGAGGTGTCGTTACCAAGATCGACCACCGGTAACAGGGTTACCGACAAGAGTGTTTCAATGGTACTGTCGCACCCTTTTATGGTAAGAAGGTAATCGTAGTAGGTGCCGGGTGATTTTTGATAATCGCCGCCGCAATAAACACTGTCGCCCTCACAAATCAGCGTATCCCATGTTATATCGTACACATCATTAACAAACAGGTTGGTTGTATGAACACTGTCGCAACCGCCAACCGACTGGGCAGAGTCGATGTAAACACCTTCAACGGTTTGCCAGTCGCCGCCTGCAAACAGCGAATCGCCCTCACAAATATCGGTTTCCGTTTCGGTATGGATTACATCCGAAACGGTTAAATCAGTAATAACCACACTGTCGCAGCTCCAAACCGATTGCAGGGTATCGTAAAAGGTTCCGCTTTGGGTTTGCCAGTCGCCTCCCACAAACATCGAATCGCCTTCGCAAATTCCAACCGTTTGCAGCGTTTCTATTTTATCGTAAACCGTAAGGCTGGTTTGGATGGTACTGTCGCAACCCCACCATGTGTTATAATAGTCGTAATAAACACCCGATTCCTTTTGCCAGCTACCACCTAAAAAGGCAGAATCCCCATGACAAACTCCCAGCTCCTTTTGAATTAAAAAAGTATCGTGAACCACCAAAACCGTTTTAATAACACTGTCGCAGCCTATGTAGTTATCAAGGCTATCGTAATAGGTTCCGCTTGTTTTTTGATACTTTCCGCCTGCATATATGCTGTCACCCGCACAAAAGGCCGTATCAATTTGTAAAAAGTAAGAGGGTAAAACCGTTATATCAATGGAGTCGAAAACATCACAACTTTTGTTGGTAGCTTTTACCCAGTAAATACCCGTTGTATCGGCAGGAAATATATTCGATGTATCGCCGTTATGCCACAAATATGCTTCGGCATCGGTACCTGCATCAAGTATTAGTGTATCGCCCGAGCAGAAGGTGGTATCGGGGCCAAGGTCAACCGTAGGTTTTTCCGAAATATTTACAAGATGGGTTACGCTTCCTTCCACACCGTCAATCCATACGGTAAGATTAACAAAAAAGAGTCCCTTTTTTGAAAAAAGATGTTTCGGGTCGGGTTCCGTGGAAGAGTTGTTTCCCGAAGCCGCATCTCCAAAATCCCATATCAAAGAATCCGGTTCTGACGAGCTGTTTTCGTGAAACTGTGTTGAATCGCCAAAACAGGTATTTTCAAAATAATAGCCCGGATTAAAGCTGAAAAACGACTGAATAAAAGGGGGCAACCCCCATCTGCTTACTTTGCCTCCCAAACTAACCGAGAGGTAGTTGAAGAGACAGGCGGAACCAATATTGTTGGGTTCGTTTATCACGCTTAAGTATGAGTTTTGATTTTGAGCCACATAAATCCGGTTGTCGGGAGCAAGCTGTAGCGCCCCTTCGGTACCGCTTGATATCTGAACACGGGAACCTACCACATCCGGTGCTTTTAAATTGTATTGGTACAGTATCTTTCCCGGATTACTTTTCCATGTGTTTACGTACAGCAACTCGCTGTTGGGAGAAAACTCGATGCCGTACGGTTCGCCTCCCAAACCGTTATCGGTAATAACGTTCTGGTTGCTGACTTCACCGGTTGTGGTGTTAAAGCCGAATATTTCAACACTTTTTAAACCGGCGTTTGCTTTGGCAATGGTTTTTCCGTCAGGAGATACTTTTAAATAACCTTTGGCATTGTCGACATCGCCCTGTATTACAGCGCCTGCAGAACTAATAACAGGGGTGGTGTTTACACCGTTTGTTGTAACCAGATAAGAGTAAAAGTTGTTGGTGCCCCATTTTTGGGCAATAACCCATATATCGGTGCCGTTGGCGTGGCCTACCGCTGTTACTTTTTCGCAAAGCGGTGCCGTAAGCAGAATGTTTTTCTCACCGCTCACTACATCGCCAAGAAAACTGTTCAGGTTCATATCAACCACCGAGTAACGCAGTCCGTTAGCTCCTCCCACAGGGGTGGTTTGTACCTCATCCACTGTAAAAATGTAAAAGATGTTATTACTGCCGGGTTTGGGTACGATAATTCCCGATTGTGTACTTGAGGGGTCGCCCATTAAACCCGTTCCGTTGGGCATTAGGTTATCGTGCCTGTCCCAAACATGGATACCGTCGGTATAAAAACGTAGCGACCCGTCGGATGTGGAAATGGAGGAGCACCCTTCCATGGTATTTAATGCTCCCGTTAAAATTGGTGTCGGGCTGCCCGACATAAAATTAAGTCCTGCGTTTTGACCGAAATACCAGTTTGCCGCCTGATTTTGTGCATGAAGCTGATACATTGTCAATATCAACAGCAAACCCGCCAGTAAACTTTTAATAATAATCCTATTTTCTCTCTTTATCATGAATATCTGTTTTTTTTACTTTTTTTGCAGGCTTTTTATTCATTTTAATAAAAGCCCATACAAATCCTGCCACAAGGTGAAGCATTACAATTGCAAAGATAATATAGGCAAGCGTGTTATTCATTGTTGGATTGTTTTTTAGAAGTTGTTTCTTTGGGAGTAACTTTTCCGGTTTCGGTGTATTGTTTTAAATCTTTCAATCCGTTATCAAACATGGGTTTCATCATCGACCTGATGGCAGCGCCAAGCAGGCGTTCAGCCGGATAGGATAATCCGGTGATGTGGGTTGACCAGGTTACTTTGGTTCGGGCCGAATCGAGCGGTATAAATTTCCATGTTCCTTCCGCGCCGCCTTTTGGGCCGAAATCGAGTTTGTTTTTAATGAGTTTGAAAGGTTTGGCCTCTACGATGGTCATTTTTCCCTCCCCCATCTTTTTACCTTTCCATTGACGGGTGGCTCCAACACCGGAATCGGGGCCGGAGAAACGATCGGTCATGGTGCTGTCATGTTCAAAAGGCGACCAGTTTTTCCAGTTTTTCAGGGTAACAACATTGCCGTAAACAGTTGCCGGTGCAGCATTAATTTCTACAGATGAAGTGATGGTGATATTGTCCGGCAGAAAGGCAGCAACAACAAGTGTTAACACAATAATTCCGGTAAGGATAAAGAAAATTAACCTAAGTGTTTTCATCAAAAGAAATATTACATTTACGAATCCTTCATAAAAGGTCAAATATAATACTTCTTTTGATGTTTACAAACTCCGTTAAGTTTGGAGTGACTGAAGTTTGGAGTGCCTAAAGTTTGGAGTGCCTAAAGTTAATACTACGTCGTTCATTGAAACCTCAAACTTCCAAAACCATGTCATTCCGACGACGAAGGAGGAGGCCTGCCCGTCGGGCAGGCGGGAATCTCCCGCAATGAATGACCGAATTTTCTTTTGTTTTAGGGGCAGGCTGCTACCCGGGAGATTCCTCGTCGCTCCCCCGAAAGCTTTCGGGTTCGCTTCCCTCGGAATGACGTTGGGGCTTGTGGGAGGGGTAACGAGTAACGAGTATCAAGCAACCAGCAACCGAAAAGGTTTTCTTTGCGCCTCTGTGTCTTCGCGGTTCCTCAAACTTTCAAACTTTGAACATGCAAACCTTTTACCGACCAGCACCAAGCACCAAGCAA
>Ga0256914_1002582_pt1 | contig 14988 bp, 11 predicted proteins | sample HulkmetaG_FD_191571 | JGI IMG/M metagenome (GOLD analysis project Ga0256914, IMG submission 191571) | Hydrothermal chimney microbial communities from Main Endeavour vent field at the Juan de Fuca Ridge, Pacific Ocean - Hulk | ecosystem: Environmental > Aquatic > Marine > Hydrothermal vents ... | reverse complement strand
GTGTATGCCTTTTTCATGGATATTTTCTGGGTTCCCGGCGTAAGGGTTTTGTTCTGGGTGGTGCTTGGGATGATCGGCGCCACGGCCTATTCCGTAATCCCTGAGATCCCTTTCACGAGGAAAAGGGCCATGGTCCTTGGAGTCATCTTTTTCGTCCTGCTGGGCTACCGGCTGTGGCGGGTGAAGGCGGAACCTATCAGCGACCATTACGAGGCGGGTTTCTACCGGTGGGAGATACCGAGGAAGGGAAAGGATCGGCAGCCATACCGGTTTACTTCTCCCAGGGCTTTAAAGGTTTTTATGGTAAAGGGGAATGCTGTCAAGTTTCGTGTCTGTTCAAACAAGCCGGATATTGCCCGAAATCCCCAGGTTTTGCATGTCTATATAAACGGAAAACACGTAAAGGAAATTGAATTGAGAGATAAGAACTGGAAGGAAGTAACAATACCAGTAAAGGCTTGGAATGGGAAAAGAGTTTTCATGGACTTTCGCGTGGATGGTGCGTGGGTGCCGTATAAATACGGTCGGGGAAGGAGTAAAAGAAAGTTGGGCGTCATCATCAGCGAGATCGAACTGCACTGATTTTATCTTCCAGAAAACCCCGAAAATCAACTGTTAATGAAGTGCGATGGTGTATGGTGGCGGTGCAGGGACTTGAACCCCGGACACTGCGGATATGAGCCGCATGCTCTGACCAACTGAGCTACACCGCCGTAGGCAGGATTACTTCTACTGAAAATGGTGGCCTTTGTCAAGATGGCTGTTGTTCTTTTTTATCTGTTCGTTAGTTGACGAAATAGGAATCCATGGCCATATTGGAGATGCCGATTGGTTGACAAAGGAGGGTGCCTAAACTATGATTTAAGCAGGAGAAATCATAAGAAGAAAAAACATCAACCCTGTAGCGTAGAAAGGAGTAAAGATATGTCGATGTTGGTAAGAGATTGGATGAAAAAGGATGTGATTACCATAGATGCGCACGCCTCGGTGATCGACGCGGTGCATCTCTTGAAGGAGAAGAAGATTCGTCGATTGCCTGTTTTGAAGAATGGAAAGCTGGTGGGAATTGTGACCGATAGGGATCTTAAGGATTTCACACCGTCCAAAGCAACGACGCTCGATATCTATGAGTTGCGGTACCTGCTTTCCAAGGCCTCGGTGGAGGAGGCCATGACACCCAATCCTATTACCGTATCTCCCGATCTTCCCATAGAGAACGTGGCTGCCATTATGCATGACAAGAAGATCAGTGGGCTGCCGGTCGTGGACGAGAAGGGAGATTTGGTGGGAATTATCACAGAGTCGGATGTTTTTGACGTATTGGTTACCCTCACTGGTGTCAAGCAGGGTGGAATCCGTATTTGCCTTCCCATCGAGGACAAGTCGGGAAGTGCAAAAGAGGTGGCGGACATCCTCCGGAGACATGGAGGAAAGATCGAGGCGATTCTTATCAACTACGAGGGGGTCGCCCCCGGTTATCGTGAGCTTATTATGCGATTCAAAGGTGGAGACACGCAGGCGATTCTCAAGGAGATCAAAGAGAAGTATCCCAACGTGATGATCAGTGAGTAGATGGCCCTTCCCGATTTTGTTCTACGAAAACTGGAGGAAGTAGTTGGCGCCGATCGCTTGTCGACCGGCGCTTCTAATCTTACGCTCCACGCGAAGGATGAGTCGTTCCATGAACCTCATCTTCCAGACGTGGTGGTGTGGCCAAAAAGCACAGAGGAAGTCAGCAGAATAGTTCGGATTTGCTATGAAGAGGAGATTCCGGTTACGCCGTGGGGGGCAGGAACGAGCCTGGAAGGGAATCCTATTCCCGTGAAGGGTGGCGTGGTTGTCGATTTTCAGCAGATGAATGAGATTTTGAGCGTCCGGGAAGATGATTTGCAAGTGGATGTTCAGGCGGGGGTCGTGTTCAAGGATTTGAATAAAAAATTGGCTCGTTACGGCCTTTTTTTCCCTCCCGATCCGGGAGCCTCTGCCACCATTGGAGGAATGGTAGCGAACAATGCCAGTGGTGTGAGGGCCATCAAATATGGCGCGACAAAGGATCTCATTCAAAAGCTTACCGTCGTGTTGGCTGATGGCACGGTGATTCAACCCGGCACGCTGGCCTTCAAGACCTCGTCGGGCCTGGATCTTTGCCGGCTTTTCGCGGGCTCGGAGGGGATCTTGGGGTTGGTGACGGAAATCACGTTGAGACTGGTGGGAATCCCTCCCGAGTTTTTATCGGCGGTCGCCTCTTTCCCTACCACGGAGGCGGCAACGTTGACGGTTTCTCAGATTATACGAAGCGGGTTGTCTCCGGCCGCTTTAGAATTGATGGGAACTGCCGCAGTACGTCTTATCAATAAGTATGGGGAGGATTTCGATTTTCCTGCGTCGCCTCTCGTTTTCATCGAGTTTCATGGGACCAACAAGGAAGGGCTTGCCGTGGACTTGGAGCTGGTGAAAGGGTTGTGTGACGACAACGGAGCGACCCATTTTGAGGCAGGTATTGGGCGACAGGCACGGGCGAGGTTGTGGCAGGCCAGGTACGATCTTCACGATTTTATTCTGCGGGAGCATCCCGGTTTAGAACCTATTGCCATCGACACGGCGGTACCCATCTCTAAGTTACCCGATCTTGTGGCATTTGCAGAGAATTTGACGAGCGAACTGGGAGTTGAAGGATACGTCTTTGGGCACGCGGGAAGCGGTAATATTCACATGCCGATGATGGGAGATCCCCATGACAAGGAATCATGGGCGGTGCTGGAGGAGATAAATCGCCGCCTCGTGGCGTATGCCATTTCCTTAGGAGGAACGGCTACGGGGGAGCACGGTGTTGGGATAGGAAAAATGCAATTTATGGAAGCGGAACACGGCGCGAGCCTCGATGTGATGCGTCGGATCAAACAGCTTTTCGATCCAAAAGGGATATTAAACCCTGGCAAGATGTTCTAATAGTCTAACTAGCTTAAATTTCCCACCTTTTTAGGGGGAAGTCCTTCGAGCGACAAAAACTTTTGATATTCGTGATGGTCTACATGGACGAATCGAGCGGAAATCAGGTAACCCCTGCCATTGGAAGTGTTCTTCCTCGTTTCTAGAACCTCTACCTTGGCGTCGATTACCTCGTCCCCAAGGCCAATCTCCACGTCGAGAAGCGTTCCCTTTTGAATGTTTTTGTAGAGGTTGAGCATCAAGCCACCCTCACCCACGTTGACCGTTTTTCCCATGGAGTGGTCAAAGGGAACTTCTTCACCATCGTGGTAGCAGGAGAACACGACAAGATGTTCACGCGGCACCCTTTTGAATCGTCGCCTCTCTTTCATTTTGTCCTCCCAAACGAGAGTTAAAAAATTAGGTTCTATTGCAAATAAAGCACGTTAAGAGCAATATGTCAAGTCCTTTTTAGGAAACAAGTGGAACATAATGGAACTTTTTGGTTTTTGAAAGAATAGACAAAACTCCCAAAAGGACAAAAAGGGAATAGGTTAGAAACCTATTCCCTTTTTTTATGTGAGCTGGTTTGGTTTATTTCCCCTTGGCTAGCTTTGCGTTGAGACGCATCTGTTTTGCCATTTCCTTCATTTCCACGAGGGTTTCTTTCATCTTCGCGTAACCATACCAGGTGGTATAATCCGGCATAACGTGGAACGCCGCCTGATAGGTCTTCATCCGATAGTCCATGAACATCTCATAGAGTTTTTCCTCAATGGGTGTGTTGACCTCGTAGAAGGTGAGCAGGTCGGGATAGGGGAACGTGGCCTGGTTGGTCTTTTTCTCGATGATCCCATCTTTGTAGAGACCCGCCACGAGTTTGATCGCTTCTGCGAAGATCTTGTCGGCGGCTTTGATCATCTGATCAGCATTTTTCAGGTTTTCTTTCGCGAAGGTGGCGGAATGGCACTTTTCACAGACTTTGAGCATCCTGTTTCGCTCTTTCTCCCATCCTTCTTTCGTGAGTCTCGCGAGGTTCGCGGCCTTAACCACATCGAGGCGTTTGGTGGGTTTCCCGTTCTTGTCCAAGACGCCTAACGCCTGCAGGATCGTGACACGGTATCCCATCCATTCTTTGTCGGCTTCAGGAAGTCTCAAGGCCAAGAAACCCCATGCCGTCATCACTCGGTGATCTCCATTCGGCATGTGGCAATCTTGACACGTGGGGCCCCGGTGCGCTTTGCGGTCTGTTTTGTAAGCCGCGCCATGTTTGGAGTGAGACCACATCTCCCATTGCGCGTGGTCAAAACCGGTATGGCAGCTATTACACGCCTCCGGTTGCAGCGCCTCCTTTTTGGAGAAGGCATGGCGGGTGTGGCAATTTTGGCAATCCATTCCATATTTATAGTATTTTCTAAGTTCGTTGTTCCGCACCTTTTGATCGGTAATTCCGAGGTTGTGGCACCCGTTGCATCCTTTCTGCCCCGCGATAAACGCCTTTGGTTGCTTGTGGGCGAAGCCTGGAAAGGCCATAACAGGCAGTAATCCGAGGGAATGTTTCCCGCTCATGTACTGCTTTACTTGTTTGCTATGGCACTTCTTGCATGTGCTGATGGTGGGTAACACGGCTTTGTTGGCGTCTGCCGCGCTGGTGTGAGCTGTTCCATGGCAGTCTGCGCATGTAAGCTCTTCCGCCATCTTCCCCCGGTTGAAGTCTTTAACCAGACCAGGATTGAGTTTGGCGTGACACGTTTCACATTTGGAGGGCTTGGCCATTGCCGGCGTCGTGCCGATCCCCAAAGCCGCAAACAAGAAACCTACAGCAATGATAAGATACATCCCTTTACGCAACATTCTTCCTCCTTTCCTCTTTTATGGTTTTTGGTTCATCCATCATACCACGACGATACCTTTTCTATGTTTTAACTTATGAAGCATTTGAAGAGATTTGTCAACTACTTTTTTAATAGGAGCTGTTACTTTTATCTTTGTAATGGGAAATACGGGGTGTTGTGATTTGGATGAAAAAATTCTATCTTATTGATGTTAGAAGAGCCGATTGTCTTTTATGGCCGCATATATTTTGGTTTTTCTTGACAATCCCAAGGTGATTCGTTAGGGATAGGCGCAATCAACGCACGGACGAAAGAGATGCCAGAAGAGTCTATTATCAAAGAAGAAGACCGTTTTCATGAAGCGGAGGGGCTACCTTTCGATTCCGCTGTATGCCCGGGATGTGGGTGTCTTTGTGAAGACATCGATCTTACGCTGGGAGGAGAGGAGGTTCAGCAGGTTTTTAATGTCTGTTCATGGGGGCTTTCCAAGTTTCACCGGGGTCATCGTTTTTTGAGGGAGCCCAAAAGCGCCAAACTCGTTTTTCCTTCTTTGAAAAGGGAGTCGAGAAGGGCGATACCCGTCTCTTTCGATGAGGCGTACGACAAGGCGGTTTCTCTTATTCGGAAAGCGCGACGAGTCGTCTTTTTTGGATTGTGTCAAATGGCGTATGAGGCTCAGGAAGTGGTGGCGTCCCTCATCCAACGCCTAGACGCGCTGGCGTTTCCTTCCGAGGGGATGCTGTTGACCCCTTTTTTCAAGGCGATGAAGACGTATCCTTACGTCTCGGCGACATTGGAGGAGGTGCGTCAACTCGCTTCAACCGTTCTTTTTTGGGGAGCCAATCCCCTTCATAGTTGTCCCCGTTTGGTGACGCGGTATGCCGTTTTCGTGGCGGGTGTCAACGCCCCAGACCGTCATATTAGCCGGAAGGTATTTTACGCGGATCCCCATGAAAACGATACGGGCTCGTTTGCCATGCGGATCGACATATCTTCCGAAACGGAGGTGGAACGGCTCGAGGCGCTCGTGGAGGTGATCGAACAGGAGTCTTTTGCCATACCGAAGGAATTGGACGCGCTCGTTCGTGCCATGGAGGCGAGTCCCTTTGTCACCATTTTCGTGGGGCGTGGCGTGGCTTATCATCCGGAGTCCCAGAGATTGATGGATGGATTGTTTAAGTTGAGCGAGGTGATTCGCCGTCGTAGGCCCTGTGTCTTGTTGCCGATCGTGTCCGACTTCAACGCGATGGGCTTTTATTACGCGTGTAAGGAAAAAGGGCTTTTTGAGGATGAGGTTTCCCTTATTCAAGGGGATCTTCGGGATTACCAGCCGAGAGAGGGGGATCTTCTCTTCTGTATCGGGTCGGATCCTTTTTGGTTTTTTAGCGAGGAGCAGCGGTCGACGATAGCGAAATATGAATTGCCGGTCGCATCCATCTCGTCCCTGCAGAATCAGACAACACACGCGTCGTCACTCGTGATTCCCGTGGCACTGTCGGGAGTGGAGGCGGAAGGACTCGCCTTTCGGCTCGATGGGGTACCTGTCTGGTTGCGCAAGGTTCTTCCCACGGCGCAGCCGACGGATCATGAGGTATTGAAGGCGATCGAGGGGAGACTGGGGGAAAAGATCCGTGGCTGACATGAAGGTTCTTGACGTCTATCGGTTGCTTCCCCGAACCAATTGCCGAAAATGTGGCATGGTTTGTATGGCCTTTGCCTCGGCCCTTTTGTTGGGAAAAGTACGCCCCGAAAATTGCCCCCCCTTGGTGGAGGAGGAGAAGTACGCGGAAGCCTTTCAAACCCTTCAGGAAGCGTTTGGAGACAAGGGAGAAAGGGAAGCGACGGGTCTGAGTATCGACCGAGACAAATGCGACGGGTGTGGAATCTGCGCCGCGGTGTGTGAAATAAGCCTGGAGAAGAGTCAGGAATTGGCCAACGGAAAGGGTCCGCGACGAATCGAATCTCCCGTCATTGTGATCGTGGATGGGGTAATCACGATAAAGAATCCGGATGCCTGTCGGCGCGTGGTTCCTGACGCGCCCACGTGTAACGCCTGCGTGGATCTTTGTCCCTCCAAGGCCTTGACATTTCTTTGAGGTGTGATGCCGTGAAGGTTGTGATCCGACATGCGACGGTATTCGATCCCGCCAATGGGGTCGATGGAGAAATACGAGACATCTATATCCGCGACGGGATCGTCACTTCTCACTTCCGCGACGCGGACGAGGAGATTGAAGCCTCGGGACTGTGGGCGTTTCCCGGTGGTGTGGAAGCGGGAACCTGCCTGACGACAATGGGGATGGAATTCTATCGATGGAAGGGGGAAATTCCTTCCCTTTTGGAAGTAAGCCGGGCCTTCGCGAGATTGGGATATACCCATCTTCACGAAGCCATGATGTTCCCCACGACGGCCCTATGGACCCATTATGCCTTGTCGAAGATTCCCTACCAAGATACGTCCGCCTCTCTTTGTCTGACACTTCGGGAGTTTGGAGGGTTGATTGGATCCAATATCCCCCCCGACTGGACGGTTTCTTTCTTGAAGAGTTGCGCGCGGCGGTTCCGAGCCCTGAATATTCGTCTCCCGGAGGCGAGTGTCCATTATAAAGAGAGTAATCTCGCCCGATACAATATTCCCGCCCGGCGGGTGTTGGATTATCTTTCGGAGTTTACCTTCGATATTCCCTTCGTGGTGGAGCTTACCCCCCGCCTTTTGGATGAGGACCTGCCCCGTATTCCCAATCTCTTCTATGGACACGTGGGCAGGGCGGTGGACGGGGAGTATGCCTTCAAGCAGATTTCATCCCGATTTTCGGAGGAGGGAATGACGGGTGATATAGGATTGGCTCCCCCCGACCCTCATACCCAGATAAAAACAGAGATGATGATGGGGGAAGGTGAGGAGGTTGCCGTGTATGTGGGCCTCCATGCCCCATTACGTTTCGTGCGAGTTTCCAAGCCTTCGCAACCGACGTATGTGGTGCGCTTGTTGACCCACCCAGAGTTTAGGACGCGCCTAGCCTTCTCGTCGCTCTCTCTTGGGGGGGATGCGGGACGGTGTTATCCGAGTTTGTTCAAGGAGATCTTTGCCGCCGACGAATCCTATACCGTCCGTGACTTTGTGATGCAGACCCGGCTGTTGCCCGCTCGGCAATTGGGTTTGAAGGAGAAAGGGCATCTGGGAGAGGGAGCGGTGGGGGATGTCGCGCTCTACGATCCGGGAGAAAAAGGGGACCGTTTGCCGGGAGAGATCGTCGGGCAGTGTCATACCCTCCTGAAGGGGGGGTGTGTGGTTTTGAGAGAGGGACGTTTTACAGGGAAAGTTCCCCCATCACGGTACACCTATTTCCGAGATCATACCCTATCAGAACGTGATTATTCCATGTTTGCAGGTTATTTCAGACATTACCCTCGCCTGGAGCATCTCGATGTTCCGGATACCCTCGGAGAGTGGCATCCTTTGCCTGCCGAGGGGAGTTGAGAGGGTTCGCGGGTTATCGTTTGTCACTTTCACCCCTTTTGGCCCACCATACGCCTAGATAGACGAAGGGGGTGTCCAGCAAGGCGAAGGCGAATTTGAAGAGATACTGTCCCCCGATAAGGTGGAGACAGTCGCGGAGGGGATAGATGCCGTAGAAGGCTATCAAGATGAAGAGGACGGTATCGACGATTTGGGACGTCATCGTGGAGAGGTTGTTGCGAATCCACAAATGGCGGGTTTTCGTTACGCCTCGCCAGAAATGAAAGAGGGTCACATCGGAGGTTTGACTCACGAGGTAGGCGATCAGAGAGGCTGTCACGATGCGGCTGGATAGTCCGAAAATCTTCTGAAAGGCGTCTTGGTCTTTGTAGAAGGGGGCGGGAGGAAGAAGCAACGCGATTTTGAGCATTCCCAGCAAGAAAAGCATCAGGAAGAACCCTGTCCAAACCACCCGTTGGGCTTTTTCCTTTCCGTACACCTCCGCCACGATGTCCGTTACGAGAAAGGTGACGGGGTAGACGATGATTCCGGCGGGGGCGGCGAATCCAAAGATGTCGATTACCTTGGAGGCGATGACGTTCGCGATTCCCAGCGAGAGGACGAAAAGGGAGGCCAGGAAGGCGTATTTCTCTTCCCCTCGAGAGAAGAGCCGGACGTTAAGATGAGACATGATCGGTGGGATAGAGGATTTTTTCGAGCGTGTGGGGAGAGGCGCTCGCCTTTTCACACCGGGCGGCGATCCCTCCGCGGAGGTTGTATTCGAGGACGATCTGGAGATAACGGGGGTGGAGAAGGTCCCAAAGATCGCGAAAGATTCGGATCGTGGCGTTTTCCTGGTAGATTCCCACTTGGCGGAACGAGATGAGGTAGTATTTCAAGGATTTCAGCTCGACGAGTCTTTTCGCCGGCACGTAGCTTACCTGAAGGCGACCCAGGTCGGGTAGTCCTGAAAAGGGGCAAACAGCCGAAAACTCCTCCGTTTCATAGGTGACCAGTTGGGTTTCCCCTTCGTAGGGAAGGGATTCGAGCCACTCTTTTTTAATGGCCGTTTCGGGAAGCCAGTCGATGATTTTCCCTTCTGCCTCGGGCATGCGCAACCTCCTTCCGTCCTCTCGGCGATCACGCTACCTGAGTTGGACATCTCTGTCAAGAACGCCGTGGGAGACTCCTCAATCGACGGTGGGAATGATGACCTTGACGGGCTGCCGGATGTGTTTCGATCGGGCGAAATTTTTCAACCGTGTGAGCATGGGCCACGTGATTTCCTGCCCTTTGGAAACGAGGAGAACGCCGTCCTCCGTATAAAGATCCTCCGCCAAGATCATGTCGGCTTTGAGATCATCCAGTGAGAGCTCGTAAACCGTGATGGAAGGTTCGCGGGCGATGAGGGTTTCGAGGATAGGCAGGATTTTGGGATCGTATTTTTCTTCCGTTTTTTTCATTCGTGCCAACGCCACGTCAGGGGGAAATCCCGCGGAAAGCATGGAATCGAAATCGAGGGCGGCTTTGAGGATGCGGGCTCCTAAAGGGATTTCTTCTCCTTTTTTTTGATCCAGAGGGATTCCCGTGCCGTCATAATTCTTTTCTTGATAGGCGATAATCTCCGCGATCTCTTCCATGCGCGGAATGTGTTTGATAAGGCTGTGGCCGAGAGAGGGATACATATCGTAGAGCTGGCGTTCTTCTTCCGTGAGTTCCTTTCCGAGGTACACCTTTTTTAGGACGTCTTCCGGGAGGATGACACAGCCGATTTGAGAGAGCATGGCTGCCGTTTCCAGCTTCCATCGATCCTTGAGGCCAAATTTTTCAGCGATTTCCATGACGAGTTTCTTTACGCGTGAGGAGCGGCCAAAGGCATCTGGATTGAGGAGGGAAAGGAGTTCCGTGAGGACACGAATGCTTCCTCTCAGCGTTTCTTCCAAAAGCTCCTTCTCTGCGATGACGAGATTATACTGTCTGAGACCCTCTTTGATGGCGGCAGCTAGCTTGTCTGGAGGGCAAGGCTTCGTGAGGAATCGGAAGATGTTTCCTTCATTGACCGCCTCGATGGCCGTTTGAAGATCCGCGTATCCCGTCAACATCATCCGTACCGTGTCCGGCGACTGTTCTTTTACCTTTGTGAGAAACTGGATCCCGCTCATGCCCGGCATCTTTAGGTCGGAAACTACAACGGCAAAAGGGCCTTCCTCTTTTAGGAGTGCGAGCCCCTCCGGCCCGCCCGGGGCGGTGGCGATAGTAAACACTTTTCGAAACTGCCGCCTGTAGGCGTTTAAAACATTAGGTTCATCATCCACAAAGAGGATCTTGTTTTTCTCCATTGTCTTCTCCTTGGGGCCATACGTCTTCACAGATTGTTTTCCATTCCTCCAACTTCTCTGTCGCTTCCATCTTTTTCAAAAAGGTATCATCGAAGTATTTTTCTCCTTCTCGTGATTCAGGGGTGTCTTTGGTGGTCGCTAGATGACTGAGCCCATTAGCCGCGTGCACGAACAGTAGCGGTAGAGGCGGAGAATCTCCCACCTTCGAAGGAACGTGGTGGAAGGCGATGGCGGTGACGATGTCGTCTGGCAATCCCCATATCCCCATCAAGTAGGCGCCTACTTCGGCATGGGTGGTTTGGAAGAGATCTTCTTCGCTTTCGTAAAGGGGTTTGTTGGACGCTACGGCCTTTTTGATTGCCTTTTCAACGCTTTCGGGGAAGGCAGCAGCAAGTACGAACTTGCCCACGTCGTGAAGCATTCCCGCCAAATAGGAAGCGTCAACGATGGCTGGGTTGTCCTTTTCCATTGTGGTCGCTAGCTTCTTCGCACAGGTGCCCACGGCCATGGCGTGAGTCCATAGTTGTTCCATATCGAATCCGGGTATACGGACATATTCGAATGCCTTGAAGACACCCGCTATCAACACGAGGATTCGAATCGTCTCGAGACCGAGGATTCCCACCGCTTGGGAGACGTTGGTGATCTTTCTTGATAGTCCGAAAAAGGCGGAGTTGACGAGCTGGAGAATCTTGGCTGTCATTCCCACGTCGCGGGAGATGATGTCTCCGATGGTTTGAAGGGATGTATCCGGAGATTTCAGCGCCGAGATGATTTGGAGGTAAAGGGAGGGGCAGCTTGGAATGGTGGCTAATCCGGAAACCACCTCCTTGACCCGGCTGTTATAAATAGTGGCTCGAAGGAGGGCGGCCTGTTCGATGACCCTTCTCAAGGTTTCGGCATCACAGGGCTTCGAGAGATATTGATGAGCGACCGATACCGTTCTCATGACCATTTCCTGATCCGAATATCCCGAAAGTATGATGCGAACGGTGCTCGGGAAACGGCGAGCGATTTTTTCGAGAAGGTCCGCCCCATCCATTCCAGGCATACGCATGTCTGTGATGATGACATCGTAGGGGGCTTGATCAAAAAGACGGAGGGCCTCTTGTCCGCTTTCCACGAAATCCATGTCCCAGTCGTGGCGATACTTGCGGAGCATACGGCGGAGCCCGGCGAGGATTTCCGGCTCGTCGTCCACAAAAAGGATGCGTTTTCTCATGGCGCTAACCCTCTTCGCTTTTGATTTTGGGCAGTCTAACGATGAACGTCGTTCCTTTGCCCACTTCCGTTTCAAAAAAGATTTGCCCTGCGTGTTTGTTGACCACGGTATCATGTACGATGGCGAGGCCTTGGCCAGTCCCTTTTCCTACCTCTTTGGTGGTGAAGAAGGGATCGAATATGCGATTTTGGATTTCTGGAGGGATTCCCACTCCCGTATCTTGGATGCGGATTTCGATCCATTCCGCGCCCTCGCGCGTGCTGATCGTGATTTTCCCTTTTTCCCCCGAGGCTTTGTCCACCGCTTCTTCGATCGCTTGAGCGGCGTTGACAATAAGGTTGAGGATTACTTGATTGATTTCGTCGGGCATACAGAGGATTTCCGGCAGGTGTGGATCCAGGTCGGTTTTCACATCTGCCACGTATTTCCAGACGTTTCTTGTGACGGTGAGGGTGGTTTCAATGGCTTTATTCAGATCCACCATCACCTTTTCCTTGATACCGGGATGAGAGAATTCTTTCATTGCGAGGACAATTTTCGAGACGCGCCGAACCCCCTCGAGGGACTGATCGAGGGTTTTGGGAATTTCTTCCAGGAGATAGTCGATTTCGATTTCTTCGAGGAACGCCTCCAAGTCTTCCGTGAGATCCAAAGCGGTGTCGCTCTTTTTGACTTGCGCGAGGAGGGCTTGGTATTTTTCCAGGAGCTGGGCTATGTCCGTGAAGGCATCCTTGAGAAAGGTCAAATTGTCGCCGATGAATTGAGTAGGGGTGTTGACTTCATGGGCGATTCCCGCAGCAAGCTGGCCGATGGATTCCATTTTTTGTGCCTGCAGGAGTTGGGCTTCCATCAGCCGCTTCTCCGTGATATCCGCGGCAAGAATGAGCATGCCTACTAAATTACCCTCGGGGTTGAGCACTGGATTGATGGTCATTCCGAGTATCTTTTTCTTTCCTTCGGGTGAGGTATAGTAAACATCTCCCACGGAGACAACCTTTTCAGTTGTTTTGCACTTCATAAGCCCGCGTTCAATCTTTTGCCATTCCCATGTAATGCCGCAGGTGGTGATGGATGTTCCAATGACCTTCCTTTCCTCACACCCGAGGGTGGCTTCAGCGACCTTGTTCCATAGCGTGATGGTGCCTTTCGAAGAGACGCCAATAAGAATGGAGTGGATGGCGTTGATGATCTGGCTGAGGCGAGAATGGGTCTTTATGAGGGCCTCCTCTGCCCTTTTTCTTTCCGAAATATCCCGGACGAAGGCGACGAACCCCTTGATTTCTCCTTTTCCCTTCTCTTTCAAGGCGGCCGTGACGGTTTCGATGGGAATGACGGTTCCATCTTTCTTTTTCAGCTCCCATTCTCCCTGCCAGTATCCATTCTTTTGGATAATAGGGTAGGCTATCTTTCGGAAGGCTTCGGATTTTTCCTTCGAAAGATGGAGTAGCGCGATGCTTTGCCCTAAAATCTCATTCCGATGGTACCCAAAGATCTTTTGGAAGGCCTGGTTGACGTCGACGATTTGACGATCAAGATCCATCACAATGATAGCATCGATGGCGCTCTCAATCAAGGTGCGTAAGAATGTCTCGCGTTGATAGAGTTCATGTGAAAAAAGATGGCGCTCGATTTCTTTTGAGATGGCTTCTCCCAAAACATTTAAGAGATTTACCGCGTCTTGAGGTGGGATTTCCTGTTTCTTTAGGAAGGCACACAGAACTCCCCGTTGTTTCCCCTCCATATAGATTGGTTGTCCCACATAGGTTTGAAGCCCCAAAGCAGCGATGAGGGGATCGGATTCCACGAACTCGGAATTTTGAAGATCTGTGATGAACACACTTCCTCTCGTTTGTTGAAGGGCATGATAGCAGACACTTCCCTTTGGGGGATCTGTGCCAAATCCAGGGGGTGCTTGGTAGGCGTAGAGGGTTCGGAGTTTTCCCTCTTTCCACTCATGGAAAAAGGCGCAACACGCGCCGAGAATGTCGGAGGCAGTTTTCACCAGTTTCTTGATGTTTTCCTCAAAATTCGTGCCAAGGCCACTCAAACAGTCATGTACCTTTAATAGACGTTCTTGTGCCTGTTTTTGCGGAGTGACGTCTTTTTCAACTCCACGGAATCCTTTCAGGTTTCCCTCTTTGTCGAGAATGGGAACACCATTGGTCAAAAGATAGACCCGTTGGCCTGATTTCGTGAGACACAAACATTCAATATCTTGAAGAGCTCCTTTCGTGGCGGCGGCTTTTTCAAAGATGTTTTTAACCCTTTCTTTTTCCCCAGGGACCAAGAGATCGAAGGGGGTTTTCCCGATGAGCTCTTCGGGAGAATATCCGACGATAGAGGAAACCGCTTCGGAACAATAGGTGTAATGCCCTTCGGTGTCGGTTTCCCAGACCCAATCTCCCATTGTAAACACCAGATCTTTAAAGCGTTTTTCGCTTTCCTGATATTTGACTATAGCTTCGGTTCGGGCCTCGATCTCCCTTAGGATTTCATCCCTTTGCCGCTTGATGACATGATTATGATGGATGGCAATGAAGAGACCTATTAGCACGAATCCAAAGAGAATTGTGATGATGAGGAGAAAATGCCAATAGGTTATGATGAGGCGATAGATGGAAATGGGGTGATTGAAGGGAGGGATTTTCAAGGTTTTCAGACACTCCCGTACCGAACGATAATCGAAGTGGATGTCCCATCCGGCGCACTGGGAAGCGCGTGCAAAACGATTATCAGGTGACATTTCCAAAAGGGCGATGGTTACCTTTTGGGCCAGTTTTTCGGGCGTGTGTTTCAGACGGATGAAAGGCCAGTTGGGGAACCGTTTTGTGAGGTGAATAATTCTGAAGTCTTTGCTCCGTATCTTACCCTCCTTCGCCATTCGCTGCAGCGTAGTGGTTCGGACCGAACCGACATCCGCTTTTCCGTCTCGTATGGCAAAGACGACGGCGTCATGGGTGCCCACGAATTGGATGCTCTTGAAATCTCGTTTCGGCTCGATTCCGCAATGTTTCAGTTCCTCACGGACGGCTAACCACCCCCCCAAGGCGTTGGGACTTGCCGCGCAGAAACGGATGTTTTTCAATCGGTAAAAAGGGGGAATATCCGTGCGGTCGGCCCTGCGGAAGACGACGCCACCGAAGGTGGTTGTGACGTTACCGTCGGGAAGACGCTCTCGAAGGATCGCGATTGCTTGAGCCCCGT
>Ga0256914_1002581_pt1 | contig 15007 bp, 12 predicted proteins | sample HulkmetaG_FD_191571 | JGI IMG/M metagenome (GOLD analysis project Ga0256914, IMG submission 191571) | Hydrothermal chimney microbial communities from Main Endeavour vent field at the Juan de Fuca Ridge, Pacific Ocean - Hulk | ecosystem: Environmental > Aquatic > Marine > Hydrothermal vents ... | reverse complement strand
TGCGGACTCCAATAGCTGGTTTCGGCGCTGCCTGAAGCTCACCAGACAGTAGGCCTCCTTTAGTTCAGCGCGGTAGTGGCTGTAGGAGGCCTCCGGCAGCTCGATCCAGCCCTTGGACATGAACCTGTGCCCCAGGGTCTTGCGCCCAGAGGATACGTCAGCGATCTGAAACGGGATGACATCGGCACCGAATAGGGCCACTATCCATCTTATTGGCCTGGCAAAGCGGAAACTCTCCGCTCCCCATCTCATGGATTTTGGAAACGGGATCTTGGAGATGAGCTCTGGCAAAATCTCCTGGAGCAGCTCGCCTGCATCCCGGCCCACAATGGTCTTTTCAACCGCGATATAGTCGCCCTTTTCGGTCTTTTCGACGATGAGATCCTGGACCTCCACCCCATTTTTCCTGGCAAAGCCCTGGGCGGCCTTGGTGGGGTTGCCCTCCTGGTCAAAGGCGATCTTGGCCGGCGGCCCCACTATCTTCACCTCCCTGTCCGGCTGCCGCTCTGCCAGGGCCTCGGTATGGAGGACCAGGCGTCTCGGTGTGGCGCTGGTCTTGATCGAGGAGTATGTGAGCAGGTTGGCGTCCAGGGCCTCCCTGAAGAGTCTCTCCATTGCTGCGAGGGCAGGGGCCAGATATCCGGCTGGTATCTCCTCTGTGCCAATCTCCAGCAGGAACGGTCTCGTATCACTCATTGCCGGCCTCCTTTCCCTCTTGGTCCTTTCCCTGTTCCTCACCGGCCGCATAGGCCCTTGCCACAGCCCTTGCTATCTTTCGTACCCTCGCTATGTAGGCGGTACGCTCAGATACACTGATGGCACCACGTGCCTCCAGGAGATTGAAGGTGTGGGAGCATTTTAGACACTGGTCATAGGCCGGCAGGACCAGATCTTCATCCAGGAGCTTGAACGCCTCGGACTCATGCTGATCGAACTGCTTTCTGAGTATCTCCACCCCTGCCGCCTCGAAATTGTATCTTGAGAACTCCACCTCGTCCCTGTGGTGCACCTCGCCGTAGGTCACCGAATCGTTCCACTTCAGGTCATAGACGTTGTCGACCTCCTGCAGATACATGGCGATCCTCTCAAGGCCGTAGGTGATCTCGACGGTCACCGGATGGACATCCACGCCTCCCACCTGCTGAAAATAGGTGAACTGGGTGATCTCCATGCCGTCCAGCCAGACCTCCCATCCCAGGCCCCAGGCCCCGAGGGTCGGGGATTCCCAGTCGTCCTCCACGAACCTGACGTCATGCTCCTCGAGGTTCAGGCCGAAGCGCCTCAGACTGTCCAGATAGAGATCCTGGATATCCCGCGGAGAGGGTTTTATAACCACCTGGTACTGGTAGTAGTGCTGAAGCCTGTTGGGATTCTCCCCGTATCTGCCATCGGTCGGGCGCCTCGAGGGCTGGACATATGCAGCGCTCCAGGGCCTTGGCCCCAAAGACCTGAGAAAGGTGGCAGGGTGAAAGGTGCCGGCGCCAACTTCCATGTCGTAAGGTTGGAGAAGGAGGCACCCCTGCCCCTTCCAGTAGTCGTCAAGGGTCATTATGAGTTCTTGAAAATTCATCTCTATCATGCTCCTTCTTGCAGCCCCATTACAAAAAAGAAGCCGTGGCTTCACGGCTTCTTGCAGCGGCTATGTCATGCAGAATCCGGCATAGAGACCTGCCAATGCCGTATCTCATGCCGGCCTGAGGGTGTGGCCGTCGGGCACCTTTAGCCCCTTCCAGTCCTCCCGGCTCACCTTGGGCCAGATGATGCAGTTTCCGCCCACCTCTGCCCTGGCCGGTATCTCGGCCCACTTGCCGACCATTGTAATACCTGAAACCAGGTGCTTTGGAAACTCCTGATTTATCTGCTCCGCATCCGGATTGCCGATCCTGGACCCTGCACCAAAGACAACGGCCTTGTCTGCGATGACCTTGGTGACAACAGCCCCCTTCTCCACCCTGGAGCCGTGCATGATTATGGAGTCCTTGACCAAGGCCCCCTCCTCCACCACGACCCCTGGAGAGAGCACACTGTTTATCACACTGCCCTTTATGATGCATCCTGCTGATATTGCAGAGCCCTGTATCCGTGCCCCAGGAGGGATTCTTGCCGGCGGAAGGTCATAGGGCGGGGCCCCGTTTTCAACATTGGTTACGATGCCCCAGGTGCCTGGATCCAGCTCCGAGGACGGATCGAGCATGTCCTGATGGGCCTCCCAGTAGGCCTGGACCGTGCCGACATCCCGCCAGTATCCGTTGAAGATGTAGCCATAGAGTTCACCGTCGGACAGGGCCTTTGGAAGGATGTGGTGGCCAAAGTCGGTCTCCGTGGTGGTCTTGAGGGAGTGCATCAGGTAGTCTGTGTCAAAGACATAGATGCCCATGGAGGCAAGGTTGCTCTTGGCCTTCTGAGGTTTCTCCTCCCAGTCCACAATGCGTCCGGTATCATCCAGGATGCCGATGCCGAACTGGCTGGTCTGCTCCCAGGGCACGGTCATCATGGCCACGGTGACCTTGGCCCCTATCCGCTTGTGGAACCTGACCATATCGCGGTAGTCCATGTGGTATACATGGTCACCCGACAGGATGAGCACCTGCTCGGATGGGCGCGATTCGATGAAATCCAGGTTCTGACGCACCGCATCTGCCGTGCCCTTGTACCAGTCGGAATCCTCCTCCCCGGTCCTTGGCGGCAGGATCTTGACCTCCCTTGTCCTGCCTGCCAGGTCCCAGGCGCTTCCGTCCCCGATGTGGCCCATGAGGGAAAGGGGCTTGTACTGTGTCAGCACTGCCACCCTGGTGAGCCCGGAGTTCATCACATTGGACATGGCAAAGTCGATGATCCGGTAGATGCCTCCAAATGGCACCGCAGGCTTGGCCCTCAGCTTTACCAGTATGTTCAGGCGAGAGCCGACTCCGCCCGCCAGTATCATGGCCAGGGTGTTGTGCATTGTCCCTTCCTCTTCACTAAAGGCCCTGTGGCCAGTTGCCAGGCGTCTATTCCTTCATGGCACCGGCCTGCTCGGCCTGTTCATCCTCCCTGTTCAGCTTGTCTCCATAGAGGAACTGGTTCAGGGTGACCTCGGCATTCTTGAGGGCACAGAGCTCCCCGCACATGGAACAGCCCTTGTGTGACAGGGATCTTCTCGACTCCAGGATCCTTCTGGCATCTTCGGCAAAGAGCATGTTCTCGAACTGTCTTGCCCACCTGAAATCGCGCCGATCCTTGCTGATCTGCTTGTCCCGCTCATCTGCTCTGCCCTTCAATTTTACGACATCTCCTATATGGGCTGCAAGCCTTGCCGTCTTCACCCCGATCTCCACATCCTCTTCATTGGGAAGCGCCAGATGCTCGGCAGGCGTGATGTAGCATATGAGGTCGGCCCCGTACATGGATGAGTGGGCAGCTCCAATGGCTGCTGTAATGTGGTCCAGGCCTGCCCCAACGTCGCAGGGAAGGGGGCCCAGCATGTAGTAGGGGGCCTCGTTCGACATCTTTTTCTGCAAGATGATGTTTGCCTCTATCTCGTCCAGAGGCACATGGCCCGGGCCCTCAACCATGGCCTGGCAGCCCTGCCTCCTTGCGATCTCTGCCAGCTCACAGTTGAGTATCAGTTCCGCCATCTGGGCCCTGTCCAGGGAGTCGTGTATGGCCCCGGCCCGTATCCCGTTTCCGAGGCTCAGTATGGTGTCGTATTTCTTAAGGATATCGCAGACCCGGTCGAACTGCTCATAGAGGGGGTTTTCCCTGTTGTTCTTCACCATCCACTGGATCATCAGGGTGCCACCCTTGGAACAGAGCCCTCCGTAGCGGTAGCCCTGTTTCTCCATGCGCTCGATGGTGAAGAGATTGATGCCGCAGTGGATGGCCATGAAGGCCATGCCATCTTCACACTGCCGCTCGATGAGCTCGAACAGGAACTCCGGGTCGAGTTTTGCCGGGTCCTTGTGCTCCCTTATGGTCTCGCAGAAGGCCTGATACAATGGGACGTTTCCCACGGGGATGGATACCTGTGAGAGCACCTCGCGCCTTATCATGTCCAGATCCCCGGCGGCAGACAGCTCCATCAGGGTATCGGCCCCGGTCTCTTCGGCAATTCTGGCCTTGGCCTTTTCATGCTCTACGTCACACACATCTGTAGATGTCCCTATGGAGGCATTGACCTTGGTGCGCAGGCCCTTTCCGATGCCGACCACCCTCTTTTCATTGAATCTGCCCTTCAGGATCACGATCTGGCCAGCCTCGACACGGCTGCGGATCAGTTCTGCCTCCAGCCCCTCTGCCAGGGCTACCTCTTTCATCTCCGGGGTGATGACCCCCTTAACAGCGGCTTCAAGCTGGTTCATGGGATGTAGGATGCTCCTTGTGTAGTAGAAAGTTTATGCAAACAGACAGCTTAGGCTGAAATAAGAGGCAATTCTAAATTAAGAGGCCTGGATATGCAAAAGGCATTTGCCTGTCCGGATTCCTGTGAAATTCCTATGCCCTTAAAAAGGCGCGATATAACTTACAGGGCAGTAGAAAATCTTGGATTGGGAAGATGTTTTTTTGTGCTATCTCTATGATTCCAAGGTTGCAAGAAAACGTTGCCCGAAATCGCTTTGGCCTGTTGCCAGAAGAAAAATGGATCAATTGAATCGGGTGCGGAAGTTAAAAGAACTCAAGATCCCTCCGGGAAATCGGCTAGAGCGATTACAGGGTGAACGCAAAGATCAATATAGTATAAGAATCAATCAGCAATATCGGATATGTTTTGAATGGAAAGAAGGATATGCTTATGAAGTCGAGATTACAGACTACCACTAATAAATCTTTTAAAAGGAGGCTACCTAAGAATCGTCCTCCCACACACCCGGGGGAGATGCTCCTGGAGGAGTTCATAAGGCCTCTGAATCTTACCCAGCGAGAGGTCGCTCAGCGGTTGGGGGTGTCATATCCCCGGTTGAACGAGATCATAAAAGGGCGTCGTCGTGTCACGCCTGATACAGCCTTGAGGCTATCCCAGGTTATCGGCATGTCTGCGGATTTTTGGCTGGGCCTACAGCAGGATTGGGACCTTTGGCATGCGATCAATCGTCCGGAGGCCGAGGAGATTTTTAAATTGGAACCGATAAAATTCGGAGAAAAACAGAGAGCATGACAGCCAGATGACGATCAGGCCGGGCCTGTTGCCATCAATCCTGCCTTTTTATGTCATACTTTTTCATCTTGTAGCGCAGCACCCGCTCGCTCAACCCCAGGGACTTGGCAGCCCTCGTCTGGACCCAGCCATGCTCCTTCAGGGCCCGTATGATCTCTGAGCGTTCAAGGGCCTCTATCTTCTCGTCCAGCCCGGCCCCTTCGGGTAGCTGAATGCCGAGTTCATGGGCGGGTGCACTCCGGACGGCAGGAGACAGATCACGCTTGGTGATCAGCTTGCCCCTGGTCAGGGTGGTCAACCTCTGGATGGTGTGCTCGAGCTCCCGCACATTTCCTGGCCAGTCATATTTGACCAGCATATCCAGGGCCTCTGGTGCAATGGAGATGGGGCGGGAGGAGTATTTTTTCATGAACAGCTCGATCAAGGCCGGGATGTCTTCACGTCTGCTTCTAAGGGGCGGCAGCTCTATCTCAAAGACGTTCAGCCTGTAGTAGAGGTCCTCCCGGAACCTGCCCTCTTCGATCATCTCCTTTATATCCCTGTTTGTGGCAGCCACCACGCGCGCATTCACCTTGATGGGCCGCTCCGCGCCAACCGGGGTGATGGTGCCCTCCTGGAGGGTGCGAAGGAGTTTGGGCTGGAGCTGCTCCGGCATCTCGCCTATCTCATCGAGAAAGATGGTCCCGTTTTCTGCCAGCTCGAACAGCCCCTTTCTGCTGGATGTGGCGCCGGTGAAGGCCCCCTTCTTGTGGCCGAACAGCTCACTCTCAAACAGATTTTCCGGTATGGCCGCACAGTTGACCTCTATGAAGGGCATGCCAGCCCTGTCGGAAAGTTCATGGATGAGCCGTGCCATTATCTCCTTGCCCGTTCCTGTCTCGCCATAGATGAGCACCGGCCAGGGGGTGGGGGCCACCCGGCGGGCGATCGAGATGATCTCCCTCATGGCCGGGCTTTTGGCCACGAAGGTGAAGGGAAGCTCTGCATCTTCGATCTCCTCGAGCACCTCGTCCACCTCCTGCTCCACCTCTACTGTATGGGCGATGGCCTCCACCTTTTCCAGCAGTTCCTTGAGATCCACGGGTTTTTCCAGAAAGTCGTCGGCCCCGAGTTTCATCACCTGAACGGCAGTATCCACAGAGCCATATGCTGTTATCATGATGGCGTGGACCATGGGATTGATGGCCTTCATCTGCCTTAGGAGTTCATCCCCGTTTATGTCTGGCATCCTGTGGTCCAGAAGAACCAGGGGAAAGTACGAGCGCTTGAACTCTTCAAGGGCCTCTGTCCCATTCGAGGCGGTTACGCTGTCGAATCCCTGCTCTTTCAGGAAATCGGCAAGGATCTCCCGCTGAACCTTCTCGTCATCCACTATCAAGATCCTCATCTGTTGCTCTCCTGTCCTCCTCTGTCGCCCTTTTGCAGTGCTGGCAGCACTATCTTGATGACAAGCCAGCCCTCCTTGTCCATGCATGCAGAGATCGAGCCACCATGGGCCTTGACTATGCGCCTGGCCACTGCCAGGCCGAGCCCTGTTCCCCTCACCTTTTTGGTGAAATAGGGCTCGAATATCTGTTCTATCTGATCCGGATTTGGCAGCTCGCCCTTGTTGGCCACGGTGATCTCTGTGACAGGGCCCTTTGATGACAGGGCTATCTTTACGCGGCCCTGGTCCGAATATGCCTCAAAGGCGTTGAGCACGAGGTTTGATATGACCTGGTAGAACAGATCGGGATCTACCTGGGCGTAAAGGGGCCTGGGGCCTGTCACTTCTACCCGGATCTCCTTTTCAGGATAGCGCTGTCTTGCAAGGAGCACGGCCCTGTCCATCATGGCGGAAAGATCGATCCTCTCCGGCGAGGGCTCCACAGGCCTTGCATAGTTCAGGAGGTCCGAGATGATCCTGGCCACCCTGTTGAGCTCCTCGAGCAGGACCCGGAGCAGCTTCCTGTCTGTGTCCGGCAGCCCCTTCTTCTTCATGGTGATCTTCTGTATCCCCATGGAGACCGCATTCAGGGGGTTTCTGATCTCATGGGCTATGGCTGCGGCATACCTGCCAAGATTGGCCTCTTCACGCTGCCTGTGGAGCTGGGCCTCCACCTCCTTCATTCGCTCAAGCTGCGAGCGTTGGTGGCGGTAGAGGATGATGGAGAGCACGGCCCCGATGATGACCAGGATGGATGTTGACATGATAAAGAACATCCAGCGGAGCCTATGCCTGGACTGCAGCGGAGTGGCATCGATCCCCATAACGAGGAGCGTGTTTCTCGAAAGGGGCAGTGCCACCTCCACCACATAGCCTTCCGGCCCGGATTTGAGGAGCGGCCGCCGCTGTTCGGCTGTGCCTCCTGCCCCTGACCCTTCCACCATCTTGACATATCTTATTCCCTTGAGCCCGGATATCTCCTTGAGGGTGTGCCGTATGTTGATGGTGGAATAGAGGGCTGCGATCCGCTCGTTTCTGATGCCGGCCACAATACAGCTCTTGGTGCTTTCTGCCTGGCGGGCCACAAGGTAGAGGCCCTGCTCTGGATAGGAGATGAACTTTTCACCCTTTTCCCCCTTGGGGCAAAGCTGCGCTGGAGCAACGGGAAGCCAGCCCCTGCTGCTCTCCACCACTTTCCCCTGGCCAGCTATTGTCACCCCTGCAAGACCGGTCTTCTGGGCGAATGCCTTGAGTTCATTCCGGGTGAATGGCTCAACCGATTGCAGGAAGTCTATGAAGGTGATGGAGTTTTGCAAAAATACCGAGATGATCTCCTCAAGGGCCTCGCTTGCCAGCAGGGAGCTCTTGGCATTTATCTCGATTATGTTCGCCGCAAGCCTTGCATGCTCTTCTGCATCGCGGATGAATAGTTGATCCATGTGGTGGATCTGCCACATGGTGGTGCCTGCAGAGAATAGGACCAGAAAGGCAAAGGCGGCCACATTGGCCTTCCACAAAGAGCGATAGGGGGATCTTCCCGGCACCTTCCGACTATCTGCCATGTCTGCCGCCTCCATGTCCCCTGTGGCCCCTCGGAGCATGGCCGTGGCGTCCTCCTGTGCCTCCTCCTGGCCGGTGCCAGCCTGTATCATGGCCATGAAACGCCTTCCAGAGGCGTTTTCTTATCCCAGTTGGATCCTGATGGTCCCTGAAACAGCGCCTGGCCTCCTGTGCCTTCAGCCCTGTATCTGTCTCCTCCGCTATGATCCTTAGCCGCTCCCCGGATTTGGCAAGTTCCAGGATCGAGGCATCATCTGCATGGACCTCAACAAGGGCGCTGCTGCGCTCGTCCTCCAGGGTGATACTGCCCCTGTCGCGGTCGATGGAGACCACCTTCCCCACTATGAGCCGTTCTGCCAAGGCCGGGGCGGAGGCCACGGCAGCGGCAAGGAGAATCCCTGCCAGGGCCATTTCCATTCGTTTGAGCAGCTTCATAGGACCTTTCCAATAATAAGATATCTGCAATGAAGAGGCCACTGAGGTTAGGAAATAAATTTGCCATTTTCCCAATGGGTTAGGCCTCTTTTTCCTCTTTTGGAGGCCGTGGTCGACATATGTGTCGATTCCCCTGGGCCCAAATCGTCGCAAAGGGGAGCAAAATTTGAGGATGTTCGTGGTTAATATGTTGAAAATAAAAGGGAAATATTGTTGGCACAGATGTTGGAATATAAAGGGCTGAAAATACGTTCCCAGGGCTGCCGGAAGTTTTGGCAAGGTGGACCCCGGGGACCATTTGGGAGAAACCCCAGAACGACAAAAGGAGGTAAGTAGCAGATGAAGACGACAGTAAAAAAGTATCTTGCAGGATTAAGTTTGGCGGCAGGGGTGTTGATCTTTTCGATCCCCGCTTTTTCGGCTGACTACAGCTCCATGTCCCTTCAGGAGATGGCAGAGATGCGGACCCAGATGAGAAGTGCCAGCCCTGAAGAGAGACAGGAGTTTCAGCAGGCCTGGCGCGAGAAGATGAGGAACGCCACTGCTGAGGAGAAGCGCCAGTTTGGAAGGGCCATGGGGCAGGGACGGGCCACTGCCAAGGGCACCTGTGACGGTACCGGCCCCAAGGGGCATGCCTACAAGGGCGGAAACTCCATGGGCAGCGGATCAGGTTCAGGCAGTGGTTTCCATCATGGACGCGGTCACGGACGGGGCCACAGGTAAACACCCCGGAACGAACCGGGGTTGAATTAGACCGCAATTGGTCTCATCGCTTGCCGGAGCAAATGGCAAGCTCATTCAGGGCAGGCCTCCTTCGGAGGGCCTGCCCTCTGTTTTTTCACAAAATATGCCCCACCTTTTGGCATCAAGTGGATCGAGGCAGAGTCCTCAAGGTACAAGACACGGTTTTTTCATGGCCCTGTCCATGTTATAGATGGCTTATATGGCCGCAAAGAGGAAGAGAAAGAAGGGCAGATCTTCACCCAGGGCCCAGAGGCCTGCTTCTGGCATGCATGAAAGGCAGCAGATCGATCCTGCTGCCGCATCCGGTCAGGGTCTGGATCTGGCATCTCTGGGGGGCGAGCTCGAAAATAGACCCTTTGAGGCGTTAAAAGAGCTTCTGGGCTCCAGGGGCCTTTCCAGGCAGATGCCCAGGGTGTCCAGCAGGAAGGTCTGCAAGGAGGATGGAGAAAGGGTGCAGAAAAACCCCCCTTCAAGGCCTTCGGCAACGCCGCAATCTTCCTCCGACAGGGTACGACGGTCATGCTTGAGGGATGCAGGGGGCCATTTCGAGAAGGCGGGGGCCCTCGATCCTGACACAGAGCTCTTTTTAAGGGCCATGGAAGGGGTAAAGCCCCTTTCACACCGTTTTGATCCCAGAGAGGCGGCAGGCAGGTGCAAGAGGGCGGAAAACCAGCGGCTCAAGGAGCAGGCCGAGGGCCATGAGGTGGTCAGGGCACTGAAGGACCTGGTTGCCGGCCGCAAGAAGTTGGCCGTCGAGAAGACCCCGGAGTATGTCCAGGGGCCCGGCATAAATGAAAATCCCCAGGTGGTCAGAAAGCTCAGGCGGGGCAAGTACGCCATCCAGGCCTATTGCGATCTTCACGGACTGACTGCGGCCCAGGCCCTGGAGGTGTGCAACGAGTTCATGTCGGACAGCATTGCAGAAGGCAGGCGCTGCATCGCCTATATCCATGGGCGCGGGCTTTCCTCCAAGAAGGAACCTGTGCTCAAGAAGGTGGTGACCGAATTTCTGACCAGGGGAAGATTCAGGCGCTGGGTACTGGCCTACTCCAGTGCCCCGTCCTGGGATGGCGGCCCGGGGGTGACCTATGTGCTTTTGAGGAAACGCCCTGTGAGACGCGGAAGATAGGGCGGCATTTCAGAGCCAAGGAGACCATCCAAGATGGAAAAGGATATCGCAAAGAGCCGGGACTATCCTGGCCTTTTCGTGGTGATAGAGGGGATTGATGGTACTGGAAAGAGCACCCTGGCCTCGAATATCTACCAGGAGCTCAGGAACAGGGACATCAACACCCTGCTCACATTCGAGCCCACCAAGGGGCAGTGGGGCAAGAAACTCCGGCAGAGCTTCACCACTGAAAGATTGCCCCAGGACGAGGAGCTCTCACTGTTCATGAAGGACAGGAAGGAGCACCTGGAGGATGTGATAATCCCCGCCCTCAAGGATGGACGGGTGGTCATATGTGATCGCTACTACTACTCCACTGCTGCATATCAAGGGGCCCGGGGCATGGATCCAGGGAAGATCATCGAGAAGAACCGCCAGTTCGCCCTGGAACCGGATCTGGTCCTGCTGCTTGAGCTCGATCCGGAAAGGGCGGTGGAGCGCATCAAGAGCTCAAGGAGCGGGGCCAACAGCTTCGAGGCCCTGGACTACCTGAAGAGGGTCTCCGAGATATACGATTCGATGCGGGATGAGAACATAGTCAGGCTGGATGCATCACAGCCGGCCCATCTGGTTGCAAGGCAGGCAGTGGGCCACATACTGGAGAGGCTCAAGGAGAAGGGGGATGCATGATGGCACACGGCCTTTTGACTTGCCGCCCCCTGGTATTATTGTTTCTTAGAAATGGCAAAAAAATCCCTCGCTGAGATTGCCCTCTTGGAGGTCGAATAACACGGCTCAAGGCCCTTCATGAAAAAGCCTGAACAGGATAACAAGAAGAAAAAGCTGGTCTTCACCTCTCTCTACTGGATCGCTGGTCTGATCCTGATCCTGGTCCTGCCGCAGCTTCTCATCTCCATGCAGACCAGAAAGATCCCATACTCCCAGTTCAAGACATATCTTCGGCAGGGCAGGGTGCTCGAGGTGCGTCTCGATGAGACCGAGATCACCGGTCTGATCTTCACAGGCACGGAAAAGGAGCTCAACGCCCTTAGAAAGGAGCTGGAACAGATAGATGTGGCAAGGCCCTCCGGCGGTCTCAATCCGTTTGGATCCAGCCAGCGGCCTGCCCTTTCGGACATACGGAAGATACTTGGCAACAGGACCGGCCATTCAGGAGACATATTACTCTTCAAGACCGTCAGGGTGAAGGACCCCAAACTGGTGGAAGAGCTCGACAAGGCGGGTGTGCGCTACGAGGGGAGCCGTGAGAGCTTTCTCGGCCAGCTGTTTTGGGGCACCATCATCCCCATCGCCTTCTGGGTGGGGCTTTGGTTCCTGCTCATACGCGGCATGGGCAGCCCGGGCAAGGGCCTTTTGCCCATCGGCAAGTCGAAGGCCAAGGTGGTCGTGGAGAAGGATACAGGAGTCACCTTCGACGATGTGGCCGGATGCGAGGAGGCCAAGGAGGAGCTGAAGGAGGTGGTGGAGTTCCTCAAGAGGCCTGCCAAGTTCGAGCGTCTCGGTGCCAAGATCCCCAAGGGGGTGCTGCTGGTCGGGCCGCCGGGCACAGGAAAGACCCTGATGGCCAGGGCCCTTGCCGGAGAGGCCGGGGTGCCCTTCTACAGCATCTCCGGCTCGGAGTTCGTGGAGATGTTCGTGGGCGTCGGGGCGGCCAGGGTGCGGGACCTGTTCGAACAGGCCAAGAAGAACGCCCCATGCATCATCTTCATCGATGAGATAGACGCCATCGGCAAGTTCAGGGGCGGTGGGATCACAGGCGGACACGAGGAGCGTGAGCAGACCCTGAACCAGCTCCTGGTGGAGATGGACGGGTTTGAACCCAATACCGGCGTGATCCTGCTTGCCGCCACGAACAGGCCCGAGATCCTGGACCCCGCTCTCCTGCGTCCAGGCCGTTTCGACCGCCAGGTCGTGCTCGATGCCCCGGATGTGAATGGGCGCGAGGCCATCCTGCGTGTACATGCCCGTGGGAAGCCCCTGGCGGATGACGTGGACTTTCGTGCCATTGCCCTCCGTACACCAGGTTTTTCAGGGGCTGATCTTGCAAACGTAATGAACGAGGCCGCCCTGCTGGCAGCCAGGGAAGGGGCGGACAAGATCACCCAGCGCCATCTGGAGGAGGCCCTCGAGAAGGTCTTTGCCGGGCCTGAGAGAAAGAGCAGGCGCCTTGGCGAAAAGGAGCGCAGGCGTGTGGCATTCCATGAGGCGGGTCACGCCCTGGTGGCCTTTCACTGCCCCAATGCGGCCCCGGTCGCAAAGATATCCATCATCCCCAGGGGCAAGGCGGCCCTTGGCTATACACTTCAGCTCCCTGAGGAGGAGCGCTATCTGATGACCAAGGGTGAGCTTCTGGACAAGATCTGTGTCTCACTGGGCGGGCGGGCCGCCGAGGAGGAGATCTTCGGAGAGGTGAGTTCAGGGGCCCAGAACGATTTAGAGGTTGCAACGGAGATGGCCCGCAGTATGGTATGCCGCTTCGGAATGAGTGAAAAGATCGGCCCAATGGCCCTGTCCAGGGAGACCAGCCCTTTTCTCCAGATACCGGGTATGCCGGAGCAGCAGTCCATGAGCCCTGAGCTTCAGGCAGAGGTGGACGCAGAGGTCAGAAGGGTGATGAAGGAGCAGTATCAGAGGGCGAAAAGGATCATCCATGACCATCGCCAGGTGCTGGAAAGGGTCTCCGAAAGGCTCCTGGTGGAAGAGGTCATGAGTGCAGAGGAGTTCAAGAGGCTCGCATCGAGCGATATGAGAGATATGGACGACGACGATTCGGAAAGTTCGTGATTAGGAGGCGACTCATGAGCAACAGCAATAGAGAAACGGTTTTCATAAGGGCGAGGATGTTCCTTGCGGCAATGGCCATGGCCCTCTTTTTGGGTGCGATGCCGTGCCAGAGTGTACATGCCTGGGCCATGGACGATGATGCCATCGAGATACTGGACAAGACATCCAAGGCCTTTGCCGAGATCGTCAAGAAGGCGAAGCCGGCAGTGGTCTTCGTCCAGGTGGAGAAGGTGGTGGAGCAGGGCGGAGGCAGCCCCTTTGGCGGCGGTGATCCCTTCGGATTCTTCAACGATCCCTTCTTCCAGCACTTCTTCGGTCCGCAGTTCAGGCAGCGCCAGCCCAGAAAGTTCAAACAGCGTGGTCAGGGCTCTGGCTTCATCATCAGCAAGGATGGCTACATCCTCACCAACAACCATGTGGTGGGCGATGCCGACGAGATCAGCGTGAAGCTGTCCGATGGCAGGAAGTTCAAGGCCAAGGTGGTGGGCAAGGATCCGCAGTCGGACGTGGCAGTAATAAAGATCGATGCCGACAACCTGCCCGTGCTGCCCCTTGGCAATTCCGACGACCTGGAGGTGGGCGAGTGGGTGATCGCCATTGGAAACCCCTTTGGCCTCACCCAGACGGTCACCGTGGGCGTGGTGAGCGCAAAGGGCAGGAGCAGGCTCGGAATCAACGACTATGAGGACTTCATCCAGACGGATGCGGCAATCAATCCGGGCAATTCCGGCGGCCCGCTGCTCAATATCCATGGTGAGGTGGTGGGCATGAACACCGCCATATTTTCACGGAGCGGCGGCTACATGGGAATCGGTTTCGCCATCCCCATCAACATGGCCCGGGCCGTCAAGGATCAGCTCGTCAAGTATGGCAAGGTGATCAGGGGCTGGCTCGGTGTGGTGATCCAGGAGATCGACGAAGACCTTGCCAAGAGCTTTGGCCTTTCGAAGGCAGAGGGTGTGCTCGTTGCCGAGGTGGCCGAGGACTCTCCGGCTGCAAAGGGCGGCATGAAGGCCGGAGACGTGATCCTGAAGCTCAACGGCCAGAAGGTCACCGATGTCGGCGAGCTCAGGAACAAGATCGCCCTGACGCCTCCTGGCACCAAGGTGACCTTCGAGATCTTGCGTGACGGAAAGAGAAAGAAGCTGAAGATAGTTATAGAGGAGAAGCCAGGCACCACAGCGGTCTCCATCAACCGGCACAATATCCTCAAGAAGATCGGCCTTGCAGTCCAGGAGCTCACACCGGATCTGGCCCAGCAGTTCGGCTACAAGGAGGGCCAGGGTGTGCTCATCGCCGAGGTGGAGCCAGGCAGTGCGGCCGCCTCTGTGGGCATGCGGCCGGGCCAGCTCATCATCGAGGTGAACAGGATCCGCGTTCACAACATGGAGGAGTTCCTGGAGGCCCTGAACAGGTCCAGAAGCCGGGTCCTGTTCAGGATAAAGGATGGTGACTTCAGCAGATATGTGGCCATAAGGCTCAAATAGACACAGGAGGCCCCAAGAAGGTGAGCAGCAGTGTGGAGTTGAGTGCGGTAGGCCCCTTTTCCAGCAGCCAGGAAGAGGGCAGGAAGCGGCTCTCTGCCCTCCTTGCAAGGAGCTTTGAGCTGCCCGGAGAGATCGAGGCCAAGGTCGCCCAGATCCTTGCCGATGTGCGCAGGCGCGGAGACGAGGCAGTCGTGGAGTACACAAGGCGGTTCGATGCCCCCAGGTTCGATGCCTCCATGATAGAGGTCTCTGGCGCAGAGATGGAAAGGGCGTGTAGCCAGGTGGATGCCGATTTCATGTCTGCCCTC
>Ga0256914_1002580_pt1 | contig 15009 bp, 15 predicted proteins | sample HulkmetaG_FD_191571 | JGI IMG/M metagenome (GOLD analysis project Ga0256914, IMG submission 191571) | Hydrothermal chimney microbial communities from Main Endeavour vent field at the Juan de Fuca Ridge, Pacific Ocean - Hulk | ecosystem: Environmental > Aquatic > Marine > Hydrothermal vents ... | reverse complement strand
CACACGATAAAAGCAATGCTGAAAACACAGATGCTCGGAGGCTGGAAAAGTCTGAAACAAAAAGATATTTTCGATATGGAGTATTGGGAACTCGAACAGGCGAAATTGAGGAAATAGGAGAAGTATTTCTTTACTGTTGTAAAGTTTCATAGTATAATATGACTATTTTATGATAGCAAAAGGTTGTTCTTAATAAAAAATTATTAATTAAAATATTATGATTTTTTAATATTCTAATTGTAGATAAATGATATTAAACGATTCTTAGAACAACCAACATATATAAAAGATTATGGAAAGCATATAGTGTATAAAAAACTTTTACAGGAAAACACAAATAATATTAATATTCAGATATTTAGATATACAATTGTTGGAGGATTTGCATTTGTTGTTGATTTTTTAATACTATTTATTTTAACAGAATATTTAAAAATCTATTATTTAAATGCAGCTGCTATTTCTTTCTTGATTGGACTTCTTGTTAATTATTATATAAGCATAAATTGGATCTTTACTCAAAGAAATTTCAACTCTCAATTAATGGAATTTATGATTTATGGCTTTATAGGACTAATAGGATTGGGAATAAATGAACTATTTATATGGCTATTAACTGAAAAAATGGCTTTATATTATCTTCTTTCAAAAGTTATTTCAACAATTTTTGTTTTTCTATGGAATTTTTTTATAAGAAAATTCATATTATTTTACTAAAAAACATAAGGAACATTAATGACTAAAAAAATAGCTGTTATTATAGGTGCAGGTCCGGCAGGAATAACTGCTGGATATGAACTTTTAAAAAAAACGAATATTCAACCTATTATATATGAAGAATCAAAATATATAGGTGGTATTTCAAAAACTATAAATTATAAAGGAAATAGAATAGATATTGGAGGACATCGATTTTTTTCCAAATCTGATTTGGTAATGGAATGGTGGAAAAATATTCTACCTATTGATTTTAAGAACAATAATGATAAAACTATGTTAATTAGAAACAGAATAAGCAGAATATACTTTTTAGGAAATTTTTTTGATTATCCTATTTCTTTAAAATGGAAAACTTTTTACCATCTTGGTCCTATAAGAATTTTAAAAATAACATTAAGTTATTTATTTAATTTACTTTTTCCAATAAAAGAAGAAAAATCATTAGAAGATTTCTTCATTAATAGATTTGGTAAAGAACTCTATTTAACATTTTTCAAAGATTATACAGAAAAAGTTTGGGGTGTATCATGCAAACTCATTAAACCAGAATGGGGTGCTCAAAGGATTAAAGGACTTTCCATTACCAAAACATTGCTTCATTCTATAAAAAGAATTTTTCATGAAAATAGTTCTATAGAACAAAAAACTGTTGAAACTTCTCTTATTGAACAATTTTTATATCCTAAATATGGACCCGGTCAATTATGGGAAGAAGTATCTGAAAAAATAAAAAAAATGAAAGGAGAGATTTTTTTAAATCATAAAGTTATAAAAATAGAAACGGATAATATAAAAATAAAAAAGATTTTTGTAAAAGATTTAATATCTAATGAAATAAAAGAAATAGAACCAGATTTTGTATTTTCTACAATGCCCGTAAAAGATTTAATAGCTTCTATGATTCCTCTACCTCCTAAAAATGTAAGAAATATAGCTAAAAATTTGATATATAGAGATTTTATTACAGTTGGTCTCTTGTTAAAAAAATCTAAGAATGATAATAATAAAATTGCTTCTATTCCTGATAATTGGATTTATATTCAAGAAAAAAATGTTAAAGTAGGCAGAATACAAATATTTAATAATTGGAGTCCCTATTTAGTAAAAAATCCAGATACTTTATGGATAGGTTTAGAATATTTTGTTAATGAGGGTGATAACTTATGGAATAAGGAAGATAGCGAATTTGCAAAATTTGCAATTTCAGAATTAAAAAAAATAAATTTTATCAATAATGAAGATGATATTATAGATTATACAATAATTAAAACTCCAAAAGCTTATCCTGCATATTTTGGCAGTTATGATAAATTTAATATTATAAGAGATTTTACAGATAATATAGAAAATCTTTTTTTAATTGGTAGAAACGGTATGCATAGATATAATAATCAAGATCATTCTATGTTAACAGCAATAACAGCCGTTAATAATATCATCCATGGAAAAAAAAATAAAAACAATATTTGGAATATAAATATAGAAAAAGAATATCATGAAACAGATAGTAAAAAAATATAAAATAATTTTTTCTATTATAATATTAACATTGATAACAGGCTTATGTTTCATTTATTCTATGGAAATAAGAAGAGGGTGGTTGGGCGAACTTTCAACAGGTGATTCAAAATGGAGAGGAGGACATCACCAATGGTTATCTGGAAGCACATTAAAATTTGTTAACAATTGGTATTTTGAAGGTCCTTTGAAATTAAAATTTGCTTTTATTGAAAATCCAAAATCTGTAGAATTTAAAAATTTAACGGAGAGGAAATTTTATCCATCTTATCCACCCGGAACTATTATTCCACTATATTTATTAACCAAATTATTAAATCATGAATTGACACCATCTATATTGATGAAATATAATCTTATAAATCAATTTTTCATAGCTTTTTTTCTATCTTTAAGCATTTTTTTCTTTTTAAGACAAATTAATATAAACACTACAAACTCGACTTTACTTTCTGTAATACCAATTATAATTGAATATTATACACCTGCAACAATGTATTGGCATCAAAATGTATTTTTTTCTGATCAAGCCGTCATTTTCCCTTTTGTATTATTTATTTTTTTAGAAATTATTAAAAGTAGTATAAAAAATAAAAGAATTATCTATATATTGCAAACTATTATAAGTTTTTACGGATCATTAACCGATTGGTTTTTTACATTTGTTATTTTAGTTATATGGTTTATTAATATTTTAAAAAATAAAAAGAATATTATAAAAACAACACTATATTATTGGACACCATATATTACAGCAATTGGATTATTTTTAATTCAATTGGGAATTTTGGGTTTATTAAACAAATTATATCTTAAATTTTTAATGAGAACAGGTATTTCTCAAAAAGGTGCAAAAGATATTCATGATTTTTTTGATCAATTTTGGATTCAAAATATACAAAACAATTATGGAACATTATATTTTTATTTTATAATAGGAAGTATATTTTTTCTTTTCTTCTTATTGATATTTATGAAGTTTAAAAAAGATAAATTTTTTTCTAAAATATTAATATTTATCTCTTATTTTATTTTCCCTCCTCTTTTGCAAGTTTATTTTTTAAAAAATCATTCTGTAGTTCATGACTTTTCCGTTTTAAAATTTTCACCTGCTTTGGCAACAATTCCTTTTGTTATTATTCCCATCATAATAATCTATTTATTCAAAATAAAGCACTCAACATTTTATAACATTAAACTTCATAAAGCAACTTTTATTTTACCTATCATATTTTGCATTACTATTTTACACTCTACCGAATATTATACAAAACTATTTCCAAAACCTGATCTTGATTTATCCAAAATCGGTTATTTTATAAAAAATAATTCATCATATAAAGATATTATATTTTCTGATATTTATATAATTCCTGAAAATCCTCCCCAACGCTTATCTTATAGCATGAAAAGAATCTATAAAGCAAACAATCTAAAAGATATATGCAAAAAAATAAAATCTATAAAAAATAACTTTATTATTAATTTTTTTACAAAACAGTACAAACAAAATTCAAACTTTATAAAAACAATTAACAATAATAGCTTTAAAAAAATAAAAAATAATCAATTTATTTTATATAAAATAAAAAAGCAAAAAATAATACAAGAATGTAAAAAATCAGTAATCAAGCTACCATAAGGAACAACCCATGAAAACACTCCATACGATAGAAGAGATAGAAAACTTCATCTCTCAAAATCCTGCCGCTCTTGTTTATATTTCGGCTTCAAACTGCAATGTCTGCGATGTGTTAAAACAGAGAGTTGAAAATGTTCTGGGGGAGAGATTTCCAAAACTGAAAATGGCAGAAGCAAACGCCACACTGATACCCGAAGTCTCCTCACGGTTTAACATATTCAGCGCTCCTACATTTTTGATCTTTTTTGATTCAAAAGAGTTTGCAAGAGAAGGAAGAAATGTAGGATTGTATCCGTTAAGTGAAAAATTAGAAAAAATTTATAATCTTTTTTTTAATTAAGAGCATTGGAGATGCCCTTAAAGCTATTTTAAATTGTATTTGATAAGATTTGATAAATTATTTACAAAAGGGAGAGAGATAATGTTTAAAAAAATAGCAAAAATTGCCACTGTCAGTTTGGTTTTGAGTGTTGCATTAACAGCCGGGGAGATAAGATACGGTAAAGGTACTTTCGATATGAGTATGGGAGTTAACAAACTTTTCACTATGGATATGAGTCTTGATATAGATGTATTGACACTTAGTGAACATCATGCAAATTTCAGTGATTATCCCGTATATTATTTTTACAATGCAGACTTTTACACCTCTGACTTTATAGACAAGATGACCCAGTGGGCAAGTTATCCAGTAACGATGAATATACCTTTCTTTGGCGCTTCAATGGAAGATATGATCAAAGAATATACGATGATTCCCGTACCTGCAGATTATAAAATCAAAGGTTTTGATCTTGATATCGGTATAGGATATGATGTTTTAAAAGATCCAAACAACAAAAACAACTATTTTGGTGTTGCCATAAGCAGCGGTATGTCCATGCCTACAATGGAAACTCAGGATATGATAGGCGATGCAAGACTTACCTATAATCTTCTAAAAGATACCAAAACAAAAATCAAAACCTACAAAATAGGGGCAGCCATACAGGCAAACTATGAAATAGCTCCAAAATTCAGCGTTTATGGATTTGGAAGTTACGGACATCAGACAGGCGATATAAAAAACGAATATATGCTATCTTCCATGGATGTTGACGGAACTTACAGTGTAATTGATTTTGGTATCAAATATACTCCCTACTCCACAACAAAAGATTTTGGATGGATCACTATATCTCCCAAGCTCTATTTTACTTTGGGACACACCTATAAAAAATGGGATGTCGATGATGTAAAGGTAAATCTTTTTAAATTTTTCAATGCCAATATGTTCGGACCTTTTACCACGGAATTTGAAAGCCAATATACTTATGTGGGAGTGGGCTATAGTTTCTTTTAACCTACAAATTGATATAATGAAGACTCCAGTAAATAACCAAACGGAGTCTTGTTATGAACAGAAAAAAGATATACAATCCAAACTCTCATGAAAATGTAAATGAGAGAAAAGTTTTTGGGGGAGATCCGACCGGAATATTCGAGCTTAACAAAATAAAATACCAGTGGGCATATAATCTTTGGGAGATTATGTTAAACAATACATGGTTTCCCAAAGAGGTTGATATGACGGCTGACGCAAGAGATTACAAACTTCTAACCGATCAGGAAAAAAACTCCTACGACAAAGCACTTTCACAGCTTATCTTTATGGATTCACTGCAAACAAACAATCTCATAGACAATGTAAATCCCTACATAACAGCACCGGAAATCAATCTAATCCTTGTAAGACAGGCTTTTGAAGAGGCTCTTCACTCTCAAAGCTATGCCGTAATGGTTGACAGTATCTCCCAAAACACAGAAGAGATATATGATATGTGGAGACAGGACAGAGAGCTTAAAGGCAAGAATGACTATATAGCAAGTGTTTATGAGCAGTTAGCCCAAAATCCGACAGATTCCCAGATCGTCAAAGCGATGTTTGCAAATCAGATATTGGAAGGGATTTACTTTTACAGCGGATTTACCTTCTTTTATACTCTTGCAAGAAGCGGTAAGATGTTGGGTTCTGCCCAAATGATAAGATTTATACAAAGAGATGAGGTAACACATCTTCTTATCTTTCAAAATATGATCAATGCCACAAAAAAAGAGAGACCAGATCTCTTTACACCCGAACTTTTGGATGATGTTTATGAGATGTTTGAAAATGCCGTAAAACTTGAAGTTTCATGGGGTCAGTATATAACAAGCGGTCAGATACTCGGTCTGACAGATGAAATCATAGATCAGTATATCAAATATTTGGCTGATCAAAGACTCAATGCAGTAGGACTCAAAAAGCTTTATAACGCCTCTCATCCTATCAAATGGGTTGATAATTTTTCAAAATTCAATGAACAAAAAACAAACTTTTTTGAAGGAAATGTAGCAAATTACAGCAAAGGGAGTTTGGATTTTGACGACTTCTAATCTGCCTTTGTATGCTATACAGTTTGCTTATGAATCGGGTAACTATGAAAAAAATCTCTCTCTTTTAAAAGAGTTGTTACAAAAAACAAAAGAGGGAAGTTTTATAGTAGCACCCGAACTTTGCTTGACACATTTTAGTTTTGACAAGATGCAAAAAGCGGCTGATTTTGGCAAAAAAGCACTTCCTGAGATCATAAAGCTCTCAAAAAACAGACTGATCTCATTTACGCTGACGGAAGAGAAAAACGGTTATTTTTATAACAGCGCAAAAATAATCCACAATCAAAAAATCATACATTCCCAAACCAAACACAAACTTTTTAAATTCGGATTTGAAGATAAATATTTTAAAGAGGGGAAGAAAGAGGATATCAAAATTATAGAAGCAGAAGGATTAAAAATAGCTCTTCTTATCTGTTTTGAGATTCGTTTTATCGATCTGTGGAAAAAAATCCAGGGAGCAGACATCATCCTCATTCCCGCACTTTGGGGAAAACTCAGAAAAGAGCAGTTTGAATCGATAACAAAAGCACTTGCAATCATAAATCAGGCTTTTGTCATAGCGGCAAACAGCGCAAATCCCGATATGGCGAAAAGTTCCGGAATAATCACTCCCTTTGGCAAAGAGTACAGAGACGACAACGCTCTTTTGATATCCCATAATGCCGATCTCAATGAAATCAAAAAGATGAGAAGATATATGGATATAGGACTTTTATGACAAATCCGTTTTCAGATAAATTTCAACTGCAAAAATGTTTGAAAATGACTCAGGAGATATGTAAAAAAGTACCTCTAAGCGATGAGGTAAAAGAGGCAATCGCTTTAACACAAAGAGAGATTTTCGTTCCTGTGGGATTTAAACATTTTGCATATAAACTGGATGCTCTGCCTCTCTCCTGTAGTCAGTGGATCAGTTCACCCCTGACGGTGGCAAAGATGACAGAGGCTCTAAAACCACAAAATGCGGACAGTGTTTTGGAGATAGGTTGCGGAAGCGGATATCAGGCAGCAGTATTGAGCCGTCTTTTTAGAAGGGTGTTTACGATAGAGAGGATCGAAAAACTGCTTTTTGAGGCAAAGAAACGATTTAGACGCTACAATATGAGCAACATTCATACAAAATTGGACGACGGTCAAAACGGCTGGAAAGCCTATGCCCCCTATGATCGAATCCTTCTTTCTGCCGCAACAGACAAAGTTGCAAAAGAGCTTTTTGAAGAACTTGCCATGGGCGGTATTTTGGTAGCTCCTATCACAAAAAGAAACAAACAGGTAATAACAAGATTTCACAAAAGAAAAGGAACAATCGTAAAAGAGGAGCTAGAAGAGTGTTCTTTTGTCCCTCTAAAAGAGGGGATAGAGAAGTAAGCACAAATGCCATTTTCTTAAAAGGCGCGACTGAAGTCGCGCTTCCAATCTCATTTATCGGCACAGCTTTTCTTTGCATGTTATCTATAAAATTTCATTCTTTGTTTTTTGCTTTTTATAATAGACAAAAGTTATAACCGCTATAATCACTAGTGTAATTATCGTGATCTCTTTTAGGTATTTGTGTATCAGATCCTCATTTTGACCCAAAAAATATCCAAGAACTGTTAAAACAATGACCCAGATACCCGCTCCCAAAGCGGTATAAAAAGCAAATTTGCCAATGTGCATTTTTGCAAGTCCGGCAGGAAGAGAGATGTATTGTCTGATTCCGGGAATCAGTCTGCCGTTGAAAGTGGAGATATGTCCGTGTTTGTCAAAAAAATCCTCCAATTTATCCAAAGTCTCCTCTTTGATAAAGAGATATTTTCCGTATTTTATCAAAAACACTCTTCCGAATTTTGAAGCCAACGCATAATTAAACAAAGCTCCGGCAACACTTCCTCCGATACCGAAAAGAACCGCCAAAACCAGATTCATCTCACCTTTAAAAGCAAGATATCCCGCCGGAATCATAACAACTTCACTCGGAAAAGGGAAAAAGGAACTCTCCAAAAACATCAGTGCAAATATCCCGATATACCCCAAACTGCCCACCGTTTCAACCAAAAAATTGACAATCTCTTCCATAAATTTTTCCCTCAATAAATATTTAAAAAATCTTTTGCTTTTACAAAAACTATCTGTTTGCCCCTGTAAGGAAATCTATACAAAGGTTTAAATCCCCAAAAACAGATATCCTTTTTTATCTGATAAACAAATATCGACACAGGATGTTTTTTGATGAAATCTTTTACTGTCTTTGTATCATTTTTTACAACCAAAAGCGGTTTTTTGAGTCTTCCCAAAAAGTGATACTGACCGTGATATTTACCGCATATTGCGATCTCTTTATTGCTGTTTTGAAGTTCTTTTATTTTATGGGCTATCGGTGTCAAATCCTGCATTTTCCATATATCAACCATTCCGGCATGAAGAGCAAAAACAAACAAAAATATGCTAACTCCAATAGCTTTTAGCTGTCTGTCTATAAATTTGGGAGTAAATTTTTTGAGATAAAAACCGATTCCGAAAATAAAAAGAGCCATAAAAAAGAGAGGTTCCAAAGAGAGTTCATATCTGTTTTGAAAATATTTCAGATAAAAGACTCCCGCAAGAAAAACCACCCCTAAAAACATATAAACATAAGAGATATATCTTGAAGAATTTAAATCTATCTTTTTAAACTCAAGCGAAATTATTCTCGCCGCCAAAAGAGAAAATGCGGGAATTTCCGGTAAAAGATACTGTATCTGCTTTCCGCTTATAAGCGAAAACAAAAATACGGCTCCTGTTATCCAGACAATCAAAAACCTGACTCCTCTGTCTTTTTTTATATGCCCAAACCTTTTAAAAACAACATCAAAAAGAAGCCAGGGCAGAAAAAGGAAAAGAAGCATCGGAAGATACCACCAAAAAGGGTGTCTGTGGGCAAAAGAGGAAACTACTCTGTTTGCACTCTGTCCCCAGAAGATAGCCTCTCTATAAGCCTCTCCCCCTTCTATCGCTGCGGGGATCGCCCACAAAAGAGCGATAAAAAGACCTATCAAAAAAGCGCCCAAAAAACCAAGATACCATCTTTTTTTATTAAACCCGCCTCTCCAGTATTTTGCAAAAACAACGATGGATATGATATGCACGAGTATTACAGGACCTTTTGTAAGCGCTCCGCCTCCGATAGCAAATCCCACAAAAAGCCATGATTTGAGATCTCCTCTTTTTGATGCCAAAACAAGAGCATAGGCACAAAGCGTAACCCAAAAAGAGAGCATTACATCAAAAGTAAGCATTGAAGAAAAAAACGCAAACAGTGCCATAGAGGCTAAGATCAAAGGTGCATAAAATGCGCTTTTTTCATCATCTCTCCACAACTCTTTTGCTGTAAAATGAACGGTAATCAGACTCATTAGTGCAAAAAGAGAGGGAATAAACCGGACAATATTTTGATTGACCCCAAAAATCGACCAGTTTAGATCGATAAGCCAAAAAAGCAGAGGCGGTTTATGATGATAGGGTTCACCGTTTAAAAGAGGAACAAAAAACGAATGATTTGTAAACATCTCCCAAGCAACAGAGATATATCTTGTCTCATCTACCGGCAAAAGAGGTCTAAAACAGATTCCAACCGTCGTTATTCCCAAAAGAAGTACAAAAGGAAACCAAAAAATTTTGATATATTTAGACATTTTCCTCTTTTTTGTTGTTGTATATAAAATAGAGATTTCTCATATAGATAAAAACTCCAAGACTCTGTCCGAGTATAAATACCGGATCCTGCCGATAAACGGCATAGGCAAACAAAGTTATACCCCCAAGCAGACTGAAATACCAAAAAGCAAGAGGTATAACACTCTTTTTATGTTTTTCACTCTGAATCCACTGGATCAAAAATCTCATCGAAAAAAAGAATTGTCCCAAAAATCCGATGATCAGCCATATAGTCTCTTTACTCAAATATTATCCTTCCTGTATTCTTCTATTATGGGAATGTGAGATCTTTTTTGAAGCCATATAACTCCCAAAAGATCGACAATCCCCACCCATAACCTTTGAAGATTGTTGTAATGGGAAATTCCATAAATTCTAGGCAGGTGATTTACTTCAACCGATATTACTTCTCCACCGTCTCTTTGTATGAGAGCCGGAAGAAAACGGTGCATATGATCAAAATAGGGAAGATTCAAAAAGGCTTCTTTATAAAAAACTTTCAATCCGCAACCTGTATCGGGAGTATCATCTTTTAATAAAAAACTTCTTATTTTGTTAGCCCATTTTGAGGCAATTTTTTTAAAAGCGGTATCTTTTCTCTTTTTTCGATAACCTGCAACCATCTGTAACTTTCCATTTTTCTCTTTTTGCAAAACTTTTAAAAGTTTTGGAATATCATTTGGATCATTTTGTCCGTCTCCGTCCATTGTGGCAATAATATCATATCTGGCTCTTCTTATTCCACTAACCAGCGCCCTGCTTTGACCGCAATTGTTTTTGTGGGCTATTATTCTTAGATTTGAGATCTCATTTGACAAATCTTTTAATATCTCATAACTCTTATCACTGCTTTTATCATCAACAACAACAATTTCACCTTCCAAATCGTTTTTCAAAAAAACATTATAAGTTTCTTTAACGAGTTTTTCGATATTTCCCGCTTCATTATGAACAGGAATTACAACCGAAACCTCTTTTTTCATTTTATACCTCTTCTATTATAGATATACTATTATATGTAAAATTCGGTAAAAATCGAATAAAATCAAGAAATATATTTGACATCATTATATTTTTAGAAAAACAAAATATATTTAATCGGCATCTTTGAATATTAAATTAATTCAAAATATTTAATTATTTAAAGATAAAATATGGTTTTGTTTGCTATAATAATCTTAAATATTAATATAAAACCAAAAAAAGGTAAATAATATAGAATTACTTAACTCAAAATACTTTAAAGTATTTATTAGTATAAATTTATTTATTATTTTTTCACTGTCAATTTTATTGATCATCGATCAAAATCTGCAAAACAGTTTTTTACATACTATGAACCTGTTTTTAACGGTTTTAACGATAGTTTTACTAATACTGAAGCATTACAACACAAAAGCATACAAAAACAAACTTCTCTCATACCAAAAAGCACTCGAAAGCAGTGGACTTTTTGGAACGCTCGATACCAAACTTCATATAACGCATTTAAATGAAAAATTTAAAAAGATATCCAAAACAGATAAAAGCGACAGACTTTTTACACTTTTTGAACTCTTTCCTGATACCATAGATGCCCAAAATATAGCCAAAGAGATAAAAAATAGCATAAAAGAAAAAAATTACTGGAACGGTATAATGGAAATTGAATCTTCAAAGAGGATTCATACTCTCAGCGGTTCGATATATCCTTTTTATCTCTCAAAAAGAGAGAGTGAAGGATATATAATATTTGCCATTGATATATCCAAACATATTGAGATGGAAAGGAAATTCAAAGAACAACTATATACTGATCAGCTGACAAATCTGCCTAACAGATTAAGATTGCTGGATGATCTGGATAAAAGGGTGCAGGATAAATCATCCATGATTCTTATAAATATAGATTCATTTGGTATGATTAACGAATATTTCGGTATAGAGGCGGGAGACTGTTTGTTAAAACAGATAACAATCTGGCTGAAAAAGAGACTCCCTACAAAAGATTCCAAAGTTTATAAACTGGATTCAAATATCTTTGGTATATTTATAAACTCCAAACTCTCATATACGGAGTTAAAAGACTATCTAAAGCTTTTAAATTCATCTATTCACAGAGAAAAGTTTCATTTTAAAGAGGAAGAGATCAGTATAACCTTTACTTTGGGGGCAGCATTAAATACAGATATGATATTCAAACACTCCTATCAGGTACTCAAAAATGCAAAAGATGCCAAAATACCTTATGCTATTTTTACTTTTGATCCCCTCATGGATATAAAATCGGAAAGAAACATAAAAATAAGCAGATATATAAAAGAGGCGATAGAACAAAAAATGATAATACCCCATTTTCAGCCTATTCAAAATGTCAAAACAAAAGAGATAGAAAAATTTGAATCTCTTATGAGAATAAAATGCAAAGATAACACTGTCAAATCTCCAAACGAATTTATTCCCATAGCCGTCAAAACAAAACTCTATCCGAGACTCACAAGGATAATGGTAAAAAACTGTTTTGAATATTTTCATCATACTTTTTGTGAATTTTCAGTTAATATCTCCACAAAAGACATCATTAACAAAAAAACTTCATATTACATTATAGACCAAATGCTCAAATATGATATAGGTCCGTGGGTGGTTTTTGAACTGTTGGAGAGCGAGGATATAAAAAATTACACCGAAGTTTATAATTTTATAGACAAAGTAAAATCTTTGGGTGCCAGAATAGCGATAGATGACTTTGGAACGGGATATTCCAATTTTGATCATATCCTAAAACTTCAGGTGGATTACATCAAAATTGACGGCAGTCTTATAAAAAATATAGATATCAATCATGATGCTGAGGTAATAGTGCAAACTATCGTCTCTTTTTCCAAAGATCTTGGCATAAAAACCATCGCCGAATTTGTTTCAAACCGCTCTATTTATGCTAAAATAATAGAACTTGGAGTTGATTATGCACAGGGCAACTATATAGGCAGTGCGAAAGACAAAATCGACAGCCATATACTAAAGGGGAAAAGCTATGCAAGAGGAGAAAAAGAGGCTACTTTTACAGATAGCTAAAAATGCCATAAAAGAGGAATTTTCAAAAGAAAAACTGATAGACAAAGAAGATCTGATAAGAAAATATCCATGGCTTTTGGAAAAACAGGCGGTTTTTGTAACCTTGAACAAAAATCATAACCTAAGAGGCTGTATAGGTTCTATCATACCGCACCGCTCTTTGATAGATGATCTTTTATCCAATGCAAAAGCGGCGGCATTTTCGGATCCTAGATTTAATCCTCTTGAAAAAGAGGAATTTGATGAGATAGAGATAGAGGTTTCTTTGTTAAGCGTTCCAAAAGAACTTCCCTATGATGATATAGAAGATCTAAAAAGCAAAATAAGACCTTTGATCGACGGAGTAATTTTACAGCTTGACGGATATCAGGCGACATTTTTACCGCAGGTTTGGGAAGAGTTGAGAAGTTTTGAGGAGTTTTTTGCCCATCTTTGTATGAAAGCTTCTTTGTCAATCGACTGTTTGAAATATCATCCTGCAATCTTTACTTATCAGGTTGAGAAGATCGACTAAGCTGGGCTTTCTCTTCGCTTTTCATAAGCCATACAAAAACCTCTACCACTGCTTTGTAAAGCTCCGGCGGTATCTGCTCGTCAACTTCGACACTCAAAAGACTCTCAGCCAATGCCTTGTTTTGAAAGATGGGAATATCAAACTCTTTTGCTTTTTGCAAAATTTTCTTTGCCGTCTCTCCTTTCCCTTTGGCTATGACAACGGGAGCATTGAGTGATTCTTTTTCGTATTTTAATGCAACGGCTTTTTTATAACTCATGATCCCTTCTTAAAGATATGATTCCGGCAAACCTGCCGGTTATCCCCTCTCTTCTGTATGAAAAATAATCCTCATCGCAACAACTGCACTCTTTGCTGACAGAGATATTTTCCTCTTTTACACCGACATTTTTCAGTTGATCTCTGTTTAAAAGCTGAAGATTTAAAAAATATTTTTCTTCTCTTTTGTCGATATACTTTTCTCCAAAACTCTCTATCGCTATATCGGCGATATCTTTTGAAACTTCATAGCAACAACTTTTGATAGATACCCCCAAACAGACTTTTATATCTTCGGATCGTGAGTCATAAACCTCTCTCATTTTCAAAACAGCCTTTTTTGCTATCTCTTTGAAAGTGGGATTTCGTCCGGCATGGAGTGCGCCGATAACTTTTTTTACAGGATCAAACAGCAAAACAGGGATACAGTCAGCCACCAAAACCATCAAAGATATCCCTTTTTGATCACTCAATATCCCATCGCACTTTGGGATTTTTGTTCTCATACTGTCTTTTATGATCTCTATATGATCACCGTGTATCTGATCCATATAGATAAGTTCTCTTAGATCCAAAGAGTGGTTTTTTGAGATTATGACTCTGTTTTTCATAACAGCTTTTATATCATCTCCCACATGGGTGGCAAGATTTAGACTCTCATAGGGAGCTTTGCTCACTCCGCCGTATCTGTCGGTAAAAGTGTGAAACAAAATATCCCGATAAGGTTTTAAAAGTTTGCACTCCATCAATAAACCGCCATTATCTTGTCTATACTCTCCCAATCAAGAGCTTTGTCTTTTTTGAAAATATGATAGATATATCTTGCAAACATATCAGTTTCTATATTTACTCTTCTTTGTTTTTGATAGGATGCAAAAAGGGTATTTTCCATCGTATGGGGAATTATAGTGAGTCTAAACGAGTTTTCAAAAACATCATTTACAGTCAAACTAACTCCGTCTATCGTAATGCTTCCTTTTGGAACAACATATTTTATAAACTCTCTATCCATTGAGATATAAAAATCAAAAGATTTCCCCTTCTTTTCTATCTTCTCTATAAAACCGACCGTATCGATATGCCCCTGAACGATATGTCCTTCCACTCTGTCACTCAACCTCATGGCAGGTTCTATATGAACTTCGTCTTTTATATTCTCAACTGCTATCATCTTCTTTGTTTCGTGAGAAAGCTCTACACTAAAACC
>Ga0256914_1002579_pt1 | contig 15012 bp, 11 predicted proteins | sample HulkmetaG_FD_191571 | JGI IMG/M metagenome (GOLD analysis project Ga0256914, IMG submission 191571) | Hydrothermal chimney microbial communities from Main Endeavour vent field at the Juan de Fuca Ridge, Pacific Ocean - Hulk | ecosystem: Environmental > Aquatic > Marine > Hydrothermal vents ... | reverse complement strand
TTTTTCCAAATCGTCGAGGGCGGGAGAGGAAGTAGTATTTACCGCTCTCTATCAACTTAAGTGCCTCTTTTGTTTTATCTATATAGATATAGTTATCACTTCTTATATCTTTGAATGTTGATATTCCGATAGGTAATTTTTTCATTTTTTGCCTCTGCCTGTTTTTTATAAATTATAACATAAAAGCTTAAAAAGTGATTTTTTTAACTCCTTTTGTTCAACAGAAAATCTTTCAAAATTATCGCATGATCAAACACAAGCTTTTCAAAAGGAATCTCTTCGAGTTTATAGATATTTGCCTCTTTGGCATCATCTGCTCCTTTTGGTTTACCGTAAGCGTTACATTCAAATACACAAGATACCGTATGAAAACGGGGATCCCTTTTGGGATCGGAATAGAGATCAAAAAGTCTCACTATCTCCACATCAAGAGATATCTCCTCTTTCATCTCTCTTTTTAAAGCACTTTTTACATCCTCTCCTATATCCACAAAACCGCCCGGCAGTGCCATACCCAACGGAGGATTTTTCCTTTCTATCAAAACTATTCCCTGAAAACAGCCCGTTTTGTCAAATATCTTTACGATACCATCAACCGTTAAATATGGAGTTTTTATTGTCATCTTTTTCCTTCGCATCTTTTCATCTCTCCCCCCAAAATTTGATAATAATCCCCTTTACACGCAAAAGAGGGAAAGTTGATATATTCTATCTCATCAAATTTAAACCTTCTGTCTTGATGATAATGCCCTTCGCATATTTTGTCTATCGATTCTATTTTATAAAATTTTACTCTTTTTAGAATAAAATCTTCAAAATTTTTGATCTTAGTGCATATATTTTTGTTTTTTTGATTTTTGAGTATTTTTTTGGAGATAAAATTATCCAAAAAGAGATCAATTTTGTTTAAAATTTTAAGTATAAAAGAATTTCTTATAATAGTCGAATATATTTTATAAGATAAACCTGCATAAATATCCCCGTGCAAAAGGGCTATCTTTTTATCTTTATATCCAAATATCACAGGTTGTTTGGACAGAGGAAAAATTTTGATATTTTCAAACAAAGAGGAGAGATTATAGTCATGATTTCCCTCAAAATAATAAATCTCCATATCTTTGGAGAGTTCATTTAAAAGTTTTATATATTTTTTATAGACTCTTTTTGTATGATCAACTTCCCCGACCAACAGATCAAACATATCGCCCATTAAAAAGAGTTGAGAAGTTTTTATATCCCCCTTTTGCAGACTTTTCAAAAAAAGATAAAAACCTTCTCTTTGACTGTTTTCATGGGCATCGGAGAGAAAAACAGCGCCCTCTTTTATCTTAAGGAACATATGCCAAAACTGGTATGCCCACCTCTTCTTCAAATCCGCACATCAGATTTGCATTGACAACCGCCTGTGAAGATGCCCCCCTTAAAAGATTGTCTATACTGCTTGAAATGAAGAGAGATTTTTTGTTTCTTTTTGCAAAAATATCACAAAAATTCGTTCCCGCAGTGCTTTTTATATCCACCGGATTTTTTCTGATTCTGATAAATTTCTCATCTTTGTAAAAATCTTCCAGATATTTCAAAGGTTCAATCTCCTCCTTTAAAACACAATAAACACTCACCAACATTCCTCTGCTTACCGGCAAAAGATGGGGAACAAAATTGATCTCAAAATCTTTTTTGATGATTTTTAAAAGTTTTTCGGCAATTTCGGGAGAGTGCCTGTGCAAAAGAGGATTGTAAGAGAAAATATTTTCATTAATAGTTACAAAATGGGTATTTTGGCTGCATTTCTTTCCTGCCCCGCTGACTCCGCTTTTTGCATCTATAAAAACAGGATAATTCTCATCTATAAAATCTCCAAAAGGCAAAAGTCCAAGAAGTGAAGCGGTAGGATAGCAACCCGGATTTGCCACAAGAGAACTCTTTTTGATATCTTTTTTATAAAATTCGGGAAGTCCGTAAACAGCCTCTTTTAGATGATCTTTATCTTCATGAAGACAGTAAAATTTCTCATAAGTTTCAAGTTCCAAACGATAATCAGCCGAAAGATCAACGACTTTGACTCCAAGATCTAAAAGTTCTTTTGCAAAACCCATAGCGGTTTTATGAGGCAGAGCCAAAAAAGCAAGTTTTGCATTTTTGGCTATCTCTTTTGCATCTGCTTTTGTAACTTTTATATCACAAAGAGCATTTAAAGAAGGATGTATCTCATCCACCGTTCCACCCTCTTCACTTGCGGCAATAACAGTAACAAAAAAGTGAGGATGATTTAGCAAAATCTTTATCAGTTCAAGTCCGGTATAACCACTCGCTCCTATGATTGCAACAGGGATTTTATCATTTTGCAACATCCTCTCCTTTGTAATATACTTTTACAACTTCAAAAGTCTCTTCTTTCCCCGGAAGTTTTATCGTTACTTCATCTCCTTCCTCTTTTCCCATCAAAGCTCTTGCCATTGGAGAGTTAAAAGAGATAAGTCCGTGTTCTGGAGAACTCTCATAAGCTCCTACTATCGTATATTCGATCTCCTCTTCCGTATCAAGTTCTTCCAAAACAACCGTTGATCCGAACATTACCCTGTCATGTTTCAATGTTGAGGGATCAACAACCTGAACTCTTGAAGCAAGGTCATTAAGCTCCGCCGTTCTTGCCTCTATAAAAGCCAACTTCTCTTTGGCAGCATGATATTCGGCATTCTCTTTTAGATCTCCATGCTGTCTTGCTATATCTATCTCTTTTACGGTTTGAGGTCTTTGAACTGTTATTAAATCATTTAATTCTTTGCTTAATTTTTGATATCCGTATTCACTTATAGGTTCTTTTTGCATTATTTCTCCTGAAATTTACTGTTTTAAATTGAATAATTATAACATTTATATTTTAAAAAGAGGGGGAATTAAAGAAGAGAATTTGTCGGCAGAAAACTCTGCCGACAAAATTTAGTTTTTAAGCTTTCGCTTCAGAAGTTTCAGTATGCTCACTTTCATAATCAAGATTAAAAAATTTACCTGCAATATAATATAAGAACAGACATATTCCTATACCGCCAAAACCTATGGCTATTTCTGCCGCACTTGGAGAGTAGTGAACCCATGTCGGAACTTCCTGATATACTCTTGTCATCATTTTTTGAAGAGGAGCAACCTGAGCATCATGCACCAAATCATATCTCATAAAATAGATACCGATCATACCTATAAGAGACCCCCATACCATACCTTTTACATTTCTTCCTTTACTTTTAAGAATAATAATAAAAGGTATTACCATACCACATAATACTTCACCAAAAACAAAATTTGGATCATTTAAAATATGTTCAACAACATCCGCACGATACGGCATACCGCCATAAATACCTGTTAGCATTTTCCAAATCTCTATAAACATCAAGATAGCTATCAACAGACCCAATATTTTAGCCATAGAAGTTAGAGTTTTTTTGATCTCTTCAGGAAAATTCATCTTATATCTCCATCCGTACATCAAAAAGAGAAGATACCCACCTGTGATAAATGCTGTCAAAATAAAATATATAGGATAAAAAGGACCATTAACAATAGGTCTGGCATTTAAAAATCCAAATACACTTCCAAGGTTGGAGTGAGCGGCAAGACCTGCCAAAAGTCCCAACAATCCAAAAAGTTTTGCACTTTTCATATCATGTTTTAAAAGAAATACAAATTCCACTATCATAAAAACAAGATAAATACCATAAAGAGTACCCATCCACCAGATAGCACTTGTAAGACCGGGAGAAAGGACATTGTAAATCATCATTCTGACAGGATGACCTATCTCAAATGCAATTACGGCAAAACCGGAAAGTATAGTTACGATAGAACCCAAAATCGCTCTTTTTGCAATAGGTTCAAAATCTTTAAAACCAAACACATCTCCCAAAGATCCGACTATACAAAGTCCTGTACTTGATACAACGAAAAATATATACATTGCAATCAACAGACCCCACGGATGCTCTCTTGTTACACCGTAAGCATGGTGACCATGTACTAAATATGTAATAACTCCTATACCAAAAGCCGCCAATAGAGCTACCGTTACAAATGCTGCAAACATATTGCCGGAAGTTTTTTCAAAAGTAAACAGCTCTTTTATAGATACCTTATTATAAGGAATTGTTGTTATAAATTCTTTGATACTCATTTTATACCCCTTATGTCAAATAGAAAAGTTTTGGTTTAGTACCAAGATGAGTTTTTAAACTAAAATGCTCTCTTGTTCTTAACAATTCACTGATTTCACTGTTTGGATCATCAAGGTCACCAAAAGTTCTTACTTTTGTAGGACATGTATTTTGACATGCAGTGGTAGTTTCGCCCCTTGCCAATCTCGTATCTGAACAAAAAGTACATTTATCAACCGTTACTGTTCTGTCATCTACATATCTTGCATCATAAGGACACGCATTCATACAGTAGCTGCACAGTATGCATTTGTCACTGTTAACTCTTACAACATGATTTTCATCATAATATGTCGCATGAGTAGGACATACCTCTTGACACGGCGCATTATCACAGTGCTGACACTGGCTTGGTAAAAAAGTTTGAGATTCTATGCTGAGATTTGGCCACTCACCTTCTATCTCTTTTACTCCTACCCATATCCTGTGTTTGTCGGCTCCGAGCAAAACACCATTTTCCTCTTTACATGCAACTTCACAAGCTTTACAATTGATACAATTTTTATAATCTAATGCCATTCCATATCTTGCCATTTCACACCTTCCTTATCTCAACATTTGTTTCATGCATAGCGGCGGCACCATAAACAGGCTCTATTTTGTCTTCTATTATTGCATTATCATTTCCGCCACTTCTATATGCCCATGTCAATGCTTCACTCTCTTCTCCAAAACCATGAGATAGAAAAACACTATTTGGAGCTACTTTCTCCGTAGGATAAGCTTTTATTTTTATCTTACCTGTTTTACTCGAAACTTCTACCATATCTCCAAATTTGATACCATGCTTTTTAGCTATTCTTTTATTTATCCAAATATAATTTTCAGGAATCAAATCTCTTAGCATAATATTGTTAGCTGTTCCACTTTGGGTAAACTGGGCATGTCTTCCGGTTAATAGTCTGAATTTACCCTCCGGTACCGTAAAGTTATACTCATCTTTCCATGTCGGCATAGGATCAACACCTTTTTTAGCCAGATTTTCTATATTACATTCTACTTTGCCGGATTTTGTTTTGGGTTTACCGCCTCTAACACTGTAAGCTTTTTCACTTTCAGGATAATACTGATGTTCATTGACAGATATCTGTTTAAAATATTTATCTATATTGGGATAAAATACTCCATGCTTTTTCAAAGCTTCAGCAGCTCCCTCATAACCTGAAACCATATGCTCATTTATCTCTTCTTGTGAATGTTCAAAAGGTTTTGTCAAATCAAATTCGGCATAAACCTCCTCTTCACTTGAATCTTTGATTTCATCTTGAACATCTTCATCATATTTTTTTGTTATTTCAAATAAAGGTTTGGATATTTTTTCAGTCAACCCTCTCATTATTTCAATAACGGGTTTACTCTCATACATAGGCTCTATTACTTTGTTTCTTTGAGCAATAGACGGCTCTACTCCTCCAAAAGTCTTAACGGGATCAGTTCTCTCAAGATAAGTACACTCCGGAAGTACGACATCAGCATACATCACCGTATCGCTTGGCATAGTATCTATTGCCACTACCAATTCCATCTTTTTAAGCATCTGTATTGTTTTTTCTCTGTTTGGCATATTCATAACAGGATTATGTTTATATATAAACATTCCTCTTACATTATAAGGCATTTTACCATTTAAAAATCTGTTTCTCCATCCTATCCATGAACCGCCTCCAGAGACGATAGCACAATCTTCATATCCAGGTTCTCCCGGTTTTGGATGATCTTTTTTTGCGACAGCTCTTGCTTCTGCTCTTGCATATAAAGGCTCCAATCCTTCATGAGCTTTTAGTTTCAGTTTTTTACCAAATATCAATCCGCCTTTTGTATCTATACCTCCGCCTAAACCTTGGAAGATCGCCATTGCACGGCGAAGCTGAAAATCATTTGAAGCAAAAGTACTTCTTCTTCCTGGATAATATACAGACTTTGGAGCATGAGCCATAAATTCTCTTGCTGTCTCTTTGATATCTTTTGCACTTATACCGGTTATCTTTTCCGCCCACTCAGGTGTATAGTTGTTTTTTATAACATGATTTTTATACTCTTCAAAACCGTTGAAATTCTCCTCAACATATTTTTTGTTATATAAACCTTCAGTTATTACAACATGAGTCATTGCCAAAACAAATGCCAGATCAGTTCCGGGATTTATAGCAAACCATTTATCACTTTTTGCAGCCGTATTTGTAAATCTAGGATCAATACAGATAAGTTTTGCACCTCTTCTTTTTGTTCTTTTGAAAAAGTCCATAGTATCAGGAGTTACAATAGCTTCAGCTCTGTTTGCCCCTGCCATAATAATATATTCGGCATTTTCAAGATCAGCAGTTGCATACCCTCCTATCGTAACACCGTAACCAGAAACCACCGTTTGCAAACATAAAGAAGCATGGTTTAACCAGTTTGAAGAACCAAAGGCTTGATAAAATGTCTTAAAGGTATGTTCAGCCATACCCTCTCCTGCACAAAAAAGAAAAGATGATCTGTTGTCTTTCTCTTCATCAAGTATTTTCACCATTTTTTCTTTTATATACTCATTTGCCTCATCCCATGTAACTCTTTTAAATTTACCGCTTCCTTTTTCACCGTCTCTTATCATAGGATACTTTAGACGATCAGGATCATAAAGAGCCTGAAGCCCTGCATTACCCCTTGGACAAAGCATATTTCTTGATTTTGGAAACATCGGATTTGGATTCAGCTTTGTAACTACGCCGTTTTCAACTCTTGCAATAGCAGCACATTTATTAACGCACATTTCGCAAAGCGTAGGAACAAATTCCGCCTTACCGGTTCCCGTCTTTGTTGTAACTTCTAAATTCCCCTCTTCTTCCTCTTTGGAAAAAAGATTTGTAGTACTAACAGAAGTTCCCCCTATTACTGTCAAAGCAACAGCACCTTGGAGGAATCTCCTTCTAGAAACTTCAACTCTCATTGAACAGCCTCCTACTTGAATATTAAGCCTTATTAACTCGGAGTAAATAACTCCTATTTATTAGCTTTGGTTATATTTTACAAAAGGAATGCTTATAAAAACCTTCTTATTGGTAAAAAATAGAAATTAATTATATTATATTATAATATATGATAATAAATATAATGTAGATTTATAGAAGATGTTTCTTCAGGTAACAACCCTTTTTATCTCATTATTGGTAATAGCAAAAGTGGTATTATATTTTTCCAATATCTCTTCAAACTCTTTGGCGGCTATAGGTTCACTAAAATAATACCCCTGCATCAAAAAACATTTTTGGGATTTTAAAAACTCTACCTGTTCTTTTGTTTCCACTCCTTCTGCTATAACCTCCAAACCAAGCTGCCTTCCCATGGAAATAATCGTACTGACTATCTGCATATCATCTTTTTTACGAGGTACATCCTGAACAAATGATTTATCAATCTTAAGAGTATGAATAGGAAGTTTTTTAAGATAACTAAGAGAAGAGTATCCCGTACCAAAATCATCTATCGCAACAGTGATACCGAATTTCCTTAGACTTTTCAGTGTTCTTTCCACTTTTTGAACATTTTCCATCAATACATTTTCCACTATCTCTATCTCCAGCATAGATGGATCTATTTTGGTCTCTAACAGTATCTTTTTAACAGTATCTACTATACTGTATTGGGAAAGCTGTTTAATAGAAAAATTTACGGCAATTTTAAGATCTCTAAAACCTTTTGTATGCCATTTCCTGGCTTGAATACAAGCTTCTCTCAATACCCATTCGCCAAGTTCCAATATAACCTGGCTCTCTTCGGCAATCTCTATAAACTGTGGAGTAGGAATATTGCCAAGCTCTTTGTGTGTCCATCTGATAAGCGCTTCCACACCGCTTATTTTATGATTTTTGATATCAACTTTGGGTTGATACAAAACATACAGTTCATTGTTTTTTATGGCATTTCTAAGATCATTTGTTATAACAAGTTTTCTGTATGATTCGATATTCATATCTTCTGTATAGTATTTATAATTGTTTCTTCCGCTCTCTTTTGCCTGATACATCGCCATATCGGCATTTTTGATAAGCTCTTCCATTGAGTCTCCGTCGTCGGGATAGATACTGATACCGATACTTGCTCCCACATAAACGGTTTTATCTTTCAGCTTCACTGGATTTGATACCGTATCGATAATCTTTTGGGCAACAACCGAAGTGTATGTATCATCTTTTATATCTTCCAAAATCACGGTAAACTCATCCCCTCCGAGTCTTGATACCGTATCTTGCTCTCTAAGAGAGTTTTTAAGTCTTTTGGATATCTCTATCAAAAGCATATCTCCGTAATCATGTCCCAAAGTATCATTTACCGTTTTAAAATTATCAAGATCCAAAAACATCAACGCTATCTTTTTCCTGTATCTTTTTGAAGTGGAGATAGCATGTTTTAGCCTGTCTTGAAATAAAATCCTGTTTGGCAAAGAGGTAAGGGTGTCATAATGGGCTAAGAAATTAAGTTTTGTTTCAAAATCTTTCTGTTTGGTAATATCCAATGAAATTCCCCCCAAAAGTTTTCTGTCATTTTGGATGATAGGAAAACGATATGTTTTAAAAACATATATCTTTTTGGATTGGTCTATAAATTTCTCTTCATCTGTGGATGATTCCTGCTGTGTCAAAATCATCTTCTCTTTTAACTCTTTCTCTTTGGCAAGTTTTTTGGATAAGAAATCTCCCAAACTCTTTCCTATCAGATCTCTGTACCCGAAAAATTTATACATATGTTCATTTACAAAAACAAATTTTCCACTCTCATCTTTGATAAAAGCACTGCCGGGAAGATTATCCATAAAGAGTCTAAACAAAGCTTCACTCTCTTTTAACTGGATCTCTGTCTGTTTAAGTTCGGTTATATCGGTAGTAAAACCTGCCATTCTAAAAGCTTTCGCTTTGGTGTTGAAAAAAGCCTTTGCTTTTACCTCCACCCATTTGTAATTTCCTTCTGTTGTTCTGATTCTGTGCTGAACCTGAAAATTCTCACTCTCCCCGTTTAGATGTCTGTCAAGTTCAGAGACGACTCTTGTCTTATCCTCTTCAACTATTAGATTAAGCCAGGAGTATATACTTTTTGGTATTTCTCTGTCTCCGTACTCCATAATCTTTTTCCATCTGGCAGAATAGGTAACTTCATCTTTTTCCAAATCCCAGTCCCATAAACCGTCATTGGCTCCGTCAAGTGCCATTTTATAACGATCTTTCCATATCTGAAGAGTTTTTTTAGCCTCTATCTGTTCGGAAATATCAAAAACGATACCCAAAACACCGATTTTTTTACCATTTTCATTATAAAGTTCGGATATATATACGATAATGTATTTTTCTTTGTCATTATCGGCAACGATACTTATCTCATACTCTTTTTGTATGGAATTTTGAGAATATTTTATAAGCTGTGTAAGAGATTTCCTTCTGTTATGCCCTGTAAAAAGATCAAAAGCCTTGTTGCTTCCTATATAATTTCTCTTTTCATCTTTAAAGAATATGGGAGAAGGGATAATATCAATCATATCCTGAAGTTTTTTGATATCTATAAACTCTTTTGACTCCTTCTTTTTACGAGGAGCAATGCTCAAAGCGATCAAAAAAACAGCACAAAAAAGAGTATTAAACAGCTCTATCTGCATCAAAATATCAGGATTTCCCTCTTTAACAGCCCAGCTCGTTGTTACAACAGTATTGATAAAAAGCACAGAAGTTAAAACTATCGGCTTAAATCTGAGAATCAAAAACAAAGGAGGTATCAAAAACAGATATTCCAGATGATAGGTTTTAAGATATAAAGAAAAATCGGGAAGATAAAAGAAAATTCCCAGAACAAGAGAAAAAACAAGAGGTGAAATAATCTTCAAATCAAATCTGATTTTTTCTTTGCTAAAGTGAAAAACCATCGAAAGCACCATAGATGCTCCAAGCATCATACCAAGCATATCCGATAAAAAATTCAAATAGTTAGAATTATCAAAATAAAATTTTGAACTGTAAAGCAAAGACAATGCAACATTGCCTACCTGAACCATAAGAGCCGTAATCGCAACAGAAATTATAAATGTTACAGATTTATGAGTTCTTGTAAAAATATTTGGATATTGTTCATACTGTTTATAAATAACACTCCCTGCAAGAAACGCTATGGTATAAACAAGAGCATTATCCAGACTCTCATTTAAAGAAGTAAAAGCAAAATATGATAAAAATGTCAAAACCGAAATCGGAACTATCATCCTTATACCATAAAGCATCAACAAAGCAACCCCGACACCGGCAGAAAAATTTACAGGAATAAAATCCAAAATATGGTTGTATTTTAAAAAAGAGGATAAAATTGATAATATAGTATAAAGCAGTAATAATAATAAAGATATTATCGTTTCTTTTTTATAAACTGTATGACGATTTTGAAACATTTAATTCTCCTGACCTGTATTAGGCTAAAATCGTCATATTTGTATATAAGTTAACAATACCTCCATAAAGTAAATATTTTATATTATTTTACTATTGCAAAATCTTCTAACTTCTTTATCAATCTCATAAATATCTTCAAGTTTATTGATTTTAATATCAAAAAATTTATCATATGCTTTTAGAGTTGTTTTTGCGATATCCATAAATCCTATCTCATTTGACAAAAATTTGCCTACACCGACTTCATTGGCAGCATTTATAATTACCCCTTTTTTGGGATTTGATAAAATCTCATCTTTTATGCTCCATATCGGATATCTTTTTTCATCTATCTTTCTAAATTCCAAAGAGCCGATTTTAACAAGATCAACAGGCTTTAAAATCTTCTCATCAACCCTGCCTCTGAGTGCATAGGCGATTGGAAGTTTCATATCGGCATTTGCTATATGTGCAGTCGTGCTTCCGTCTGCAAAATCGATAAGCGCGTGAATGATCGATTTTGTCTCGATAATCGCATCAAATTCTATATCTCCAAAAAGCCATCTTGCCTCCAAAAGTTCAAAAAGTTTATTTGTCATCGTCGCACTGTCTATCGTTATCTTTTGCCCCATTTTCCAGTTTGGATGATCCAAAGCCTCTTTTGGAGTCATTTTCTCCAAATCTTTTAGAGGAGTATCCCTGAATGCTCCCCCACTTGCGGTAATAATCATCCTCTTTGTCTTTTTATCCGACAAAAGATACCACAAACCAAAATGCTCACTGTCTATCGGAACAAGTCTGCTTCTATCTATAAATGCTCCGGCAACAACCAAACTCTCTTTGTTTGCAAGAGCAACCCTTTTACCGAGTCTTATCGCTTCGATAGTAGGTCTGAAACCGAAAAATCCCACAAGCGCATTGACCACAAGTTCACTTTTTGCTCTGTTTAAAGCTTCGATTATACCTTCTTGAGAATAAAGAACAAAAGGGTGATTTACATTATGAAGATCATTTTTGTTTGCAATAACAACAATTTTGGGTTGAAATTCTTTGATTTGGACATTTAAAAGCTCTATGTTGTTTCCCGCAACCAAAACCTCTATATCGATACCAAATCTTTTTGCTATTTCTAAAGTATTTACTCCGATTGATCCGGTTGATCCTAAAACTATCATGCCAAACCTCTTAGAAGTATCACCATTATAACAGCGGCAAAGAGATAACCGTCCACCCGGTCAAGCATTCCGCCGTGTCCGGGGAAAAGGTCTCCGCTGTCTTTTACATCTGCCGCCCTTTTTATATAGCTCTCATACAAATCACCAAAAACCGCAGCCATTGAGGCACTTAAAGAGATAAAAAAAGAGAGAGGAATCTCTACGAAATTGACTCCGTATATCGTACCGATAACTGTTGCAAGAGATATTCCCCCTATAACTCCTTCCAAAGTTTTATTCGGTGATGTCGGAGAAAAAAAGGTTTTACCAAAAAGCTTACCGAAAAAATATGCTCCGATATCCGCCGGTGCCACGACAAGAACAAGCCATACAAGAGCCTCTATGCCAAAATCTTTATAAAGAGCCAAAATAAACAGATATGAACTTCCCACATATAAAAACGGCAAAATAATTTTTAGATCTTTAAACTTTTTATAAGCTCCATAGGAGGCAAACAGTATCAAAATAACAAAAATCAAATCATCGGGATTTGGATAAAAAAAGGCAACTATCCAGAGAAAAAGAGCATAAAAAAAAAGAGAATTGTTCTTTATATCAAAAAGAGACATGGCTTCATAAAAAGCAAATATAAAAGAAACGCCCAAAAAAAGCCATGTTATAAAAAAATTATTTATTAAAGCAACTGTTGCCACAACAGCTATCAACACTCCACCGGTTATAAAACGATCCGGACTTTCTTTGACAATTTTGAAAATTTTCATAGATTTTCCTTCCAACATTTGCAAAGAAGAGTATATCCAATAAAGAGTGATATTTAACTAAAAAAGGCAATTGTAAACTCTTTTTTTAAAAAAACTCCCACTGTTTTTTACTTTCTTAAACAGCGGGAGAGAGAAAATTATATTTTAAACTGCTCCAAAGATTGCTCAAGTTTATCGGCTGAAGCATTCAGATCTTCTGCCGCTTTGTCTGCTATCTGAATGGAAATCTCATTTTTATCCGAAATATCTTTTATTACATTTACTTTGTTTATAAAATCTTCCACTTTTTTGGCAGTATCATCTACACTTTTTGCCGTTTCATTGAGAGCCAAAGCCGTTACTTTTGTAGTTTCATTGACTTTTTCTATCTCATCTTGAACCCCTGAAGATCTTGAAGAGAGTTCTTCTATATTTTCAATATTGTTATTCATACTTTCACTTGCTTCAACAATGGCTTGAACGATAACATTTACCGTGGCATTTATCTCAATCAATGATTTTTGGGTTTTTTCCGCCAACTGTCTTACCTCATCGGCAACAACAGCAAATCCTCTACCCTGTTCTCCTGCTCTTGCAGCTTCAATAGCGGCATTTAGCGCCAAAAGATTTGTCTGTTCGGCTATATCGCTTATGACATTTAAAACATCCTGAATCTGTTCGGCATCGGTACTTAACTGTTTTAGTCTTGCGGCGAGAGAGACTTCTATCTCGGCATTGGAATTGATTTTTTCAATCATTTCAAAAATCTGTTTTTCCGTTTTTTTAAGATTCTCATAAGCACTTTGCATATCCTCTTTACTATCAATAGAATTTTGAACAGAATTTTTCAGATCATTTTTGATAAAATCCGCCTCTTTTACACTGTTTATTACGATATCAACCTCTTTTTTGATATTTGTAAAAATCTTTTGCAAAATCTCTTTTATCTCTTTGGCGTCTCTTCTGTTTTCTTCCGCACTCATTTTTGCTTCATTTAATGTTTTGGAAATACTCTCCAAAAGGTTGATAAATGCTTCTTGAATCTCTCCTATCTCATCTTTTTTAATATCTTGCGGTTTTATCCTGAAATCTTTTGTTTTTGCAATATTTGAGATCATATCCCTGAGACTTAAAATTCTTGTTTTTATATTTTGACTGATGAAATAGGAAAATACAATTGAGATTAAAATAGTAAGTATGGATGTGATCATTGCCAACATAAAATTTTTGGAACTGTATTCTATATCTTTTACAATGATATTTGAGATTGAATCATCTATCTTTTTTAAAGCATTTATCTTTTTTGTCATAACATCAAACCAAACTACCGGATCAACACCAAATCCACCCTCATTGGCTTTTAAAAAGGCAATATCCTCTTTCTCTTTTACTTTTTGGAAAGATGAATCTTTGATATTTTTATAATAAATCTTTTTTATCTCATCATTCGCATTTTGTAAAAAATCATCCATATAGGCATCCTGTTGCGCAACAAGCCAGACAGCTTTTTTAAATACTCCTTCATCAAAGCGATCTTCTGCAAAAGCACCTGAAAGTACAGCTCTTTCTATACCGGTTCTCTCTTTTGCCTTCAAAAATGAATTATATGCAACAAGATCTTTTGTAATCCTGTTTTGAGGACTGTACTTTGCAGCAAGGGAGATAATATTCAAAAGCTCTTTGTTTAAATCTGTATAATAATTTATGGCATCTTTTAGGGGAATAGAGAATTTATCAACTCTTTTTCTTATACTCTTTAAACGAGAGAGTTTTTGATTTATTTTGGATATATTCTCTTTGATTTCACTGTTATAACTTTCATCTATTGTAGAAGAGACAAAAGTTTTAAATGATTTCATCATTTTATCACTGTTAAGCCTTTGGGAGGAGAGTTTATCTCTGAATTTTTCTCCTCTACTTCCTATATAACCGGCTGTTGCACCTCTCTCTTTTTGTGTCTCATGAACAAAAGAGCTGGCAAGTGAAGACATTTTTACCAAATTTGAGGTCATAGACATTTTTTTATTCAGCTCTATTTTCTCGTAAATCTTTATACTCGTCAAATAGAGCAACCCAATAAGCGGAATAACAACCAACAGCATAAGCTTCTGTCTAATACTCACACAATACTCCTCAATAAAATTATTTATAGTTTTATATCGGATTATCTCATGTTTTTTGTATGGTTTTTAGTGATTTTAATTATGGGCATCTCTAAAAACCTATACAGTCCATAGAAGGCAAAGAAGGCATAAGATTTCGCAAGAGAAATTTGCAGGACTACCCAAAGGTAATTCAAAAATTTATCTTGCGAAAGATTGTGCCTTCTTTGCCTTCCCTTCGGGCTTTGTCAGTTTGCCCATATGCTTCGTTGCAACTCCTCAACGATGCTATGGCATCGCCTTCGTCGTTGCGCCTTGCCTATGAACAAACTGACAAAGCTATGGACTATATAAGTTTTTAGAGCTGCCCATAATTTAACTAACTTAAAAAGATTTAAAAT
>Ga0256914_1002578_pt1 | contig 15015 bp, 11 predicted proteins | sample HulkmetaG_FD_191571 | JGI IMG/M metagenome (GOLD analysis project Ga0256914, IMG submission 191571) | Hydrothermal chimney microbial communities from Main Endeavour vent field at the Juan de Fuca Ridge, Pacific Ocean - Hulk | ecosystem: Environmental > Aquatic > Marine > Hydrothermal vents ... | reverse complement strand
ATCGTAGCCGCGCTCTTTTATTTCCTCCACCGAAACGATCCAGGAACGTTCCGAAAGACAAGCCTCCCGCGCTTCTTTACCTTTACGGTAGGCATCCCAGGCCTGCCAGAGCTTCCGGGCCTCGTTGAAATGATGTTTATTCTCTTTAAACTTCATAAAAGACTCTAGGACAGCCCTATTAAAACGTCTTTAATCATTTTCAAGTTTGAATATAACTACACTTGTTATTTAATTATCTTCGAGAAAATTATTATTCATATAGCCTTTTCTAAAAAATTTTCTATTATTGACTCAAAATATACTAAACGATCCAATTTATCTTTATTCATCAGCAATTAGTATTTACATTTATCCTGCAGGAAAAATTTCCATTTCAGTAAGTTTTTCGTATAAAGGCGTCATGGCTTTTTCAGGGTTTCTGTAAAAGCTGCTTGCTCTTATTCTAAAGAAAGTCCATCCAGCCCTTTCAAGAATCGCCTGTCTTTCTAAATCTTGCTCTAATCTATCAGGACCGTGGTATCTATCGCCATCGCATTCAATGGCAAGTCTAGTATGAAGACCTTCTACAACTAAATCAATCCTATATTTACCTACCTTTACTTGGGGTCTTACGGCATATCCTTTGGCCTTAAGAAGCTGATATACATCCTTTTCAAATTCTGATTCAAATAGGTGCTCGACATCTTTGTCTATGATACTTGCTGGGTGGGGTTTTAAGAAATAACGCAGTAATTTTGCTCTCAGACAATCTGGATTGAGGTCATCTAGATCTATTGAATAAAATAGCCACATCTGGTCTTTAGCCCTGCTGGCAGCAACATTAAATCTTTGTTCGTCCTTTCTTCCTGTAAGTGCCCTAAACCTTACATTTTTTGCTACCACCATTGACAAAAACATCACATCTCTTTCATCCCCTTGAAAGGCGTAAGCATCTCCACAAACAATTTTTCTTCTTATCATTTCTCTTTCGCCGATTTCTTGCTTAAGCATATCTTCTATCAAGCTCGCTTGTTCATTTCCTAAAAGGGAAATAACTCCTATTGTTTTTCCATCATATTTAGGATCATTACACAATTCTTTAATTTTTTCTACAATGGCTTTTGCTTCTGGTTCATTAATTTTCTTTAATTCATCTCTGTAACCATTCTTAACCCTTATAGGAACAAGTGGTGGTTCCAATCTTTCTGAAGGTTTGGGCACCCTGAGAGGAATAATCTGTCCTTCATAAAATTGGAAATTGCTAAATTGGATTATCTCCGGTACTGAGCGAAAATGTTCTTTTAACATTGTAATACCCGAAGATTGAAAGATCCTTTCAGCAATCTCATAAAGACTAGCTTCCAATTCATATAGCTCTTTATGAGGAATATCTTTCAAAAATTGGTCGATTAATTCATAAATTTTTGAAAATTCTATACCAATAGGTTCTGGGCTTATCTGTTTATCATCTCCTACTATTACTGCCTTTTTTGCTCTATAAAGCACTGTCAAAGCAAATATATCGCATTGGCTACTTTCGTCTACGATAATGACGTCAAACTGATTTGGATAAGGACTTAGATTTTCAATCACTTTATCAACGGGCATAATCCATACAGGTATTGCATGTTTGGCGTTTGCCATTTCTTTTCTGGCAACCTTTCTCCATCTATCTGCATACTTACCAGTGCCTTTTTTAACTCTTTTAATAGCCTGAAACCAAGCCGTGAGACTGCTTTTTTGTTTCTCGGTTACTTTTTTAATCTGTTCATACCATACCTTTTTTGAAACTAACTCTGCAATAAGTTTTCTTTCTCTTTCCTTTTCAAATTGAATTTTTTCTTCAATTTCCTCAGGAGTTTCACCAGCATGGAATCTTTTTAAAAAACTATCGGCCCTTTTCCATTCCCAAGCCAAAAGCCAATCATCAGGGGGTGTTAAAGGTTTACCTTCTCCTCCACGCAGGATGGACTTTGTCCACTTGGGAGCAACTTTTTCCAATTTGGCAGCAAGAAGTTGTAGTTCTTTATACAGTCTTTCCTTCCGATTTAGAGTTTCAATTCTGGTTATACAATTTTCCCATAAATTTATATCTCGCTTATTTAAAGCTTCTAGGAGTAAATTCCAAGTTTCATGGGCATTGATTTCTAAAGAGCCATTTTTTAAGTAATAAATTACTTTATCTAACTTTTTCTTTTCCAGCTCAATTTGATTATTTAATTCTCGAATAGCTTTTAACTTTTTAATTTCCTCAAAAGCGGCTATGTATATATCTATGTTTTGTTTTTTTAGCCCTGAAAGTAATCGGTCCCATGTTGGGTGAAAACCATTCAGATAATCTATGATTCCGGTTCTATCTTCTAGATATTTAACTACTTCTTTATATTTATCCTGCAATTCTTGTAGGTTTTCTTTTTCTACTAGATATTCAAGCCAAAGCTTAACTTTGTTCCACCAGTCAATATCCGCCAAACAGGAATGTTTATTTAATTCTAACTCCTTTATGTAGGGAATGATTTTTTCAGAAACAAAAGAACTCCATTTAAGAATCTGGTCAATTTTTTCAACTTGAGAATCAAACCATGATAATAAGCCTCCAGTATCAGCAATATTGATTTCTTCTATTTGAAGCACATTACGCCACTTACGCAGCAGTCGTTTTTCACATTCTTTATACTCTATCTCATACAACAGTATTTCAACATCTTCTGAAGAGGTTATACTCTCGCCGTTGACTTTACATTCTTCTAGAATTTTGCGAAATTGTTTAGCCCGAAAAATTTTAAACCACCAGCTGTTAATCTTGTTTTTTTCAAAGTATTCTTTTAATTCATTGAGCTGTTTTTTAATCTCTTTAAACGGAATGCCTTCAGGCAGTTGTGTTTCATAAGAAAGTAGGTTTTTCTTTATTTGGTAAAGAACAGCAACATCTTTTTTCAAGCTTTCTACAATGTCCATCCAAAAAGAGATTTCTTTATTAGAAGTTAAGATATTATTGATAGTAGATAAAGAAAAGCCTTCTGGTAAATTTTTTAAAATAAAGGTCAATTCAGAAATAGCTCTTTCAACTGATTTTAACAAAGAATTAGCAACATCTGCTGAAAAAGATATATTCTCCCATCCCTCAATTTTTGATCGCAGTTGAGATAATTTTTGATTTTGAATCTCTAATAGATGAAAATATTCACTAACCTCTTGAGGAGAAGGAAGCTTATTAATATCTGGTAAATCCAACTCTAAATCTGCTATATTTTCTCTATAATGATTTAGTTGTTTTTCTAAACTTTCCAATTTCTCAAAGTGATTACGAATTTCAATAATATCAGGAAGCTTATCAATTTCAGGCCTTGGCTGTTCTAGTTCCAGTTTCTCTACATAAGGTAGCAAGCCACAAAGTTTAAAAAACTTGTTAAGTTCCTCTTGGGTTAAAGGGAATTTTATTTCTGGAGCTATTTCATCCGGCAGCCATCCATGTTTTTCTTCGTTTTCACGGAGCCACTTAGCAATTTCTTTAAGGGTTTTAAATTCTCCGTTTATTTCAAACTTTTCTTCTTCAAGAGATATTATATTTTTTAACTTGAAACGCAGAGAGGCTATATTTTCGCGACAAAGAGCAAGTTCTTTTCTTAAATTATCTATTTCTTTTTCAAGCCATTCTTCATCTAAAGAAGAAAGTTTATCTTTGATGTCTGATATAGACTTTTCAATTTCTTTTAAAGCTGTAGTATCTCCACCAAGAACACTTACACAAAGGGAGCGAATATTTTCTGAAATTTTATCCAGTAAAGGTCTTAAAGCTCGATTTGTCTTAGCCGTTACAAGAATTCTTTTTCCGTGTGCAAGAAGGTGAGAGATCAGATTAGCAATAGTATGGGTTTTTCCAGTTCCTGGGGGACCTTGAACAACAACTCCAGAGAATTTCGCCAGTTTTCTCACAATTTCTTTTTGTTCTTCATTAAAGGCAAGAGGAAAAAGAAGTTGTTCAAGAATTTCTTTCCATTCTATTTGGTCTTGGTTGTCTGAAAATGTAGTTTTCTCAGTTAGCAGTAAAGATTTCAGTGTATATGGAACTTCCTCATTATTTTCTAAGGATTCCAAAATTCCTTTAAGTTCCTTTTGCCAAAGTTTTGTAGTTTTTCTTCTGACAAAAATAACAGGACAGTTATAAATTACCGGTGATGGTTCTATAGGTACAGAAAATCCATCTTTTATGGTCTCATATTCAACTTTTCCATTAGGATCAAGTGCATGTACAATTTCTGAAAAACACTTGATAACTTCCTCATCCTTCCAAGGATTTATTCCTTCTTCCTTTATCTCAGATTCTTTAGCACGAATGATGTCAGCGTTGGGAATAGAAAGAGAAGTAAGCATATCTGTCTCAAGTAAAGTACCTTCTCCTGAAGGAACAATGGTAAAAACACCTTCCTCAGCGTTAAAAGCAAGTTCAACTTTTGTTACAAGAAGAGGTCTTCGTATTTTAACGCCTTCCTTTTCCCATGTTAAAAGTCCATGTCCCCATAAAAGTTCAAGATTTTCTTCCTCTCTTAAGAAACGTTGATAAAGCTTAAAAAGCTCTTCATAAAATTGTTGGATCCTAACTTTTATCAAATTTTCATTGGCCCACTTTTGCCATCTTGCAAACCACTCTTCCCAAAGTTTTACTCTTTCTTTATCATCATCAAAACGAACTTCCTTTTTACTCTCTAACTCCTCCCATCTTTTGTTATAAGTTTCTAAAATCTCATCTACGCTTTCTTCTTGAGTAATTTCTTCTTCTGGGATTTCTAATAAAGAAACCTGGCTTTGTTTAGAAGAAAAGTGTTGTTGAATTTTCTGAATGGTAATATTTTCTTTCGAGTTTTTTAAGTTTTCTAAAAATTCTATTTTTTCTATGACTTCTTTTAGCTCAGTTTCTTCTTCAGGGGTAAGAAAATTTTTTACCTTAATAATCTCTGGAGGTTTTTCTGGTGTATCGTAAGTTCTTACCCAATCTTTAAGAGCTTCAGGAATTTGAGGTGGTGGAGGAATTTCCTGTTTGTAAACTTCCAACCACACTTCTCCACTGCCTTTCTCTTCACCCCAACAGCATTTTTCATCATTAGGAATGTCTGATAGCCACCAAACTTTATCTTTGTATTCTTTTATATCTCGTTCAATAGTTGTTACTAAATTTTTAATCTCGAGGAGATACCGGAAAAATTGTGCAATTTTTTGATTCAAATTACCTGCTTTATTCATATTGTCTTTTTGTTATTTTATACTTTAATTTCAGCAAATAGCACTGATCTTTCTCTGTAAACTCCTACAGATTCCAATTATCCAAAATCAGCATTTCCTTTTCAACGGCCACTTAGGTATTTTCAATGTTTTTAAAAACATTCCTCCTTGTCCTCTTTATTTGGCCGGGTTGGGGACGACCAGAGACATAAGAGCATTATAAATGATTTTGCTATAAACGGGATTTGGATTTTATCTAATTATCTGGAAGAATTTTTAAATATCGGTGATAACCACGATGGCTGGTTTTTTGAGGGCCGGCTGTCTAAGATTTTTAAGCTCCATTACCGCTATGGGAAGGCCGTTCAAGAATACTACCACATCCGGCCGGCGGATGTTTTGCCCTTCCTGCACGGTGAACTGATTCACCACCAGCCAGTCGTTGTTTTTCCGGGTTTTCAAAATCAACGAGAATCACCCTCTCCCCGCGCACCTCGCCGTCTTTAAGGACCTCCACTTCTACCCCATCAACTAGCATTCGGTGAAAGGCCCGGTTGTTGAGGATCAGATCAGGCGAGTCAGGATGAAGCACCTTGCGGATGGCGTCTTCCAGAGCCTGCGCCGAGCACCAGGGTTGAGCCTGTAAATAGCCTCCCGCAGGCGTTCTTTTAGGACCACTTCCGAATAGGAGTCCCTCTCTGCCTGCGGCTCGCCCGGGGCAATGTCAGGGCCGTTAAGGATTTGGTAGCCCAGGCTTTCGAACCAGAAAGGGCAGTATTTTTTGAGGTGTGATTCAGAGATTTTCATGTCTGTTTTTTCTGCAAATTTTTATACTCTTCCTCGGTCAAAATTTTCCCATCCGGCATAATGAAATAGATTTTACCGGCTATTCCAATGGGTGTAGCAATGCCAAGCCTTTTATTTTCTTCCAGTATTTTAGGAAAGATTGTAGAGGCTATTCTTCGGGCCTCTTTCATCATTAGATCAATATTAAATTTCTGGCTTCTCATTATTTACTCCTTCAAAAATTTTATAAAATTATTGAAAATAAACTCATCTTCTACTTCAAAACTAGTTTTAATTCCCCTTGCTACAGGCTTAAAACTTTCGGTATTATTAACTATTTCCCATTCATCAAAAAATTTTCTATACATAAGCCAGAAATTCTTAAGGCTTTTCTTATATCTTCTTTTTACCGTCTCAAAATCGACAAAATGGCCTCCCTTCTTGACCCTTTCTTCAATTCTATATTTTAAGATTTCTACTGGATAAACAAATATGTAAAAACACACCATCCTATAACCATCTTCTTTGGCTTTTTGCAAAAAAGAAGTCAACCATTTCCCTGACATCGTTGTTTCAAAAGAAAATTGATTGCCGGTATCTAGCTTTTTGTGTAGGATTTGTAAAAACAGTTTCCCTCTGATTAATTCATTATCAGCTTTAATTGTATCAGGATTAATAAAATCTAAGTCAAATCTTTTACAAAATTCTTCCGCATAAGTCGTCTTCCCCGCTCCATTAGGACCAGCAAAAATCACTAGAATTGGAGTATCCCTATGACTATATTCTTTCCTTTTTAGGCTTTGCATTGGACTGTTTCTTTAAGGGTTTGGTAGTTCACGTTTTCGAACCAAGCTAAAGCGGTTTGTTCGAGAAGAGATTCAGAGATTTTGCTCACTGTTTATTCTCCTTCTTCACTTTCACAACGCTTGGCAAGCTCTTTCATCGCAGAATAGTGTTGAGGATCTAGTGTTTCAATAAACTCCATAAGATCTTTAAGAACCGATCGTGCTTCGGCCAGCAGAGATGGATCATGACCCGGTTCTCCAATAGAATCGGAGTGAGAATATGTATGAACAAAGCGAAGGATGCGAAGCTTCTTTGCCTCGTCAAAGTCTATATCTTTCATTTTTTGCCATAATTCTCCGGATACCTGTGGCTGACGGAACGCTAGAAATGCTTCCAATAATCGCCGCGCCATATTGGGTAGAGTATAACTTATCTCTAATGCGGACTCAGATGAGGATTGCGCTTCTCGATAAAGTCGTGAAAACAAATAATGGTAATCTGATTCATATTGCTCAAGCAATGGGTCTAGCAGACACAAACTTGCAGCTCGTCCATCTACATAAAGGGAACAATCCAACATATAAAAACGTGCTGGTCGCTTAGATATATCCTTTTTTCTTTGGCCTTTGAGATGATGAAACCAGTTCCGAACTTGCCGAAAGAATGTAAAGTTGTGAGTAAAAATAAATAATTGTCCAGCATCTTTTGTGCGTTCACGAATAAAACCAAATGCTAAATAGAGCGCGTTAGCATCTAGACTGGAAACTGGATCATCTAGCACGATTACACCGTTCTTTAAATCAAAAGATCGGTCCTTAAGAGATTTCAGGAAGTAAAGGAGAGCAATGGCGGTCATTTCTCCTTCGCTTAGCGCATAGGCTGGTTGGCCATTCCGTGTAATTGCGTAACCGGTATCTCTAATCTCCAATTTGAGTTCATCATGTCCAAGATACTTTCGAAGATCTTCATTTAGCTCTTCTGCTGGCCGTCGATGTTCCACTATCTCGCGCTCAAGCTGGTCAATCTCAGCTTTGAGACGCTTGAGTTCCTCTTCCAACGTCTCCACAGCTGCATTTTCCTCTTCTAGATTCTGCTTTAGGTTGATGAAATCTTCGAGACTGCGAGCGATCATATCTCGGGCAATACGATCCCGTGCATCACGAACACGGGATTCGAGTTCATCACATGCCAAATTATGTTTATCAATCACAGTATTGACCGCATCGACAACTCCTTGGTCTATTATGGGAATCTGGATATCCAGTTCAACCCGTTCAAAAACCCGCCCTTTTTTGTCTTTTAGTGCATCAACAACTCTTCTAAGAAACTCTTCTATCCTCTCAAGAGCAGTTGTTAATTTCTGCCTTGCATTCTCGTATTCGTCCGCCAGATCTTCGTAAAATTCGGTTTTGTGGGGCAACGTGACTTTATTGAGCTGCTCTAAAAAGCTTTGCAGTTCAGTTATTTTATTGTTTAAGCTAGCGAGAAACTTTTCGTATTCATCAGTAAAATGAGCTTCTAGTTCAGAGAGGCGTGTAGTAGATATCGGCTGCTCACAAAAAAGACATATTTCCGAGTATCGCTCTCTGTGTAGAGTAAGCCCTTTTCTAATCCATTCTGATAGCTCTTGATCTTTCTTCAGTTTTTCAATAACTTGAGACACTACTGTTGTTGAAAGCAAACAAGATACTTCTTTAATAATCTTTTCAAGATCTGGTATTTCATAAACTACCTGCTTTAGCTTAGGCTTTGCTGAGGCACGGTGCAGTACAAACAATCGGTTACGATCTTGGTCACTAAGTATATATTTCGTCACATCTTCAATATTAACTATTTCTTCTATATCTCTTCGGAAGTGCGATTTGTTATAATTGTTATAAGGATTTGAGCCACTTGATCGCAACATATCTTTGATTATACGTGCATTTTTAATGCAAAATTTATCCAACTCGGTTTCTGCTCTCTGCTTTTTCTTGATGGCTTCGTTTAATTTCTTCTGTTTCTGTTTATACTCATTTCTGAGTCTATTAACTTCTTTTTGCTTTTCCACACTTTTTTTACCTAACACAAAAATTGGGGGGAGATCTCCACCACCATGAGGAAAAACAGACTCATTTACAAAATCTCTATTGAAAACACGAATATTTAATGCAACTTTTTTAAAATCGTGACTAGAAATATCTCGTCCATTTATACGAATAACTGCCTCCCCTGAAGTTAATGGATGACGTAACTCCAGAGCCCGAAAAATCCTGCTCAATGTTGTTTTACCTGTTCCATTCCAACCGTAAATCAAGTTATAGCGGCCAAAATCTGGAAGCTCTGCAGGCCAACTAAAATCTCGAAATATGCCAACATCTGTGAGTCTTGAGATTCTCTCAATTTGAATCATAAGGCCTCCCCCACAAACTTTTCCCATCTTTGATGCGGATTTGGCCGGAAATGAATTTTGGAAGACTCTCGATCTTTTGCTTAATCTGCGAATACAATCTGGCGTTAATATTCTCATGACTTCTCCAGCTCCCTCTCCAATTCCTCTACACTCGGCAAGCTGCTTTTAATCTCATCCGGCAAAGCACGAGTCAGGGGGGTAGTGGTGGACCAGAACATTTCGGCTCCAACCATATAGCACCTTCAAGCTTCCAAAATACTTTTCATCTTTTCTTTCAAGTCTGGAAGGTCATTGATTATGATTTCCCAAATATTTTCAATATCTACCCCAAAATATTGATGAATTATCACGTTTCTTAGACCAATGATTCTTCGCCAAGGGATATTAGAATATTTATCTCGGTATTCCTCTGGTATATTCCTAGCAGCTTCACCAATTATTTCTAAATTTCGAATAACAGCATCAACTGTGCGTTCATCGTTCTCAAAATCTTTAAAAGACATACCGAAAAACATATCTTTCTATCTTTTCTATACATTCCAAAATATCGTAAAGAAACAAAGTCACATCACGTTTAGACACTTACCAGCTCCTCTCTTATATATTGCCAGAGGCTCGATTTACGGATAACGGCTTTTTTAGAAACTACATCAACTTCAATACCTAAGATTTGTTCCAAATAATCCTTAAGATCTACTATCTTTAAACCGATCGGCTTTTCAAACTCTACCAAAATATCAATATCACTAGCAGAAGTCTCTTCGCCTCGCACATAAGAACCAAAGAGGTTGATCTCTTTAACGTGAAATTCTTTGGCTAATATTGATTTGTGTTCTTGAAGGATGCGCTTTATCTCTTCCAAAGATTTAGTCCCCATAAAACCCAAGCTCCTTTAAATTGCGTTTTATAATCTCTTCAAGTTTTGTACTTTCGGCAAACTGAGCCTCTAGCTCAGCCACCAGGCGCTTCATTTTTTCCTCGAAGGGCTTATCATCCTCTTCCTGAATCTCCACGCCCACATAGCGGCTAAGAGATTATGCTTTTTGATATGCTCTGCATCTTTATCTTTCAAGCTCTTTTTAGGTGCTTCGTAAATATTGTTTAATAGAACCATAACCGGGAGATTTACCGCGTTGCCAGGACCTCAAAAGATTATTCAGGGCCTATGGGAAAGAATCCCCTCGACGAAATGCTAAGCACCCTCGGCGCGCGAAAAAGTTCCGTCGGCGTTATAGAACCCGCCGCATAAGCCCCTCGGGGAGTACTGGGGCTCCCCACCTCCCCTCCTTTAGGCCGCTTTGGCATCAGAAATCTCTTGAACGTGACCTTAAGCTCACCTTCTTGCTGGAAATCAGCTTTTCAAAACCGACCCAAAACAAATTTTTCTATAAAACCACCCCAAGTGCCAAAGTGCTGACCCATACACCCCCTTGACTTTTGGTCGGTTTCCTTTTAATGAATCTTGCTACTAATTATTGAATTTAGGTTCAAAAAATGAATCAAAATTCACAAAAAAGGACCAGGCGGGAAAGGGAACGGGAACGGCATCGGCAGGAAATTCTGGAGGCTGCCCTGAGGGTATTTGCCCGGGCTGGTTACCATCGGGCCACCATGCAGGCGATCGCTAAAGAGGCCGAGTTTGCCGTGGGCACGATCTACCGTTTCTTTCCCAGTAAAAAGGCCCTTTACGAGGCCCTGGTAATGGAAGAGGCCCGAAAGTTTCATCAGGAAGTGATGGAGGCCTTCAAAGACCTCCCAGATGACCCCATCAAGGCCCTGGAGAAGATCATCGAGGCCAAACTTGAGGCGGTCCAAAATCACCTGACCTTTGTCCGAGTCTATCTCCAAGAGCTTTGGGAGGCACGTTTTCGGGGAGGTCTGACCGCTGATTTACGCACGCTTTATGAAGAATACCTGGAGGCTTTGGCCAAAGTCTTGGAAAGATTGGGACCTCGAGAGATCTCTGCCAAACAACGAGCCTCTTTGGTAGACGGTCTGCTCTCGACCCTAATCGTTGAGGCTGTTGAGTCCGGAAGCGAACTTCCTCGTCCCCAAAAGGTCTTATCTTTATTTCTTAGCCCCTTGGTTTCTCCTGGAGGAGACCATGTCTCAAAGTCGTAAGACCATCGGTGTGATTATCCTTTCCCTGGTTACCCTGGTCTTGGTCGTCTTTCTTATCCGCTTTATCCACCACCGGATGCGCTATGCGGTGACCAATGCCGTCTTTGTAGAGACTGATCGCTTGATAAACCTTGGTTTTGAAGATGTTTCCGGAAGGATAAGCCAGGTGATCAAAAACGAAGGCGAAACCGTCAACCCAGGCGAAGTCTTGGCCAAGCTCGAGGAGAAGACTTATCGGAACGAAGTAACCCGCCTGAGTTCCGAACTAGAGGCCTTAAAACATGAAAAAGCGGCCAAGGAGATCTTTCTTGCCCGGATAAAGAAGGACATCTCCTTAAAGATTGATTTGGCCAAACAGGATGTCTTCCGTCTTGAGAAAGAATATGCCTCTCTCAGCGCTCAGATAAAGGCCATCCAAGCCGATGTAGAACAACTCAGACGTGACCAGAGGCGCTATAAGGCCCTTTATCAAAAGGAACTGATCCCCAAGCGAAGACTCGAAGAGATCGAGACCAATCTCAAGAAGGCCTGTGAGCAAGAAAAGGCCCTTTTGGCCCAGCAGGAAGCCCTAAAAGTGGGCATAAACCAGGCCCGTAAGCAGCTCCTCTTGGCCCGGAATCAACGTCGCCAGATTACCGAGGTCCAAAAGGACCTCTTGGCCCTCGAGGAAAAGATAAAGGCCCTTGAGGCCAGTCTTAAACAGGCCAAGCTGCGCCTTGATCACTGTCTGCTCAAGAGCCCGATCAAAGGCGTGGTAGCCAAGCGTTTTCATGTGGCCGGAGATGTAGTTGAGCCAGGAGAGCCGGTCTATGCCCTGGTTGATCCACGAGATCTCTACATCTTGGTACTCCTTGAAGAGACCAAACTCCACGGAGTCAAGCCCGGGTGTCCAGCCAAGATCCGGATCGACGCTTATCCCAGCCAGGATTTTGAGGGCGTAGTGGAAGAGGTGTTGCCGGCCACCGCGGCCAAGTTTGCCTTGGTGCCGCGGGATATCTCTGCCGGCGAGTTCACCAAAGTGGCCCAACGGGTCCCAATAAAGATCCGGCTCACCAAAGGCCCAATAGGACTCCTACGCGTGGGGCTTGGAGGAGAAGTAGAAATCAAGCGCTATGAGTGAGCCGTATCGTCAGATATCCCCAGCTATGCGGGCGGTGATCACCATCATCGTCATGGTCGGGGCCTTTATGGCCATCTTGGATACGACCATCGTCGACGTGGTGGTCCCCAAGATGATGGCTCCCCTTTCCACCGACCTTTACGGTATCCAGTGGGTGATCACCGCCTATATGATGGCCGCGGCCGTGGGGCTCTTGCTCATCGAGTCTGTGGCTAAGGCCATAGGGTTTTCGCGGGTCTTTACCGCCGGGCTCCTCTTCTTTACCACCTCAAGCGCCTTTTGTGGCCTGGCCCACTCCCTCCCGGAAATGATCATCTTCCGCGCCCTTCAAGGGCTTGGCGAGGCCTTTATCATGGGCGCGGCCCAGACCATCCTCTTTGCCGCCTATCCCCCTAGCCGCCAAGGGTTGGCCATGGGTATTTTTGCCCTGGGGGTGAGTTTTGCCCCGGCCTTGGGCCCTACCGCTGGGGGGTTCCTTACCGAACATTTCTCCTGGCGCTATGTCTTCTTCATCAATATCCCGGTGGGAACCTTGAACCTCATTGCCGCCATGTTCTTCCTGCCTGATCTCCTCCCAGGCAAGGGGCGTTTTCGGTTTAATTTGGTGAGCTATCTCTTCTTGGCCACGGCGACTATTTCCCTCTTGATCATGCTCTCCAAAGGTCAACAATACGGCTGGTTTCAATCTACCCTTATCGGGGTGTTGCTCTTCGTCTCTGCTATCTCCCTTTGTCTCTACCTGGTAAGCGAGCTCCTGAGCAAAAAGCCTTTGATCGACTTTTCCATCTACCGCATCCCTGAATTCGGCCTAACCATGGGGTTCCACTTCTTTGTCTTGGGTTTTGCCATGTATCAGATCTTCTATCTCCTGCCCCTTTATTACGAACACCTCAAAGGCCTTTCTACCCTTTCCACCGGCTTTCACATGCTGGCCTTCGCCGTGTTTATCGGTATCTTTTCTATTGTCTCCGGGGCCTTAAGCGATCGCTTCCGCCCGGAAAAGATCCTCCTGGTCAGTTTTCTAACCTTTATTCTCTGTAGTTATTTCCTCCTACCCAAGCTCAATTATTACCTCCCGGCGAAAAAAGCCGCCCTTTACACCGTCCCTTACGGCATGGCCTTGGGGATGTTTTTTGCCCCACTCTCGGCCCTGGCCTTAAAGAAACTCGGGCCAAAGACCGGGCTTGGGGTGGCCCTTTTGCACTATCAACGCTTTGTAGGCGGATCTTTTGGAACGGCCATTGCCACCAATACCTTGGAGAAACAAACCTCGTTTCACTTTCAAGAGATCACCGGCCTCCAAGATCCCGTCTACATCAAGGTCTTTATCAAAAAAGGAGTGGCCAAACTCTCCGCCTTTTTCCCCACCTCCTTGGCCCAGGCCAAGGCCAAGGCTTTGCTCTATAAATTACAAGGGCTCTTTGCCCTGAGTTATGCCTTTCAGGACACCTTTCGTCACACGACTTATTTTGCCCTATTAGGTGGGGTCTTCCTCTTGGCCCTCCTGATCCACCAGAGATTTTCCCCAAAAGGAGGGGAAGGATGAGACGTGGACTATTGGTCCTCTTTTGGTTGATTGCCTTGGGTTTGAGTACACAGGTCTGGGCAGATCCCCTAAGTCTGGAGGATTGCCTTAAGGAAGCCCTTTCCCGGTATCCAGGTTTGGAAGCGGTTAGACAACGGGTGTTGGCTGCTCAGGCCTACGAGAAAGCGACCTTTAAGGCTTATTTTCCGGTACTCGGGGCAGATTACCGTTACACCCGTCTGCGGGATCAACGGACGGTGATATTTCAAGGGCTTCCCCTGCCGGGGTTGCCTCCAAAAGTTGAGGTCCCGGTCTCCGCTCACACCATGACTTCCGGAGAAATCCTTCTATCCTGGCCGCTTTTCCACGGCCTAGCCTTGCGGGTAAGGCACCAACTGGCCAAGCTGGAGGTAAAGCTGGCCCAGGTTGAAAGGGAACGGGTCCGTCAGGAGCTCATTTTCCACGTGAAAGAGGCCTATTATCGCCTGCTTCAGGCCCAACGCCGAAAAGAAGAGGCCCAGAAGTCGGTGGAAAGACTGGAGGCCCATCTCAAAGAGGCCAGGGGTTTTTATACCCAAGGGCTGATCGCCAAAAACGATCTCCTACAGAGTGAAGTGGCCCTGGCCGAAGCCAAGCACGCCCTGGTAGTGGCCCAAAACGCCGTGGAGCTGGCTAGAAGCAGACTAAACATCCTCATCCAACGCCCGGTCACGGAAAAGACCGAGATCATCGACACCCTTTCGGTGAATTCTCTCATGCCCCGTTTTGAAGACTGTGTGGCGCTGGCCCTTAAACATCGGCCTGAAGTGCAGGCCGGAGAACTGGCCGTACAAAAGGCCCGTGAAGGGGTACGCCTGGCCAAGAGCAGTCTTTACCCCTGGGTCGATCTTCAGGCTGCTTACCAAAAAGAGGCTGTGGATCTCTTCCTGCAAAACAACCCCTATGGAGACCGAGAAAACGCCTGGGTTGGGGTGGTGCTTAACTGGCAGATCTGGGAATGGGGTAAGAGATTTGATGAAATCTCAAGCGCCAAGGCCAAGGTCCTGGCCCAAGAAGCTGCCTTACGAGAGATCAAGGATCAGGTAG
>Ga0256914_1002577_pt1 | contig 15015 bp, 14 predicted proteins | sample HulkmetaG_FD_191571 | JGI IMG/M metagenome (GOLD analysis project Ga0256914, IMG submission 191571) | Hydrothermal chimney microbial communities from Main Endeavour vent field at the Juan de Fuca Ridge, Pacific Ocean - Hulk | ecosystem: Environmental > Aquatic > Marine > Hydrothermal vents ... | reverse complement strand
CCACCATGAGAAAGAGGGAACGCCTCTCTGGAACAGGAAGATGCCAACGTCCGTATATACTCTGTATGATAGTGAGTTTATTCAGAGAATGAGCTATCCTACGCCCCAGCAGTTATCAGAAGTTGAGGGACAGCCAGGTATAGTATCAAGGCAGTGTTTAAGTTGTCACGACGGAACTGTTGCTATAGGAGATATTTTTATTTTAAGAGGAACAGAACTTGGAAATACGATTCTTATGCAGGGAACAAATCCAGATGGAACAATGCCTTCTACAGCAGTAGGCTTTATTGGAACAGATTTATCGATTCACCATCCTGTTGCGATTGAGTATAATCCTAACATTCAAAAAGATTTTGATACTGGAACAAAATCAATCGAACTTAAAAGTCCTAACCCTGACTCTCCTATAAAGCTGTACTCATATAATGGTGCAAGTTACGTTGAATGTACGTCCTGTCATGATCCACATAAGGAGAATAAAAAATTTCTAAGAGTAGATGTTGGGAATCTTGCACAGGATTTTAAACAGACCTGCATATCCTGCCATGATAAACCAGGATGGATTGGAAGTGCACATGATACGCAAACTTTAACTTATACCGATCCAGATGTAACGGCTAAATATGGAGAAGGATCGCCGGTTTCTATAGCTGATCTTGGTTGCGGAAACTGCCATACGCCTCATAAAGCTCAGGGAAAACCACTGCTTAGGAAAATTGAGGAAAATACTTGTTTCACTGGAGCCGGTTCTTTATCAAATCAGGCGCCGTGTCACGGAAGTGGTGGAGCTAAAGATATAGACAGTCTTCTTCCAGATAATAGACCTTATGGTCATCCTGTAAAATTAATTCAAGGAATTCATACCCCATTAGATGTTTTATATGGAGTAGGATCGGTGGAAACAGATCCTGCAGGTAGTAAGACGATCAGATTTTCAGATTCAAAACATGCTGAATGTATGGACTGCCACAACCCTCACAAAGCAAGACCGGGAACTCATTCACCACCAGATCAGTGGTATCCTACCACGGTGGATTCCAACACAAACAATGTGTCAAATGTTTTATCTGGTGTTTATGGAGTTGAGCCTGTATGGGGAGGTTTATGGACTCAACCTTCAGATTTTAATACAGTTGCAGAAGCAACAAAGGAATATCAGATCTGTATGAAGTGTCATTCTAAATGGGCGCTTGGAGACTCTCCAAACATGGACTGTACAACATCATGGGTGTCTGAACAGTCTGGAATAGCCCTAACTGATCAGGCATGTGAGTTTAGTCCTTATAATAAATCAGCTCATCCTGTTGTTATGCCTTTAAATCAGATGACCGGTAATTATGCTCCAAAGGCACTTTCTCCAAATCAACTAAAGCCTCCATGGAATCAAAATCCGGGAAATCAGACTATGTACTGTTCGGACTGTCACGGGAATGAAGACGAGACTAACAACCCTAAAGGACCCCATGGATCTCATGCTATGTACATGCTTAAGGGACCAAATAAAAATTGGCCTGCAGATCAGAATGGAAGATTGTATAAAGTTGGGGATATATTTGGGACAAGTTCAGATGAGGGCAGTGTGCAGGGTTTATTCTGTGTAAACTGCCATAATTTAGAAAATGCAGAAGTTCATCAGTTCAAAGGTAATGGTTCCGGTGGTAGAATGGGGGGTGGAGGAATGGGACGAGGAAGTTTTCCAGACTTTCCATGTGTTTACTGTCATGTAGCGGTTCCTCACGGTTCACCAGTATCAAGGCTTATAGGATATAGTAATTTCCCTCAGCCGTACAATTACAATGGTAACAGTCTTCAGCTTTCAGGTTTTGTTAAAAACAATGTGCTTAGGAAATGGGATGCAAGCTCTGACACATGGACCTGTAGATGTCACCGTATGGGAGGTATGAAAGGTGGCGGAAATTATGATCTAAATCCGTATCCATATCCTTAAGTTATATTAACTTTGTCCTTTAAATCTTCTGGTATATGATCTTTTATCATCTCTATAAACTGTTGTTCATTTATGATAGTAACTCCAAGAGATTGAGCTTTTCTAAGTTTTGAGCCGGGATTTTCACCTACAACAAGATAATCTGTTTTTCTGCTTACTGAGTTGGTTGCATGTCCGCCAAGTCTTTCCACAATTTCCTGAGCAACTTCCCTTGAACAGCAGGATAATGTTCCTGTAAATACAAATGTTTTACCTTCAAATATATTTTCTATCTTTTCTTCTTTTTCTTTACATGTCTCTATACCAAGATTTTTCAATTCTTCAAGCATCTCAATATTCTGCTGATTATGAAAAAACTCATATATACTGTGTGCTACCACATATCCTATGTCTGGTAATTTTTCTAAATCTTCTACCGACCAGTTTTTCAGATCTTCAACACAGTTTATATGTTCTGCTAACGTTTTTGCTGTTACTTTTCCTACAAATCTTATTCCAAGTCCTGTTATAAGCCTATTAATAGGTCTGTGTTTTGATTCTTCAATGGCTTTTTTTAAATTTTCAACGGATTTTTGTCCAAATCCTTCTAATTGAACTATTTTGTCGTAAGGCAGCCTATATATATCAGGTATGGATTTTAAAAATCCAAGTTTGTAAAACTTTCTTATGTTTGCCTCTCCAAGCCCTCTTATATCCATTGCGTCCTTTGATGCAAAATATATTATTCTTTCAACTACCTGTGCGGGACAGTTTATATTTATACATCTCCAGACAGCTTCCTCAGGAGGTTTTACAAGTTTTGAACCGCAGGAAGGACAGTTTTTCGGAAATTCAATAGGCTTTTCTTCTCCTGTCCTTGCTTCTGTTATAACTTTTACAACATAAGGAATAACATCTCCGGCTCTTTCAATGAGGACAAGATCACCTATCCTTATATCCTTTTCTTTTATAAAATCTTCGTTTATAAGTGAGACAGAAGATACTGTAACGCCTCCAATCTCAACAGGTTCAAGTTTCGCTACAGGTGTAACAGCTCCTGTTCTCCCAACCTGAAAAACAACTTTTAATATTTTCGTAGTTGCCTGTCTTGCTCTGAATTTAAATGCTATAGCCCATCTTGGATGATGGGATGTAACGCCTAATCTGTCGTAAAGGGAGATATCATTAACCTTTATTACCATACCATCTATCTCATAAGGATAGTCGTCCCTTTTCCTTTCCCATTCTCTGCAGTATTCAATGACTTCGTTGATTCCTTTACAAACCTTTATCTCTTTATAAGGAGATTTAAATCCAAGCTCGTAAAGTATCCTTATAGAGTCGTAATGATATCTGAGTTTGTTGCCAAGAAGTGTGTTTCCTTCTTTATCAACAGCATAGGTTATCTGATATACAAACGCTTCAAGACCTCTTTTTGCAACCTCCTTAGGATCTTGAAGTCTGAGAGAACCTGCAGCGGCATTTCTTGGATTTGCAAGAGGTGGCAGACCTTCTTCAAGTCTTTGGTGATTTATTTCTTTAAACTTTTCTTTATTTATAAGAACTTCTCCCCTTATCTCGATTTTAATAATTCCGTAACTTGAGAAATCAGCAAATAGTGGGACTGTTTTTATAACTCTAATATTGGGTGTTATATCTTCTCCTATTACGCCGTCGCCCCTTGTAGCTCCTCTAACAAAAATATCGTTTTCGTAAATAAGGGATATGCCTGCACCATCAAATTTTGGTTCTACAGCATACTCTACTATATCAGTACCTACAGCTTCTCTGACTCTCCTATCAAACTCTCTTAAGTCTTCCTCGTTATAAGAGTTGTCAAGTGACAACATTGGAGCGAGATGTTTTACTTGTGGGAATTCTTTTGTTAGTTCCGAAGGTACCCTTTGAGTTGGAGAGTCTGGTGTTATTAGATCGGGGAACATACTTTCTATATCTTTTAATAAATGAAAAAGTCTGTCATACTCATAGTCTGATATTACAGGATTTGCAAGAACATAATATCTCCAATCATGATATCTTATAACATCCCTAAGATCATCTATTATTGATTTAGCATCTTCTTTCGTTTTTATATCTTCTTTTGATACTTTTAATAGTTCCTTGGTTTTCTGAATAAGTTCTCTCTCCCTTTCTTTTGTGTACATGACTTACCCCTTGTCTAAGATAATATCTACTCCGTGACTTGTTCCTATTCTGTCTGCACCTGCATTTATCATTGACACAGCTGTTTTAAAATCCCTTATACCACCTGCAGCTTTTATCTTTATTCTACCTTTTGCCTTTTCTTTAAACAGTTTTACATCTGAGATTTTTGCCCCTGATGGCGCAAAACCTGTTGATGTTTTAATAAACTCTGCACCTGAATTTATAACAATCTGTACAGATTTTTCTTTCTCTTCATCTGTTAGATATGCTGTTTCAACTATTATTTTATGAGTTACATTTTGCGTATAGTATATGATGGTTTTAAGCTCTTCTTCGACATAAGTGTAATCTTTGGATTTAAAGGCTCCAATGTTCCACACAATATCAAGCTCATCAGCCCCATCATTAACTGCTGAAGATGCTTCTATCAACTTTGTCTTTAGTTTGTTAGCACCAAGAGGAAATCCAATAACGGTTATAACTTTAAGCTGTGTGTTTTTTAAAAGATCCTTTACAAATTTTACAAAAAAAGGGTTTATACACACGCCGTAAAATCTGTTTTCAACAGCCTCTCTGCAGAGTTCTTCTATTTTACTGTAAGTTGCGTCAGGCTTTAGATAAGAATGTTCAATTCTTCTTGCTATGTCTGAATACAAATCCATACCATTTTTCCTCGGTTCCTTCTTCAATCTTTGATATTTCTTTTACTTTCTCAAGGTTTAAATCTTTTGATAGATGTATGATTTCAGATCTCTCTTTATCTCCGTATATTCCTGATACTATAAGATATTTTTTGAATAAATCAGATATTTTTTTTAAGGATTTTCTAAATATATCAATCTGTAAGTTGGCTAAAACAATATTATACTTCTCATCTATGTTCTCAAAATTTTTTTTCTCACACAAGATATCAACCTCATTCTCCCAACTGTTTGTTCTACATTCCTCAACGGCATCTGTCTGAATATCTATACCTTTTACAAAATCTGCTCCTATTTTTTTAGAAGCTATCGAAAGTATTCCTGATCCTGTTCCTATATCTAAAACTGTGTCGCCTTTTTTTATAAATTCTGGGATTAGAGATAGTATTATCTGTGTTGATGGGTGAAGCCCTGTGCCGAAAGCTTTTCCTATTTTAAGTTTTATAGGAATAAGGTCTCCTGTATATATTTCCCATTCAGGTACGATGACAAAAGGTGGTATCTCTATAAGTTTGAAATTCTCTTTCCATTTTTCTTTCCAGTTCTCTTCTTCTATGGTTTCTTCAATTATTAATGCTCCATTTCCGAGATCTTCAAATATTTCCTGAACTGCTTCTTTAACTGTTTTAGCTTCCTGATCTTCAGCATATATTGCAAAAACCGTCTCTTCAATATCTCTATTAATTATTTCAAAACCATAGCCGTTAAACTCAACTGCGAATATTTCAAAAAGAGATGTTGGAAGACTGTATATAAGTTTTTTCATCTTACTTTTCCATCTTTCTTATATGAAAAATGAGATTTCCGTAAGTATCGTACTCTATCTTTATCTCTACAGGAAGCCCTTCAATCTCTCTCCATGTAAATATATAATTAAAAACATCTACTTTTCCGTTGCTTCTGATTTTTATTTTTCTTACATGTTTTGCTTCATCTATTTTTAGGGAGTATATAAGTTTTACATGTATTCCGTCGTTATGTTCTACCTGTTCTATCCTTTCAAGTTCAGGTAATGGTGCAGAGTCTATCTTATCAAGCCAGTCTTCATACAGATCTTGTTGCTCGACAACTATCTTTATCCCATCTTCAGCTTTTTCCCTATTAATATGTGATAGTTCCTCTTCCAATATGGATTTTATATACGAGTAAACCTCATAAAACTGGTTTGTAACTTCTTTTTTTAGGGCTTCTTCCAAGTTTGCAACCTCTTAATCTTCATCCTTTTTATACCTATTATACATATATTCTTCAAGTCTGGTTATTTCTACTTTTGGTATTCTCATAAGAGCGTTGCGTTGTTCTTCAATATTTCCAGTATATCTTCTTTTTATTTCTTCCTGTATATATTCAAGAAGATATTCAATCTGTTTTTGCATCTGCTCCATCTGCTCCTTCATTCTCAAAATAGCATCAACACCTGCGAGATTAACGCCCAATTCTCTTGTTAGAAAAAGGATAAACTCAAGTTTTTCAATATCTTCCTGTGAATATAGTCTTGTTTTTCCTTCAGTTCTTGAAGGTGTTAAAAGACCTTCCCTCTCATACAACCTTAAGGTTTGTGGATGAATATTAAACATCCTTGAGACGGCACCTATCATATATAATGGTTCTTTTTTTCCCTTCTTGTCTTTTCTCATTTTTCATACCTCTTATTAAGGTTTTTCGTATCTTTTGGCAGGTTCTTTTAGCTCCTTTTTCAGTTCTTCAACGGCTTTTATTCCTTTTTTTGAAAGCTGATCTTTTGAAGGAATTACTACATTCACAACAACAACAAGATCTCCATATCCTGTTGATTTGAGTTTTGGCATTCCTTTTCCATAAATTCTTATGCTCTCGCCATTCTGCGTTCCAGGTTTTATTTTTATCTTTTCTTTTCTTCCGTCTAATAAAGGAACTTCTACTTCTGTTCCCAAAATTGCTTCTGCAACATTTATATTCAATTTAAGATACAGGTTATCGCCTCTTCTCTCATATAAAGGGTGTGATGATACATTAACTATTATCCATAAATCTCCAGGGGTACCTCCAAATTTTCCGCTGTGCCCCTTACCAGGAACTTTAAGTTTTGTTCCGTTATCAACGCCGGGTGGTATTTTTATTTTTACTGTTTCTGTTTTCATAACAAGACCGCGACCGTTACATCTATCGCAAGGATCCTGTAAATAACCGAGTCCATGACATCTTGAACATGTCTGTGTTATATGCATAAAACCTGATGTGTACGTTATCTGACCGGTTCCTCTACATTCGGGACAACTTACAGGTGTGCTGCCGGGTTTTTCACCTGTTCCTGCACATTTATCACAAACGACATATCTTGGAATCTCAATAGAAAGAGTTGTTCCTCTATATGCATCCTCAAGAGATACAGTTACAGTCTGGTATATATCATCTCCTCTCTGTCTCTGATATCCTTTTTTTCTTTCGGAACTTCTTCTTCTACCTCCAAATATCTCGCCAAAATTGAAAAGATCTTCAAGTATGTCATCTATATTCATACCAAATCCTGAGAAACCAGAAAAACCTTCAAAATCCTGTGATTTTTGACCCGCTCCAGAAAACGCAGCATGACCAAACTGATCGTAAAGCTTCCTTTTTTCAGGATCAGAAAGTATCTGATAAGCCTCGCTTATTTCTTTAAATTTCTCTTCAGCTTCTTTGTTATTTGGATTCAAATCAGGATGGTATTTTCTTGCGAGTCTTCTGTATGCTTTCTTTATCTCATCCTGTGATGCTGTTCTACTTACTCCTAAAATCTCGTAATAATCTTTTTGTGCAGGCATTAATCATACACCCCTGTATATTTTTTATATCAATGAAAAATATATAACTTTAGTGAGATATTGTCAAATTTTAGGATATTCTTTTTCTGACTTCCACACTTAATCTATGTGCGTACAGACCTTCAGCTGTTGCTATCTGTCTTGCGTACTTTTCGACCCTATCAAAACCTTCTTTTGATACATATATAATTGAGGATCTCTTTATGAAATCATAAACGCCTAAAGGTGATGAAAATCTTGCCGATCTACCTGTGGGGAGAACATGATTTGGTCCGAGTATATAGTCTCCCAGAGATTCTGTCGAGTAATCACCTAAGAATATAGCTCCTGCATGTTTTATTTTCTCAAGCAGATCAAAAGGTGATCTTGTGATAATCTCTAAATGCTCGGGTGCTATAAAGTTTGATACGTCGCAAGCTGTGTTCAGATCATCAACTATGAATATATGACCGTAGTTCTCAAGGGACTTTCTTGCTATCTCTTCCCTTTCAAAATCTTTGAGGAGAACATTGTAAAGTATATTTTTAACATCTACAGCAAGATCTTCAGAGGTTGTAACGAGTATAGAAGCCGCAAGCTCGTCGTGTTCAGCCTGTGATAAAAGATCTGCTGCCACCCATTCAGGATTTGCTGTATCATCTGCAATAACAAGTATCTCCGAAGGCCCAGCTATAGAATCTATATCAACAATTCCGTAAACATTTTTTTTCGCAAGAGCAACAAATATATTTCCTGGTCCTACAATCTTATCAACTTTTTTAACGGTTTTAGTCCCATAGGCCATTGCTGCAACAGCCTGTGCTCCACCGATTCTATAAACTGTATCAACACCACATAAAAATGCTGCAGCAAGTGTGTATTTATTTGGATTTGGTGAGCACATAACCATCTCTTTAACACCGGCAACTTTGGCAGGTGCTGCATTCATTATAACTGTTGACGGATATGCTGCCTTACCGCCTGGAACATATAATCCGACTCTCTCCATAGGTATAACTTTTTGACCAAGGAGCATACCCTCTTCTTCAAGAATGTAAGATCTTTCTATCTGAGCTTCATGAAATGATTTTACTCTTTCAAGAGCCACCTCAAGAGCCCATTTTGTATCATCATCAAGCTGATCATAAGCTTTCTCAAGTTCGTCAAATGTAATGATAAGCTCTTCAGGAGATGAGAGTTTTATTTTGTCAAAAAGTTCAGTGTAATCTATTAAAGCCTCATCGCCTTTTTCTTTAACATTTTTTATAATATCTTTGACAGCTGTTTCATACTGTTCAATCTCCATCTCGCTTCTTTTTATCAATTTAATAAGCTCTTTGCTTGTTTGATAATCCTTGTTTCTGAGATCAACTATTTTCATCTCTTACCTCTCTTAAATATACTTTTATTAAATATGATAACATTATACCTGTTATGTACTACCTTAAGTTAGAAAAAATTAACATAGTGTTCACAACAAAAAAAGATGGAAATATGCGCAATACTTATCTAAGAAGGGAGTTGTCTCAAAGATTTGGATTTCAAGATATATATATACCAAAACAAAAGCATACAGATATAGTGGTATCCTTAGACAGAATAGATGTACCGGCTGATGGATTATATACAGATAAAAAGATGCTTCCTATAGGTGTTTTGACAGCTGACTGTATGGCTGTAGTTATGTCTGATATGAGAGCTTTGTCTGTTTTTCATGCAGGATGGAGAGGACTTTTGAGTGGGATTGTTGAAAAAAGCCTTGCTAACTTTCCTGATAAAAAAAATCTAACTGTTTTTATATCGCCAAATGCAAGAAAGTGCTGTTATGAAGTGAAAGAAGATTTTGTGAAATATACTGAAAAATTGGGCGTTTCTAATAAATACTTTACTTTCAGAGACGGAAGGATATATTTTTCAATGAATGATCTTTTAATTGATAAATTAAGAAACTATGGAATTGAAAAGATTATTGATGTATCTTTATGTACAATCTGTGATTATGAGTTCTTCTCCTACAGAAGAGGAGATTTTGAGAATAGAATTTTAACTTTTTCCTGGCTTTCGGAGGATTAGATGGGACTTAAAGAGTTCTTAAGTAAGTTGAAGGGTAAAAGAAAGCTACAGATAGAAAGGGGTGAATGGCTTAAATGTGATAAATGTAAGACACTCCTTTACAGTGAGGATCTTAAAAGGAATATGAAGATATGTCCTCACTGTGGGTATAACTTTAGAATGACAGCACAAGAAAGAGTAGATTCCCTTTTGGATGAGATATACACGTATGATCTATTTCCCAGAATAAAACCCGTAGATATTATAGGATTTAAAGATACGAAAAAATACAAGGACAGGTTAAAGCAGGCACAAGAAAAAACAGGTCTTAATGATGCCATTATAATAGCCAATGGAAAAATGTATGATAGGGAAATAGTTTTGGGTGCTATGGATTTTAGATTTATGGGGGGAAGTATGGGAAGCGTTGTAGGTGCAAAGTTTGTGAGAGGAGCCCAGTATGCTGTAGAGAAAAAAATCCCCTACATAGTAGTTACTGCATCAGGTGGTGCAAGAATGCAGGAGAGTATTGTGTCTCTTATGCAGATGGCAAAGACATCTATAGCTGTTGATAGAATGAATAAAGCAGGCATACTTTATATAACAGTTCTTACAGATCCCACAATGGGTGGAGTATCCGCAAGTTTTGCGTTTTTAGGGGACGTAATAATAGCTGAACCTGATAGTCTTATAGGTTTCGCAGGACCAAGAGTGATAGAACAGACAATAAGACAACAGCTACCGGAGGGATTTCAAAGATCGGAGTTTCTGCTTGAAAAAGGACAGATTGATATGGTAATTGACAGGAAAAATCTGAAAAAAACAATTTATACATTAATAAAACAGATGCAGGGTTGATATGGATATTCCAGTTATCTGTATAGTTGGTGCCCATAACAGTGGTAAAACTACATTTATTACAAAATTAATCTCTATATTGAAATCTGAAGGATATAAAGTAACAGCCGTAAAACATGATCCAAAGGGAAAGGCTGTGACTGATACGCCTGGAAAAGATAGTTATAAAATGTTTCAGTCTGGTGCAGATCAAGTTATAATTGCATCGCCTGATAAGATTACGTCTTATGTAAGATCTGAAAAGGGATATTCACCTGATTTTATTTTAGAAAATCTGATTGTCGGCAAACCAGATCTTGTGATTCTGGAAGGGTTTAAATGGTTTGACGGTATTGATAAGTATGAGGTTATAAGAAAATCAGAGGATAGAGATCTTTTATTAAAAAACAGTCCTGATTTAAAGGGTGTTATCACTGATTATTACGATTTTAATCCATCCTTCGATATAAACAAACCATTTATTTTCTTTGAATATCTTAAAAGTAGTTATCTTAGATAGTATAATATTTAAAAATATCCAGGAGGGCTATCTTGTTATTACATATAGTCTTTGCCGGCACAGTCCAGGGTGTAGGTTTTAGATATTTTGTTAAAAGAAAAGCTGATCAGTTTGGAGTTAAAGGTTTTGTCAGGAATCTTCCTGATGGAACTGTTGAGGTTATGGCAGAAGGTGACGAAGATGTATTAAGAAAGTTTATGTCTGCTATAGAGAATGGTCCGCCTCTTGCTGAGGTAACAGACCTCAGATACGAATTTATAGATAAAGATGGAGGGTTCTCCGATTTTGAAATCCAGTATTAGATTTGTATTTTTGGCATTTCTGACATTATGTTTTTCAATTTTAGCTGAAGAGTACACAGTTAGATCAGGCGACAGTTTAGATAAAATAGCCAGAAAATTTGGGGTTTCGGTTCAGGATATAATAAGGGAGAATAACTTAAAAAAGCCTTACAGGATATATCCGGGACAGAGATTGAAAATTCCCAGTTCAGACTATACTATTCACAGGGTAAAGTATGGAGAAAATCTAAGCTATATAGCAAAAAAGTATAAGGTCTCAGTAAAAAGTATTATAAAGGCTAACAACCTAAAAAAGCCTTATACAATTAGAGCAGGACAGAGATTAAAAATTCCTAAAAAAACTAAAATTTCCTCAAATACTGGAAAAAAGTACTGTAAGTTGAAACATAAAGTAAAAAAAGGCGAAAGTCTTATAACAATAGCAAAAAAATACAGGGTATGGGTAAAGGATATAAAAAGATTAAACAACTTAAAAAGCGACACAATAAGGGTAGGACAGGTACTATGTATAAAAGAAGGAGTTAGAAAGACGGTAAAAAAGTCTAAAAATAATAAAGGATCTTCTGTAGTAGTGAGACAGAAAAAAATTGTAAGAAAGAAAATAATAAGGTACAGGGTAAAATCAGGAGATAGTCTTGCTAAAATTGCAAAAAAATATGGGACTACAGTCTCAGAAATAGCAAGATTAAATAATCTAAAAAAACCATATACGATATATCCGGGACAGAGATTAAAAATTCCTAAGAAGGTAGTTTACATAGAGGAAGAGATAGTTAAAAGGAAATCAGTTCCATTTGGGTTTATATGGCCTATAGATGGAAAGATTGTAAAAAACTTTATTAACAATTCTCAGATGAGACATCTTGGTATTGATATTCAGACGGAATGTGGTGTTCCTGTGAAAGCTGCAGAAGACGGCAAGGTGATATTTGCAGGAGATAGTATAAAGGCTTACGGAAGATTAATAGTTATAAAACATCCAAACAACTTTAATACAGTGTATGGACATATTGACCAGATATACGTTAAAGATGGACAGATTGTGAAAAAAGGAGACAGTATAGGAACGGTAGGTTTTCTTAATAATTCTGAAAAATGCGGAATATATTTTGAGATAAGGAAGAATACTGTTCCTGTTGATCCCCTTGTTTTCTTAAAAAATAGAGAAGATATAGATAAAAAATAAAATTGAGATAAAATACTATCTTATTAATATTTTGTTATGAGGTGGAGATGGAAAATAAGAAGTATCCTGAATTTCCAAGGATTAAAAGACTTCCCCATTATGTTTTTGCAATAGTAAATGATCTTAAGGCAAGACTTAGAAGAGAAGGAGAGGATATTATAGATTTCGGGATGGGAAATCCTGATCTTAAGCCTGCCCAGCACGTTATTGATAAGCTGTGTGAATCTGCGAGAAAGAGAACGACACATAGATATTCAATGTCTCAGGGAATACCAAGATTAAGAAAAGCTATAACAGACTTTTATAAAGCAAGATTTGGTGTTGAGCTTGATCCCGATGAGGAGGCTATACTTACAATAGGATCAAAAGAGGGATTATCTCATCTAATGCTTGCAATGTTGTCTCCAGGTGATATAGCTCTTGTACCAAGTCCAAGATACCCTATTCATTACTATGCCCCTGTTATTGCAGGAGCTTCTGTGCTTACTGTTCCGCTTCCCCTTGAAGGATCTGATCAGGAAAAACAGGAAAACTTTTTGAAAAATATTTATGAATCTTACGAGGACAGCTATCCAGAACCTAAGGTTTTACTTCTTAACTTTCCTAATAATCCGACAACAATGACAGTTACCCTTGACTTCTTTAAGGAGATTATCTCTTTTGCAAAAAAGAAAGGGATGTGGGTTATTCATGATTTTGCCTATGCGGATCTGTGTTATGACGGATATCAAGCACCAAGTATTTTGCAGGTTGAGGGAGCCAAGGATATAGCTGTTGAAACATATTCTCTTACAAAAGGATTCTCTATGGCAGGATGGAGAGTGGGTTTTGTTCTTGGAAACCCTGTTCTTATATATAATCTGAAAAGGCTGAAAAGTTATCTTGATTACGGTATGTTTACGCCCATTCAGGTTGCGAGTATTATAGCTCTTGAGAGTGATTACAGTATTGTTGAAAAAGCAAGGGATACTTATAGTGAAAGACTTGACGTATTGGTTGATGGACTGAATAAAGCAGGATGGCATGTTGAAAAACCAAAGGCAACTATGTTTTTATGGGCTAAAATACCTCAGGAATTTCAACAGCTTGGTTCTGTAGAATTTAGCAAACTTCTTTTGACAGAAGCAAACGTTGCTGTTGCTCCTGGAGTTGGATTTGGAGAGCATGGAGAAGGATATGTGAGATTTGCTGTTGTTGAGAATAAAAAAAGAATAAGACAGGCTGTTAGAAATATAAAGAAGTTTATGAAAAAGCACAGAAAGGAGGTTCCTGTATAGTATTAGAATGGAACAGTTATCAGTATTAGAAGTTGAAAAAATAAAAAAAAGATATAAAGATAGAACTGTTATAGACGGCATATCTTTGCATGTTAAAGAAGGAGAGATAGTTGGTCTTTTAGGACCAAACGGGGCAGGAAAAACCACAACTTTTAGATGTCTTCTTGGTTTTATTAAACCTGACGAAGGAGTTATCAGACTAAACGGGGAGGATATAACGGAACTTCCTGTTTATGAAAGAGCAAAAAGAGGTATATCTTTTCTTCCTCAGGAATCTTCTATATTTAAAGATTTAACAGTATGGGAAAATGTTGCTATGTTTTTACAGTTTAGAACGGAAGATCCTGTTGAGATTGAAGAAAAAGGAAAAGCATTACTTGAGGATTTTGGTATTTACCATTTAAAAGATCAAAAAGCTTCAACGTTGTCAGGTGGAGAGAGGAGAAGACTTGAGATAGCAAGATCACTTGTTATCAATCCTTCGTTTCTACTCTTAGATGAACCTTTTGCAGGTGTTGATCCTGTATCGGTGAAAGATATAAATAATCTAATAAAGGATCTGGTAAAAAGGGATATAGGCGTTATAGTTACAGATCATAATGTAAGAGAGACTTTAAGGATTACAGACAGGGCTTATATTATTGCACATGGTAAAGTTATAAGTGAAGGTTCTCCTCAAGAGATTGTTAATGATCCAACAGTAAGAAAGATATTCTTAGGCGAAGATTTTACCCTTGTGTGATGTACTACAGTATAAAGCTGAGAGCTTCTAAAGATGGGAAGCATGTTTCAGGTGGAGAAAGAATAGTTCTAAGAGAGCAGATAGAAGACACCGTCAAAGAGCTGTACAGAAAGGCAGAGATAAGAAATCCAGACAGTGTTCATATTAAGATTGAAAAAATAAAAGAAAAACCTACTGTTATCAAGGAAACAATCAGGATAAAAAATTTTATCTGTAAAGACTATAAAGAATCAAATGAAAAAGCTGTAAAAATTTTAAAAAAAGCGACAGGAATGTCTGATCGTAAAATAAAGGAACTTATAGATCTTGTCCATAGGGGATCTGCACCTGATGGAAGCAATATGAGAGGAGCTATGGTTGTAAATCAAAAAGGAGAAAGGATAGAACTTGATCATTTTAGGGGGGTCAGGACAACAACGGTAGATTATTTAGACAGGAAATATATTATACAAAAGCTTATAAAAAGAGGTTTTACAGAAAGAACAGCTGATGCGCTCTGTCTGACAACGAAAAATATGTTATATCCTGATATGCTGGCAGAGT
>Ga0256914_1002576_pt1 | contig 15020 bp, 15 predicted proteins | sample HulkmetaG_FD_191571 | JGI IMG/M metagenome (GOLD analysis project Ga0256914, IMG submission 191571) | Hydrothermal chimney microbial communities from Main Endeavour vent field at the Juan de Fuca Ridge, Pacific Ocean - Hulk | ecosystem: Environmental > Aquatic > Marine > Hydrothermal vents ... | reverse complement strand
AAAAGGAAAGGTAGGAGAAGAGATATATGACGAGTACATCAGAAATTTTCAAAGGAAAAAAACAGAGTAAATTATCTCGCGGTTTATTTATGATTACGTATGCAATGCGAAGTATGAGAAAAAATAGAAGGCGTTCAATATCTTTAGTAATAGGATTTATGATTAGTGTTACTTTATTTTCAAGTATTTTGTTCTGGACTGAAACAGGCCCCACAATTGAACTAAACAAATATTTAGATAAAAATACATATCAATTTAATACATACCCTACAGATGTTGCACCAATCCATTCTTTTGAATATCTAAAAACGCTCCAACAAAAGGTAGAAAGTGATAAAATAGTTGATACAGCAGATTTGGTAATTGAAACAAAAGCATTCTATAATGTATCATGGGTATCTTTGGGCCATTTTGAATATCAAACGCCATATTCATATAAAATCAAAGATATGGCGGCCTATTTTGTAGAACCAGAATTTTTAGAACATACAAAAATGCATTTTAATTATACAGGAGACTTTTCGTTATCAGAAAAAGGCTCATATGGATATAGAGATCCTGTTACAGGACGCTTTGTATATAATAATTTAGAAGTATTGGTAAGTCAAAGAGTCATTGATGATTTTAAACGGATATATAATAGAACATTAAAAGTTGGAGATGTAATTGATAGACTAGACGTAGCAACAAGCTTACATACAAGTAATTATCCAGTATATTATCAATATCAATTTGTCACTCTGAAAAATCTGAAAATAAAAGCAATTTATTCAATAAAAAGAGAAGACAATGTACTATTTAATACATTCCCATCGACAATGCGAGTGAATTATCCATTTGGTCTTCCAGAAGAAGTTTTTGGTCTAGTAGATTCAATAATATTACCAGTTTCTATTATGGGGCCAAATCCAAAGGATAGATTGGCAAGATTGACCCAGCCACACTTTCTAATAAGAGCAGATCCCAAGGCATTATTAACTTCGGGTTATATAAATTCTGCCAATGCACTTAAGGATCTAAAGATACGATTAGAAACAACATACAAATTACACGTCTTTGGATACAATGTAGTCGAAGATTTGGAAAATGCGATAAATCAATATCTCTCATCACAAACAATACTTCTCTTCTTGGCTCCGGCGTTAATTTTGTCATTTATGATCACGGTATCAAATAGTAGGACTTTAGCAAAAACACGAAAGGAAGAAATAGGAATATTAAGAGCTAAAGGAACAAGCCAGTATCAAATAATTGGGATCTTTTTGACTGAATTTGTAATTCTATCCAGTATAGCATTTATATTCGGTATTATTGGAGGTGGAATTGTAGGCTGTTTAATACCGGCATCGACTAGTTTCTTGCAATTCGATATGTCGGTCTTCTTTAACTATATGGGAAGCTTGACAATCTCTAATGTTTCAGTAGTAATAACCCTAATGCTTACAATAGTAATTCCAATCTTAATTACATTCCAAGATGTCTGGTTATTCGTACGACGCGAAATTAAGGCAAATCTGCAAAGATTAGAAAAACAAGAGAAAGATGTAAAACACAGATATGTCGCAATATATATGGTCCTAGTAGCAATAATAGCAATCTTGTTTGGTCATTGGGTATTAACATCAGAAGTTAATCCAATATTACGAGGAATACAAACAGGATTTATAATACTAGTTTGGGTTCTTGTAAGTGCAGCTGGCTCAATATCATTAAGAAAGTTCGTTGAACGCGTAGCAAAGTCCTTGAAGAGATTCTTGGGTATTGAAACGCTATTAATTGTTGCCAGCTTAGAACGCCGAAAGGAAAAGGTCGTCTCATTACTTGTAATTCTTACGCTAACCTTTTCATTAGGTGTATTCGCAATTGTTGAAACTCAGACTGTCCAAAACAATACATATCAACAATACTCATACGATATAGGTGCAGATTTCAGAATCACAACGTTCAATACAAACTATACACTTGTCGAACAATTAGAATCAATAAATGGAATTGCAAATGCCACACCACTAGTGATGTTTCCATCAACTGTTGCAGAACAAGACTTAGCAGTTTTTGGAGTGGAATCGCTCAAATATCTACAAATAGGGTATTGGTATGAGACAAGCTTTACGAAAGGGAATCCAAAAGATTCGTTGACAGCATTAACAGATACACAACATCCGGGAATTATTATTAATGATAAATTCGCGAAAGACAATACACTTTCAATAGGGGATAATATAACTATCAATTTGTATTTAGGAAAAGGAAGTGCTATTCAGAGAAAAGTTAAAGTAACTGTACGCGGAATAATTCATTCAGCACCGGGTCTAGGCGTTGCAGCACCAACCGAAGAAGACTTGAACAGAAGTTTAAGTTTCCAATTTGAAAGCCAATTCGCAATTATGGACTTTAATTATTTATGGAATACATTAAACGCATCAAAATACAAGGTGCTAGACCAATTTATAGCATCAACTGATGGTTCAGTTCCTGCAAAAGATCTCGTTGATATAATTAATAATATTCCAATAGTAAAGCAGGTATATACACCATTAACATATTCAATAAATGACCTACCCGCACATGTTAAAATATTCCTATCAGGATTATACGGTGCATTGTCTTTTGAGTTCTTAATTGGGCTTGTAATGAGCGTTCTAGCAATTAGTGTTATCATGAGCGCAATAATAATAGAACGTCAAAAGGAATATGCGATATATAGAGCTATAGGTGCGAGGAAACACCAAATCAGGAAAATAGTATTCGGCGAATTTGTAGGCATTGTAATATCAGCATTCATTGTAGGTATAGTCTTAGGTATTGCGATATCTTGGCTCTTACTCGCGGTTTTAAGATCTCTATTCCCATTCCCAACAGTCTTACCATTTACAGTAATAATACCATGGCCAATCCTGATTACAATATTTCTGATGATACTTGCTATCAATATTGGAATTTGTTTACTGCCTACAAGAAAGGCGACCAATGTAAACATCACCCAAGTTTTGAGGGAACTTTAATGAAAATAAATTGTCTGAGGTGAAAAAATGTCAAAATCATTTCCGGTAATCGTAGCACGAGATATTCACAAAACATACAAAGATGGCCCGGCAGTAGTCCACGTGCTAAAAGGAATCAATTTAGAAGTGAATCGAGGCGAAATTGTAGCAATTGTAGGGCCATCCGGTTCTGGAAAAACAACCCTACTAAATATAATTAGTTGTTTGGATAAAGCAGATTATGGTGATTTAATCTTAGATGGAATGAAAGTAAACGACTTGAATGATGAAGCAATTTCTATGGTTAGAAGAACAAAAATAGGAGTTGTATTTCAGGCATTTTACTTACTACCATACTTGAATGCTATAGAAAATGTAGAAGTGCCATTAATTTTTGCAGGCATAAAAGATGATGAAAAACGTCGAAAGAAGGCATTAAAACTTCTTGAACGCGTGGGAATGAAGGATTATGCGCTACATAAACCCGATGAATTATCAGGAGGGCAACAACAAAGAGTTGCTATCGCCCGAGCTTTAGCAAATGATGCATCCATATTAATCGCAGATGAATTGACGGGAAACCTTGATGTTGCCACGGGAGATGTCGTAATGGCACTCGTACGCGAACTTGCAGAAAAAGATGGAGTTACCGTACTATTGGCAACACACGATCAATCAATTGCACGAAGAGCAGATAGAGTTCTCCTATTGAAAGATGGAAAAGTGCATTCTGAGATTCCAACAGAATATTTTAACCCTGAAGGAGATGACACGAAATGACAGAAGCAATAGATAAACCTGCAACAAAAGAAGTTGAAGACATAAAATATGAATATACAGATGATTTAATCATTTCTGCAGAAGATGTGTATAAAATATATAAACAAGGAGAAATCGAAACTGTTGCGCTTAGAGGGGTTACACTTCAAGTATACGATGGAGAATTAATCGCAATTATAGGTCCATCTGGTTCTGGAAAAACAACGCTATTGAACATATTAGGAGGACTCGATAGAGCAACAGCAGGAAGAGTTTATTGGTCGATCAATAAGCATGATATTACAAAGTTAGATGTACATGAAATTACTAAAGCAAGACGCCATTTTATCGGTTTTGTATTTCAAACTGGGAATCTGAACCCATATCTCACAGCATATGAAAATATTGAATTACCCGCAAGAATTGCAGGAGTCCCAAAATCTGAACGCAAAAAACGTGTTGAATATTTACTAAATGCAGTAGGTTTAGAACATAGAGCTAAACACTTTCCAAATGCATTGTCTGGTGGAGAAATGCAACGTGTGGCAATAGCATCAGCACTTGTAAATAATCCAAGACTAGTATTGGCAGATGAACCTACAGGGTCTCTAGATGCTGTAAACGCTGAAAAAATACTTGACTTGTTCAGAAGATTGAATAAAGAAACCGGTGTGGCGTTTTTAATTGTAACCCATTCACAACAAGTTGCATCTAAAGCAAGAAGAACATTAGAAATTTCTGATGGAATCGTTTCAGGAATTCATAATGACCGTGTTTCGATCAGAGACCTTGATAGAACAAGAATTCTAAGATTAGATAACCAAGGACGAATACATCTTCCGAATTCCATATTAAGTAAAATAGGTAATCCAAAAGAATTCCAGCTTGAAATTATAGATGGTAATATCTTACTTCTCCCCCGAAAAGAAGGCGAAAAAGCTAGAAAAGTTGCTGTTGAATTAGTAACCTGTAAAGTATGCGGTGCTTTAGTTCCAAAAGATCGTACAACATGCCCTGAATGTGGCACAATCCTGTAAAGTGGGTGATCAACTTGAAACGCGAAAAAAACCCTATCAATGAATCAACACGCGTAAAAACAATGTTCCTGTTCAAATATGCATATTCAAGTATGACAAGAAATCGCTCAAGATCATTAACACTAATACTGTTATTCACGATAAGTGTCTCAATTGTATCATCTATGTATATATGGACAAATACAGATTCAAAAGTAATGACCCAAGATTACTTTAGAGAGACAGCATATCCTATAGGGCTAACACCCACAAAACTTGATAATCCAAATTATCTTTCAGAAATTTCAGATTCAATAACGAACAATTATCAATTAATAGAAAGTACTGATGTTGTATTTTGGAGCTATGGTATCTATACTACAAAAATATGGAACAATAGCGAAGAATTTCCATACTATCCATATAGTGAGTCTATTAAAGATTTCCAAGCATTCTTTGTTTCCAATAGTTTCCTGGAGCGCAACAAAGAACGGCTAAATATCACAGGTTTTTATACACTTGAAAACAACACAATTTTAGTTAGTAAAAGATTTGTAGAAGATTATCAAAATATCTTCGGAACAGAACTCGAAATCGGACAACACATAGACATAAATATTGCAAAACATGCGGTTTCATGGGGTTCAACAAACCATTTCTCAGATTTTAATTTTACAAAAATATCAGACTTAAAAATCGTGGGTATTTACAACAGTGAAGAATTGGTAGATCTTAATAATAAATTCCCATCAGTCAGTCGTGAGAGCGATAATAAAACACCGATTGAAGATGTTTTAGGCTGGGCGGATTCAATAATATTATCAGACAAATTACTTGATGAAACTTTCAAAAGTGATCTAATTCAAGGTGGTTTTCTACCACAGTTATTACTCAGACCAAATATAAAGATCCTTTATGACTTGGGATTTACAAATATGCCGAATACACTAACAATATTACGAAATAAGCTTGTTAGAGAATATTATGTATCAAATGTAGAATCAAAAACAATTACGGATTTAGAAATTAAAATTGGCAGATTTATTCAAAGTGAAGCATCTATGCTATTTACAATCCCTGCAGTAATAATATCCATTATCTTTACAGTTTATGCCTCAAAAATTTTAACTACAACAAGACGAAACGAAGTAGGACGGCTACGAGCAAAAGGAGCTACAAATTCTCAGATATATGGTGCATTAGGTTTAGAATATACATTCATTCCATTAATTGGAGAATTCATAGGGATAATATTGGGCACGGTCTTTGGTGTTGTAATACCCAGTACAAATGGATTTATGCAAATTAATTTTAATGAACTAATAAAACACATAAACGCGATCTATTTCACACCAGATATCTTAATCGGTACAATAATCATCGCAATAGGATTACCAATTGTAATATCATTCAAGGACCTAACAGCGTTCTTGAAAACATCCGTAAGAGAAACAACAGTCAAACTCGAACCAGAATCAAGAATTGGAAGAGGACCTAAGGCTGCAGGAATTATCGCCTTTATTCTGCTTGTAATGGAATACTTCTTCATGAGTGCTGTTTCAAATTCAGTTTTTGGAGATATCCAGTTCATCATAACCCTTGTAATATGGATATTAGCCGGCTGGAGCCTCTCCTCAGGAATTAGAAGTTTTATACGAAAAATCTATGAACGCTCAACTAATCGATTGGGAACCGAAGCCATTTTGTCTATAATAAGTATGAAACGTAGAGCACAAAAAACATTACCTCTCGTGATTATCCTGACATTAATCTTTTCAGTATCCGTGTTTGCAATAACAGAAACAACTACAATCCAAACTAACAATATACGCGAATTTGATTATTATCTAGGAGCAGATTATCGTATTACAACAAAAATAGATGCAACACAAGCAATTGATCAAATTGTACAAGTATGTGGCATAGAAAGAGCAACTGCAATTGTATCCACACCAGGTCGTGTTGGAATGCACACAGAATTTTCAGTTGTAGGAATAGATCCTGAAGCAAACTATGCCATTGCTCATTGGGACAAAAGTTCATTAAAAGAAGGAAATCTCAGAGATGCGATAGACCAAATGGCGAAAAATAGAGATACAATTCTAATATATCAAAGCCTTGCTAATGCACTAAATCTGACAATTGGCTCTGTAATTGAAATCGAGATAAATCAGATTCCAGGCATCGGAGCATGGAACAGCAGAAATCTAACTATCGTGGGAATTCTAAATTCTGCACCAGGCCTAGGATTTGCAGAACCAAATGCTCAAGCAATCCAGAGAGGATTCGGATTACAAATGAATAAACCGTTCGTAATTGTTCCAATAGATTTATTGACAAAAACTTTAAACATAGGCACATTTGCAGAAAATAAAATTGTTTTGGCACAGAGAAATCCATATTCGACCGATCCCCGAATTTCTCAACGACTTAAAAACTTAGATATAGTCGAACAGGTGTTGTCAGAAAATGATTTCTATGTTTGGTCAGAAAGTGTTGCGCAGCATAAATTCATGAAAGATACTATGGGAATCTTAGGCATCGAATTTCTAACAGCAACCGTTATTGGCTTTGTTGGCTTAAGCGTCATAATGGGTTCGGTAATATCCGATAGGAAAAACGAAATAGCAATACTACGAGCCATAGGAGCATCACGCAAGAAAATTACAAAAGTAATAATGCTAGAATTTTCAAGCTTGGTAATAGCATCATTAACAGTTGGACTTGGACTTGGGATTCTACTCACATATATGATTCAAGTAATGGCGATAAATCGATTCCCAATGCCATACGTAATAGATTTAATCATTACTGTTCCAGTCTTAGATCTAACAATATTATTCGGTTTGATCTCAATAGTTAGTATATGGATATGTTGGAAGAAGAGCGGAAAAGCCGGAGAACTTGACGTAGCTCAACAGCTTCGGAACCTATAAATTCTCTTTTTCTTATTTTTTTATTTAGAATATGATAATTAACACTGTTAAGAAATAAAAGGAAAAGGATTAAAACTGATAAAAACAATAATTTCTTTGTAATTCTAGGAGGAAACGCTATTGAAGCAAATCCAATTGACATTACCCGAAGAAAAAACAACAGAAATATTAGAGTTCCTGATAGAAGATATGGGAATTAAAAACATAATAAAGGTCCATGCAGATGGAGCATTTATTTTAACATTTCGGGTTTCAGATGGTATGGTTTTTGAATTACTAAATAATCTAAAGGAAAAAGGTGTAGGAATCGAATATGGAATCGTAGACGTATTAAGCTTACAAGCATCCTTACCTATTCAACAAGAAGAGGAAAAGAAAAAGGGATTAAAAGTAGAATCCTTGCTCTCTGTTGAAGAATTGTATGAACGCATAAAAGGCGGAACACAACTAGATTTTGATTTCATTGCATTTGTCGTTACTTCCGCATTAATTGCAGGATTTGGACTTTACAATAATAACGTTACGATCATCGTTGCAAGTATGTTACTTTCACCACTTATGGGACCTATCCTAGCAACCGCTTTTGCATCAGTAATTGGAGAAATACGACTCTCAATCAAAGGCGTAATAAATGAACTGATAGCATTAGCGTTATCATTCTTTATGGGCATTTTGCTAGGCATGTTTATGACTCAAATACCGTATTCGTCGTTACCACATGAGATCACAGCAAGAGGCTCGTGGTCCTTAATTGATGTAGGAGTTGCTGCAACTTCAGGTGCTGCTGTAGCACTTGCAGTCACTCGTGGCGATATGTCATCCCTGGTCGGTGTTGCAATTTCAGCCTCACTTATGCCACCAGCTGTAAATGTTGGTCTAATGCTAATCTGGGGATACTGGGATATTGCTTTTGGAAGCTTCTCATTACTAATGATGAACATCGTGCTGATCGATGTAATTGCAATTATAGTATTTAAAATCAAAAACATTACTGGAATCACCTACAAATCTACAACATGGAAAGCAGTTTCTGAAATGTTTAAGACCGAATCATTATACCATACAAAACCAACCAGAAAATCAAAAGAAAATACAGAATAAGTCTCATTTTTTCTACTTTTTTATTTTATTCATAAGCAAAAAAGTTAATTATATTACAAGTCAAATATTGACATATGTAAAATTGACGAGTATATAAGTAAATTTGAAGTATATTAAATCAGAATAAATGTGGAGAGAGAAGAGTTGAATACAATTAAAGTTATTTTTACTGGAGCAGCGCAAACCGGAAAAACAGCATTATTAAAGAGATATATAAATAATGAAACTGTTTCCACGTATAAAATGACAATTGGTATGGATATTTTTTCAAAACGTATAAATAAAATGAATACCAATTTTACATTTCAATTTGTTGAAATTGCAGGAAGACGACAATTTGATTTTATGCGAAAAGGGCAATATAGAGGCGCATCAATAGTAGGGTTAGTTGTTGATGTTTCTCGACGTGAGACGTTACAACGAGCAAGGGAGATATTTGTCTCTGAAATCTTACCATGGATACAAAATAGTTTGAATAAGAATAAAAAGGTCATACTGATACTAAATAAAATTGATCTAGATCAAAGAGAAATATCAAAGAATGATATATTAAGGTTTATCAATTATATGAGCCAACTCATAGGAAACAAAGTAAGCTATTTTGAGGCAAGTGCTTTAAATAATATTGGAATAGAAGAATTATTTGAACATATTACAAATATAGTAAATACAAATTAAGCGACTGATTAATGTCATATTTCCTCTTCTAGTGCTTTCTTTGCACTTTTTTGCATATTAACGATTATCTCACCATTTCGCTCAAATTTATTTACCTCGATATATCCATTTACACTGAAAAACGCGTGTTGAAAATCAACTTTATCATATATTTCAAGCTCAAAATATTTAACGCCTTTTTCTGCTAGAGCACGTTCTGCAGCAGTAAGCAAAGCAGTTCCGATACCCTTCCTTTGATGTGTAGGGTGAACTGCAAGACGGCTAATAAAACCGCGAGGGCCATCAGCATAAATTCTTACTGTGCCCACTAGTTCATCGCCAAGAATCGCTACGAGAATATGACCAAATTGTATTTGACGCGCCCTTGTGGAAGTACGTTCAGTAAGAGCCTTGGGAGGTCTAGATAAAATTTTCATTAATGGCGCATATGCAGCTTTAATAACTCGATCTACTAAATCTGCCTCATTCATATTTGCTTTTCGAATCTCTATTTCGTATCTCACTTCAGACCCTCCCCCGCAATAATTAGCGGGGTTATTTTCTTGCTTTTATATATTATATTCAAAATAGTATACATTTGTATATATTAAGCATTTTGGATAATATCAAATATGACGAGTGAAAAATGGCAAAATCCAAATATACCACAATCTTTTTAAATAAATTAAACGGCTTACAGTAAAATTAACGCAAATAAAGGGGTAAAGACTATGGAATTCTGCCCAAAGTGTGGTGGATTGCTATTACCTAAACGAGACGGAGACAAGTTCTATCTTAAATGTCGTGAATGTGACTACATAAAAGAAGTATCAGAGGAAGAAATCGCAGCAGATCCAGACTACAAGATGCACTTTAATGTAAAGCATTCACCACGCGAAAAAATTATTATAATTGAAGAAGAAGAGAGCAGAGTCGAAACTGAAACCGAAGATGAAAAGGAAGAGCGCAGAAAGGCATTACTAGACATGATGATGGAAAGCATGGATTCTGATTAGACACGAATAATCTTTATAGGTAAGGAGATACAAATAATATACATGTGAAACATTATGACAAGAGAAACTGGAGAAAAAGTACAGCATTCTCCAAACCAGTGTAGAAAATTTTTTTAAAGTTGGTGATACCCCATGACAGAACTATCGGAGGTTCCCTTTATGGTTTTTAAAAAAGACCCTGTCGAATATGTAAAAGAACATGGAAACCTAATAGACAAGGCAAGAATAATTTTTTCTTTGGATATAAAAGACCAAGATTTTATTAATGAAATCGTATCTGAAATTGAAGAAATATTGAATCCAGAAGGTGGCGTGCCTTTTGATTTTGAAGAAGAAAATCCAAGTTGTCTAAAGGACACTGCAGAACTACTCACACCATTGTCAAAGATAGTACCAGAAGAGAGAGATTTAATTGAAAAGATGGCAGGCTTTATTGCAGAACGCCAGAAAGGTGATGGAGGGTTCGCAGAAGTAAAAGGTCTTGATGACTATATAGAAATGAAATGGGGAGCAATAAACGGAAGAGATTGGTATCCTGTCGGTAAGAGTATTACATGGCTAACAGGAAAAGCTATTGAAGCTCTAATTTGTGCAAATTATAATAACGAAAAACGCATAAAGCGAGGTATCGAATTTCTTAAAAAATTACAACACGATAGCGGCCATTGGCCCGATACTGCGGATCATGAAGAACCAGATCCATTAGCAACAGGTAATATTATAAATGCATTTAAGAAAGCAGGTCTCGAAAAAGATGAGGCATACATCAAGGGAAGAAATGCATTGGTCAAAAGCATTGAAGAGGCAATGAAGAAAGAAGAATTCCTGTGGGATTTAGTCGATATTGCATATATAGATCAACCACTTAGCCCAGAAGAAGAAACGATAATTAAGAAAGCATTGCAATTAATTCTTGAAGCACAAAATGAGGATGGTGGTTGGAAACCAATCTGGATGACACAAAGTGATCCCGAATTAACTGCACTACTTGTACAAGCAGTAATGAAACATAAGAATTTACTTTAACCAAAAAGAATTCAGGACGAATTTTTTATGTCCTGCATCACTATTTTTATCAGCATCTTTAAATAAAGAACAAGTATGAAAATTTTTACTAGTAGTAAAAACGATTTATGGGTAGGAATCATACAAAACAAAGAGAAAATATATGCGAATACGATTCCAATGAAAAGCAAAGAAAGTGTATTAAATCATCTAAAGAAATATAGTGTAAAAATAGAAACAATTGAAGTTATACATACCCGAATTATTGATCTGATTTTTAATGCGTGGTTGTGCAAACCAATACGAGTAGATAAAACCATTTTTGATTTTAGTGGATATTCGGAAAAGGAAAAATTAGTATTGGATTATGTATATAATATAGAATATGGACGAACAGTAACATACGAAGATGTTGCAAAAGCTATTGGTCTCCCCAAAGCATATAGGTTCGTAGGAAATGTAATGCAAAAGAATAGATTTCCACTATTAATACCTTGTCATAGAGTAATTAGAAAAGATGGATTTGGAAAATATGGATATGGTGAAGAAATAAAAAGAAGATTAATTATGTGTGAAAGGAGGAATGTTAATGAACATTAAGATACAAATCGATGATGAAATAAAAGAAATTCGAAAAGTAGAATTAGAACCGTTAAGCCCACCATTATACAAAGCGGAAGTGGGATATTTGACATTACAAAATTTGGGATTTGCCATTGCATTTTTCAGACCAAAAAAAGATGAATTGGGCAATTTTACGCGTGTCAAATATTCATTGATCAAAAAACCATCAACACCATCAAATATTAATTTAGAACCGAAAAAGGGTATGAAAAAAGGAATCCTAAGTCAAGCACCAAGAACCGATTTTAATATAATATTGCTATTAAAACAACAACCCAAAAAAGGGAAAAATATTAGGTTGGATAAATTCATCTATGATTTTTATGGAATAATTCTTCTGAAAGATGGAAATGTTGAAGACCTATATCTTAATTCACCAAACCTTAGAGAAATAATGATCAAAAGCTTTGATGAATTAGGAAATGATTAGAATTTAGATTCAAAATCGGCTTCGCGTGCCTTTAATAATCTCTTTTTCTTCCTATATTTGTATTCGGCATAGGCTGCTTGTGCCATGAAGATTAATGCAGGAACAACAAACCAGATTATGAAGAACATTTCATTTGATGTAATCATTTTTAGGTCCACCTATTAATAGAGATAGTAATAAAAAATATATATAAATGATTTTATTCCTCATCTTCAGAATCTTGATTTGCCATTTCTATGAGACCTAATTGAACTTCGATCGCAATAGCTTCTAATACAGAAAGCGCAGAAATTGAGAATATGGAGTTCTTTGAAATTAGCTCAAATTTTTGATTTCTCATTAACTCTTCAGGCACAAAAACAGCATAATCAACTGCTTTTTTAATATCTGAACTCATCTTTGAAGTAAATAGAGCAACTTTAATTTTTACATTCTTCGCATTTTCAACTAAAGAGTCAAGATACTCGGATTCCTTTGTGGTTGATATAATTATCAAAAAGTCACCATTTTTGAATTCAAATCCATTATTGGGATTTACTAGAATGCTATTAATACCAATTAATTTCAAACGGTCTACATAAAGGCCCGCACAATGATACGTCCGCTCAAATCCAGAAATGCAAACCCTTTTTGCATTAATAATTTCGGATACAATAAGTCCTGCTTGCAGTTCATCAGATTGTGCGGCGAACTTATCCAAATGTTCAGATATATCAAGTAAAATCTCCCGGATTTTCATATATGCCCACCTACAAATAATTTATCTAGTTAAACCTTTTAATAGCTTGTGGATTTAGTGTCATAGTATATAAATGTGTATTAAGAGGTGCGCCATTTGGAAAGGCAGGTACTTGTTGCACTAAGGAAGTTTGTAGATGATGAATTTAAAACAAAAAAGCCATTGAGTGTCGAATTATTGAAAATTAAGAATTCAACTATTATAAAACATTTCAAGAAACTTCGCGGGGTTACATTTATTGTTGCAGAAACATACAAAGACTATGTAAGAATATATTTCTTCTTGCCGCAAGGTATGTTATTAGGCGCAGACAATTTTCCCCATGAAAAATATGAGAAAGCTCGCAAAGAAGCACGATTACTATATCGATTGGCAAAACCGGAAGAGCCAACAGAAGCAGATCTATATTTAGAAGCAACTGAACAAGTATTTAAAAAGTATACAAAAATATTGAAGAGAGTACAACGAACTCTAAACTTGAAAATTTTAAACAATCCAGTGGTATTCATATCCAAAACACCGCTAAATGAGGAAAACTCCCTTTTTGGAACAACTCGGACAGAAGAACGAGTGATTTTTGAAGAAAAATATATTGATATGCCACTCATCGAGGGATTAATGATCCGATAAGCATTTAGAAGCTTGTGCCCTCAACCAATAGTGAATTCTCAATTATGTATCGAACTTGGAAACTTTGTTGCATTAAAAATGATTTCAAAAGAAGAAAAAGAAAATTGGCGAACAAAATGGCAAGACAACTCAGTAAATTATGAAATATCAACACATTTAATTCGACATGAATACACGTATGGCTTTCCAAATATAGCAGAACTTGTAACTCATATAAAAGGAATTTCACCAAACATTATAGATAACGAACCATATAAAATATTAGAAGCATTTCATGCATTACATTATATTAGAAATGAAAATGTCGCATTCATGATTGATGATGCGATAAATGATTTTTCATTCTTCACAAATAAGAGAAACTTTGAACTCGCAAACGCAATCCATTTGTCTCCGAGAATAATTATAAACTATAAAGCATTGGGAAAATCCCTTTGCATTACTACAGAAAAAACAGACAAGTTTGAATTAAAGATTAAAACAATGAAAAATGAATACTATATAAAGATCATAGACAATTCTTGCGATGATGAAATAACAAAATATACACATAATATTTCATTTAGACAAGTAATGCCAAAAAAGGATGGATGGGCTCTCACTCAGAAAATCAGAGGAATTTTCCTTAGGAAAACTTTAGGCATTTCATTTAATCCAGATAATATTAGCAAGACAATTGAGTTCAAGCCAACTACAACCTCAATTTCGGAAGATATATTGGAAATATTAAATACAATAAACAATTCAGGTATAATAACAACATCACAATCCAAAATCTTGGAAGAAGCAAAAATTGCAAATCATGCACAATTATTTTTGACGTTCCATCACGTAATACCACAACCAAATATTTTTCTAATGACGCAGGACCCCAAGAAGTTTAAATATTTAGCCGAGAATATTTTAAATATTATACCGGAGTCGCATTTATATCACATGACACATGGCGGCTTTGCATTAATTCACATACCAATTGAATGGTGGCATCATATAATTCAAAATATGCGTGATATAAATATTGAATTAATTTATGATGTGAAATCAAAAGGACCTTTATTCCATCAACCAGATAAAAATCCAAATGACGAGAGAGTGGTGACTTAATTGATTAATAGATATCCAA
>Ga0256914_1002575_pt1 | contig 15029 bp, 15 predicted proteins | sample HulkmetaG_FD_191571 | JGI IMG/M metagenome (GOLD analysis project Ga0256914, IMG submission 191571) | Hydrothermal chimney microbial communities from Main Endeavour vent field at the Juan de Fuca Ridge, Pacific Ocean - Hulk | ecosystem: Environmental > Aquatic > Marine > Hydrothermal vents ... | reverse complement strand
AATGTAGAATTAGTGATAAAAAACTACATAAATGTAGAATTGGACTAGGATAGTTGAACAGAGTAAATCTAGCGGGCGTATTTTTTCGGATTGATAGAGTATCGTTTTATTCTTAAACCCAACTTTCTCTCTGTAATCCCCAAGAGTCTGGCAGCTCTCGATTGATTTCCCCGAGAAGACTTAAGAGCATCTATAATTAGGTCCCGCTCAACATTGGCAAGCACAACCTCCAAATTTCCACTAAAAGTAGTTCTGCTTGCCTCCGCGGTTTGAAGCGTAGGGGGTAGATGATATCCATGAATTACATCGTCCTTTGTCAAAAGAACCGCTCTCTCTATACAGTTCTCCAGTTCCCTTACATTCCCAGGCCAGTGATAACTCATCATCATATCTATTGCGGGTGTTGAAATTCTTTTAACATTTTTTCCCGTGGCCTTACTGTACTTCTCTACAAAATAATCCGCCAATAGAAGAATATCTGTTTTTCTCTCCCGCAGTGGCGGTATATGAATGGGAAATACGTTTAATCTATAGTAGAGATCCTGTCTAAACTTCTCCTCTGCCATTAATTTCTCAAGGTCCCTATTTGTCGCGGCAATTACCCTTACATTTACCTTTATGGTCTCCGTCCCACCCACCCTTTCAAACTCTTTCTCCTGAAGTACCCGCAAAAGCTTAACCTGAAGGGCAGGAGAGAGATCCCCTATCTCATCGAGGAAAATCGTTCCCCCGTCGGCAAGCTCGAACCGCCCCTTACGCTTTGCTATTGCCCCGGTAAAGGCTCCCTTCTCGTGGCCGAAAAGCTCGCTCTCTATTACACTCTCCGGGAGTGCGGCACAGTTAACCTTTATAAAGGGTTTATTAGCCCTTATACTGTGATAATGAATTGCCTGAGCTACAAGCTCCTTCCCCGTTCCACTCTCCCCCCTAATAAGTACGGTAGCATCACTCTTAGAGACTTGATCTATCAAATCGTAGACCTGCTGCATAGACTGGGAATTTCCTATAATATTATCCGGTTTAAACCTATTTCGAAGTTCCTGTTGAAGCCTTGTGTTTTCTTCCAAGAGCTTATGTCTTTCCTCTTGAGCTATCTGTCTAAGTCTTACCGACTGGGCAATCATCGAACCAACAATGGAGAGTAAATGTGCATCCCTCTCAAGAGACTCCCTATCACTAAAACGTTTATCCGCACATAAGGCCCCTATAACCTCCCCCTCCAGCTTTATAGGGATACAGAGAAAAGATGTATTGCTGGCATCTCTACTCTTCATAGCCCCGGTTTTATTCAAAAAACGAGGTTCTTCGGACACCTTTGGGATAATAGCGGGTTCTCCAGTTCTAAATACCTCTCCTGTAATTCCCTCTCCTAACCTGTACCTTCCCCTCTCTCTCTCCGATTCGGTTAGACCGTAGGCTGCCTCTATGTATATCTCCCCCGTTTCCCTATTCATAAGCGCAAGGCTTCCCTTCTCCAATTCCAAATATTCGGCTACCACTTTCAACACAGGGGTTAGTACATCTCTTAAATCCATACTTGAATCGAGTATCTTGCTAATTTCAAGGAGGAGAGAGATCTCCCAATCGACATTCCTCAAGTTATTCGTTCTTTTATACGTACCAGGCATTTTCAACTTCAAATAGGCTACTTCTTCTAACCCTCTTAATTTTCCGTCAAAATCTCCAAATCATACCTATCCTGTGCCCACTTTTTATGCTTTTTTTCCTCTTCAGCAAGACGGTTAAAGAGGTACTTCATATCTGAATCCCTCGCTCTGTTTTCAAGCCACTTGTAAAGCTGATAAGATTTTTCTTCTTTTTTAATAACCAGAAGAAGGAAATCCTGATAGCTCATATCCTTTCTAAACTCAACATCAATTGTATAATCACCAATCCTTATATCAATCGGATTCTCCTGCGAGAATATCTCCTTCATATCACCACTCTCTTTTAACTCGCGGAGTGTTTTCTCATGATCCTTCTCCTGATCCACCATGGAGAGAAGCAACTTTCTCAACTCGCTACCCGTAGCAGAAGAAGCATAGGCCAGATACGTATTCTGAGCTTCTATCTCTCTCTCTATAGCAAAATCTATTACAGCACCAATATCATCAAAAATCTCATTCATGGAGTCTAAAATATCATAACAACATTAAGATGTCAAAAGAAAATCTATTTTCCTATTGACAAACCTACCCAATTCAATCTAGAATAAAAAGAAAAAAAGTTATCATATTGAGATAAATGATAGTAAAAAGTAAATCTAATATATTAAATAAAGAGACAAAAATTACACTGCTTTCACTCTTAAAAAACTTCTACGATGAAGAGGTTTTTTCGATCCCCATCACTTATTTTTACGATTCAGACATAGAAACAAGCATAACGGCAATACATTCTTCCAGTGCTATCGGAAACGAGATTGCAATTTCGCACCTATATCAACTAATAGAGAGGGGAAAACCAGAGCAAAAACTAGCTGCAACGGAGGCCCTTTCAAAAATTAAGGCCCCCTCCTCTGTAAATATGCTACTTAAATACTACGAGATATTTCAAGAGATAGAAATTCGAACCGCAATACTAAAAGCTGCAAACGAAATATTTTCTTCCAATCCAAAGGTTATAGAACTAAACAAAACTGTGCTCCTCAACGAGGATTCTCCGGAGATACTGAAAGAACCCGCAATAAAGGGGCTTGTAGATAGTGGAGAACTACTCTTTTTAACAGAAATAATAGAAAAGGTAAGCCCGGAACTTCAGCGAAAAACGTTTGAATATATTTTAAACTCCTCCTCAAATGCAGATTACGAGAGCTTTTTCAAATATTTTCACAACAGGTTAGACAGTTTCACTCCATACACCATGGGTATATTTCTTGCCGCATATCTCTACAAAAATCCTACACTTCAACAGACATACATTATCGATAAGCTGCAAGCTGGAGAAAACAGAGCCTACAAGGCTTTCATTAGTACCATCTTTAACACTGATAAACCCTTTACGCAACCAATAAAATTATTTCGTCTTCTTCTGATAGCGCCTTTTATTGACTTCGAAATGGAAGAAATGATTGGTACACTCATTCACAGGGTAATCAAAAGAATAAAAGGAAAAACCCCACATTACACCAATGAACTTTTGGTGATAACCCAAGCTCATCTTGACACAATCTTCGTAAAGGTAAAAAAGAATTTTATCTCATTGAAAGGAATTACCGAGAAAGAAGAGCTTCTCGCAGTAGTACTTGCAAACATACTTGAGCGCTACTCTAACAAGGAACTCTTAGTAAAGGTAGAAAACTACTTTAAAAGCAACACAAGAGAGAACCTGGGACCACTGATCTCCGAGATAAGAAATCTTCTTACCGACGTGCCCAGAGAGGACAAAAATCGATTCGAGGCGTGCATACCGTTATTCACACTTGACAATAGAAAAAACATTCTAAACATCAGATCAACGCTTTCCAACGTAAACCTGGAACGTCCAAATCTTCTAAGAAGATTAAACAGATTGGTGAGAGTTGCGGGCTACTTGAATATACGCAACGCCCAGAAAAAACTAGCCTCCATACTCGAGTTTGCAAAAACAGAGCGAATAAATTATCTGGCAGAGACTACCATCGTAACCCTTATGCAACTCCTATCCAGAGGTATCATCACAAATGCGAAAGCGGCTCTAAGTTCATCCAAAATCCCTCTATATGAACTTAGAGGTTACATTCGTGGAAGCAAATATATTCCAGCCAAAATACTAACCCCAAACCTTTTGCACCTACTCCGTTTACCCCAGATAGATGATCATCTTAAATATCTCATTATTGACACCCTGAGAGAGATGAAGGTAGGAGAAACAAAGGGAGCTTTTTTGGCATTAATAAAAATACTCAAAAAAACTCCCAACAACGATTTTAAAATTGGTATAGGTAAAATACTGGAAGACCAGGGTGACAACAATATCATACAACCCCTTATAGACCTTACAAATGCAAAAAACGAAACAACCAAAATAGTGGCTATTAGAGCATTAAGAGAAATTTCAAAACGCCATTCGGAATATTCCAGGGACATAATAATAAACAGGTTATATCTCTTGATGGAAGATTCCTCTGTTAACATAAGAGTAGAATCCCTGATAGCCCTTATAGCATTGGGAGATGATTATGCCATTCAAGTATTGCAAGATTACATGCAGGGCGAAGACACCAGCGTTATTGTCAAACTAATAAAAGAATTAAAGCCATACATTAACCATGAAATATTAAAAATCATCTTTGGACAGCTTTTGTCAAAATCACCCGAGATACACAGAGCACTTCGCGAGACTCTGGGAGAAATTGCAAAGGGAGAGTTTTCGGAAGAGATAAGAAAAGAAATCATAGAAACGCTAAAGAACAAATCGAGCGACAAGAAAAGTTTTACAAAAAAATCAATGCCCAAAGAAACAGAAAACCAGAGAGATAATCTCATCAATCACGCTAAGTACGAGTTTAAATTTAAGAGAGAAAACTCTCAGATGCTCACAGTTATGTTCATAGACATTGTAGGGTACACAGAAAAATCTTCCTCCTCCGATATGTCGAATATAATAAAACTAATCAAAAACTTTGAAGATATAACTATACCAACCATAAAAAATTATAAAGGTACACTAATAAAAAAAATGGGGGATGGTCTTCTCGCCATATTCAAACACCCTCTAAATGCTGTATTAGCCTCAATAGCAATTCAACAAAAAATTGCCCAGTATAACCAGCTAAAGGTAGACGAGGAAAAATTTCAAGCGCGAATAGGTCTAAATACAGGTCTTGTTATACGAAAAGACAACGATATATACGGGGATGTGGTAAACGTAGCCTCCCGAATGGAAACCTCTGCCAATCCGGGAGATATTCTACTTACAGAGAATACCTACAATGAGATTAAAGATTACGTAAAATGTACTAAACTGGGGAATATTCAAGTAAAGGGGAAGAAAGAGGCTATCCCCACTTATTCGGCAGAGTATGTATCAATAAACCTTAAAACAATCCTCAAAGACAAAGCAGCCAAAGATGAAGAAACCAAAAAATCGCAACACACCGATGCGATCATAAATTTCAAAGAATCTTTGTTCTCACCCAAGTTTGAACTCCCCCCTGGTATTACAGATAATACAAATATTTTAAAACACATGACCACCGTATTTCTCGATTTGAGTCAAATGGTCGAAGAAATATCGGAAAACTACCACGAGGAGTATATTTTTAAAAAATATCTCCAGCACAGATGGGAAGAGCTTATAAAATCAATTGAAAACTCCGACCGGGGCAACAAATCAGCTTGACAATTCTCCAAAATAAAAATATATATTACACTCGTAATTTAACCCTTTGACCTTTTCGACTAAGGGTGTTATATTGAGAAAAATTGTTTTTTAAGAATGTAGATTAGATAGCTATAAAAGGAGGTAGGTTGGCTGATAAGGATTTACGAATCAATGAGATGATTCGAGTAAGAGAAGTTAGATTAATTGATAACAATGGGAATCAAAGAGGTATAATTCCAACATCGGAGGCGTTAAAATTAGCAAAAGAGGCAGGGTTAGATCTTGTTGAGGTTGCACCAAAGGCGAATCCACCTGTGTGTAAACTTTTGGACTATGGAAAGTATAAATTCGAACAGGAGAAACGTGATAAGGAATCCAAAAAGAAACAAAAACAGATAAAGTTAAAAGAAATAAGAATGCAACCAAAGATCGACAATCATGATTTAGATTTTAAGTCAAAACACATAAAGAAGTTTCTCGACGAGGGGAATAAAGTAAAGGTAACGGTAAGATTTAGAGGAAGAGAGTTGGCACATCTCGATAGAGGGGAAATGGTCTTAAACAGGGTGTTGGAATTGATTGGTGATTCGTACAGTGTAGAAAAACCTCCTCACATGGAGGGGAGATTCATGTCAATGATACTTAGCCCAAAATCAAAAAGATAAAGGAAGGGAAAACAAATGCCAAAAATCAAGACGAGAAGAAGTGCAAAAAAGCGCTATTCCCTGACGGGGAGAGGGAAGATAAAGTATAAAAAGCAGGGATTGAGACATATACTGACCAAAAAAAATAGAAAAAGAAAGAGAAGATTAAGACACCCGGCAATTTTAAGTCAGGTAGAAACCAAGAGAGCAAAGAAATTAATACCGTACGGTTAGAATAATTGTGTAACGGAATATTGTGTAATATAAAAGGAGAAAACAATGGCACGGGTAAAAAATGGAACACGGCGTCACCAGAGAAGAAAAAAGATACTAAAACTTGCCAAGGGTTTCCAAGGAAGACGCAGTAAACTATTCAAGACGGCAAAAGAGGCTGTACAAAAGGCACTTGTTTATTCCTATAGGGACAGGAAGAGAAGAAAGAGAGACTTTAGGCGATTATGGATAACTAGAATCTCCGCAATGTGTAGGGAAAATGGGATATCTTATTCAAGATTTATTAACGGGTTAAAACGAGCTAATATAGAGATTAATAGAAAAGCACTTTCCAATATGGCAATCGAAGATCCCAATGCCTTTATCAAATTAATAGATAAAGCAAAGGAAGCCCTAAATGCTTAGGCTTGAGCAGATTAAACTATTAGAGAGCAAAGTTAATAAAGCCGTAGAAATTATTTCAAAACTACGTGAGGAGAATAGGACTCTAAGGGCAGGTTTAACATCTGCACAGAAAAAAATTGATGAACTGGAGGACCTCGTCAATTCATTCAAATCGGAACAAGAAGAAATAGAAGAGGGTATAATTAGAGCTCTGAACAGCCTTGACAAACTTGAAGACGAAATTCAAGGAGAGGGGAAAAAAGAGAGGGATGAATCTATAATGAAAACCGAAACTTCCATACCAGAGACCTCATCCCCGGAAAAAAATGTGACGATAGAGAAAGGCCCTAATATTACAAATTCCACTCCTAAGGGTGGTATCTCCTCCAATACACCACCCAATTCACAACTTGATATCTTTTAAATAATTTTATACTATGTCAAAAAATAGCCTAAGAATTGAAATATTAGGTAGTTCTTTTACAATTCAGTCAGAGGATAATCTTGATTACTTGAGGAGGGTCATTCAATACTTACAGGATAGAATTTCGGAGGTACAACAGAATTATTCAATAGCCGATCCTAAGAAAATATTGATCTTAACAGCACTTAACCTGGTTGATAAAATACTAAAACTAGAGCAGAATCAATTAAAACTCGAGAGAGACGAGCTGCGAGAGATTTCCAAAATTACAGAAGAATTAATATTTAAGCTTGAAACCAGTATCGGTGAAAATTAACCCTGAGGCGTTCGCGATGGGGAACATTTTTCTTGGGTCAAACCATTATAATGGGATTCCTTATATCAGGGTGGAATGATACCTGGCTTCGGCCAGCGGACATGAAGCTCTGATGCGGAAACCCACTTGGGCCATAAGGTTCAAGAAGAACTTCCCCGAACGGCGCTCTCGGGGCTTTTTTTTATCCCTTTTATATGCTAAGTTATATGGCAAAGTTTTATATTCTACTATATTTTAAAGCGAAACCGTCAATAGAGCAGTATTTACCATGAGCGATGAGAAGAGATACAACATACTTTATGTAGACGACGACGAACAAAACCTCTACCTCTTCCGCGTAACATTCGAAGACCGATACAACATAATAACCGCCTCGACGGCAAAAGAGGCTCTATCTATCTTTGGTAAAGAAAAAATACACATTATCTTTGTCGATCAAAGGATCCCGGACACCAATGGCATTCAGATACTCGAAAAATCAATCAAAATAAGCCCCAACACAATAAGGATACTCATAACAGGATACTCAGACATAGACGTAGCAATAGACGCAATTAATAGGGGTTCGGTTTTTAGATACATATCAAAACCATGGAATCCCGACGAGATAGAAAATACAATCCAGAATGCTATCGAAATGTACAATCTAAAGGAAAAGAACGAGAATCTTATAGTAGAACTGGATTATCAAAATAAACTTTTAAAACAAAAAGTCTCCGAATTAGATTTTTTAAATGAGTTAAATCTAAAACTACGAGCGGTTACCGGAAAAGAGGAGATAATTCATAAAACCCAAGAGATCCTCTCTGCTAAGTTCAACGCTAAAGCTTTCGTTTTTGGAAACTCACCATCTCAAAACAAGCACTACATACTTCCCCTAACCTATGAAAATCACAATTTTGGTTATCTATCTTTTGAGATAGATAACGGACAAATTAAACTCGACACCTCATTCCTCATGGCCATATCCAACGTTGTAGCCTCAACCATGTATTTGAATAAAATTCACGAAGAGAACATAGAACGCGAGCGATTCTTCATACTGGGGAAAATGGCGAGTATGATCGTACACGACTTAAAAGGTCCTTTAAACACAATTGGGGGATTTGCAGAAATCCTCTCTAACGATATGGAAGAGAGAGATCGTGAAAAATATTCAAAAATACTAAGAGAAGAAATTTCAAGACTTCATGGGCTTGTAGAGGAACTGCTGGATTTTGCCAGAGGTAAGAATAATCTCAACCTTCAAAAAATCAAAATTGAAGACCAGGCGGAGAGAATAAAAAAACTCTTCAACCTGAAACTAAAATCAGAAAATATTGATTTTAATATAAACATAGCCGCGGAGAGAGAAATAGAGGTAGATCCTCAAAAGATGGAAAAAGTTCTAATAAATCTATTAGATAACGCTATCGACAACCTGCGAAACTATCCCGGAGAGAGAAAAATTGAATTGAACATCCAACAAAACACCGATGGAACCCTTATCTCTCTACGAAACACCGGGAAAGAGATACCCCCCCATATAATCGATAAACTCTTTGACCCCTTTTTTACCTACGGTAAAAAAGGGGGAACAGGTTTGGGATTAACTATATGCAAAAAAATAGTCGAAGAACACAGCGGTAGCCTTAATGTTAAATCCTCCAATGGAAACACTCAATTTGATATCTATCTGCCTCTCTGTATACGTTCAAAATCAACAGATTCATAATCACATCCCTCTACTGTTACTATTTGAGAGGCTATAGCATTTCCCAACCGTGCGGATTCAGCATAACTTCTTCCTATAAGGAGCCCAAAGAGAAACCCCGCAGCAAACGAATCCCCAGCTCCAGTCGTATCCACGGCCTCTACCCTATAGGCAGGAATGCGATCAAGCACCACCTCCCCTCTCTCTTCCCTCTCCCCAACGAGACATCCCTCCTCTCCACACTTCATTACGGCTACAGGTGAAAGCTTGGTTAAAAAATCCAGAATATCATTCTCCGAACTTCCCACCCCTGCCAATCCCTCAAATTCCTCTCTGTTCCCTAGAAGTATATCAACATTCCCCGGAATCCATTCCAAAAACTCCCTCCTGTACCGCTCTACAACAAACGGGCCAGCCAGATCAAAGCATACCTTTGTTCCTCTATTTCTAGCATATTCAACAGCCCTGTTAATTGCTTCACGCTGAGACTCGGTATCCCACATAAAGCCCACAAAATATAGATATTTACTATTCCCGAGAAGAGAATAATCCGTATCATTTTTATTATACTCTCTACACGCCCCAAGATAGGTAAACATTGTCCTTTCATGATCAGGGGTAACAAGAATTAGAGACATTCCCGTAGGACTGTTTTTTTTTGACATTACTGTAAGAATTCCATATTCTCTCAACAGTTGGGAGTAATAATTCCCAGTCTCATCGTTTCCCACCCCTCCGGAATATACTAACTCTCCAATCCCACCAGATTCTTTTTTGTTAAACCAATTTTTTTTAAACCATGCTATTCCCCTAACAGTATTAGCACAACTTCCTCCAGGAACCCTCCTTACACTACAATCCTCTAGATTACCGATCTCCCCCAAAATTTCTGTTATCTCCCTATAATCCACAAGATTCATACTTCCCCGTGGCTTGCCTAATTTTCTCAGAACATCAAAATCTACCAGGATAATAGTGTCCATTAGGGGATTCCCTATCCCATATACAGACGGCATCTATAAATTCTCCCAAAAAATAAATAATCTACACTGGTTGACACTGCAATTCACTTAAAATATATTAACAATAAATATAAAACTATGTCTATTGTAACGAGTCAGCAAATAACAAGATATTTCGATCTTTTTAAAGACGTAGAGGTTACATTCAACAAGAATGTAATCGCGGCTACAGGTCTTCAAACAAAGGCTGTATTTCTAAAATGCCTGGGTGACCAATGGCCATGCATAATATACTCTACCTCAATGTTGGGAGCAAGGGTAATAACAAATTTGAGGGCCTCTCACTTTGAAACCTTAAAGAGGGCTAATAACCTTGTAAGCCTCCGTTTTTCATTCAAACAAACTGAAAAAGAGGATCCTATTTCATTTTTTGTCTCCGCTAAAGCAACAAGCTTTAGTCGTTACAACAAAGAAAATCCGGATATATACTTCATCTCATTAACCTACACTCAAAGACCTCCGGACGACCTGATAGAAATACTTGGTAAACTCCTAGAGGCAAATATCGATTCACAAAAGAGAAAAGACAAACGAATAATAATCACACCAGAAACCATCAGAAAACTTGGACTCCAGTCCAAAGGGGCATATATATACATAGAATCGGTACCCAGAAAATGTATCCTGAGAGATCTTTCATACTCAGGAGCAAAGGTTCTCCTACTCGGGCTGGCGAAATTCTTAATAAATAAACCCGCCGTCTTACAAATTTGGTTTGAAGACAAAAAGGAACCGGTAGCATTGGAGGGAACCATTGTAAGGTACGAAGAGGTAGAGGGAAGAAAAGACATAGCGGCAGTTGCACTTCACTTTGATGAAGATAAGGTACCAATGGAGTACAAAATCAGACTCAGTGATTACTTGAAACATATAAAGGAGTAACTCGAAGCTTTTTTCTTGACATTTACTCCTTACGAAAATAAATTTACCTACACTATGAACGATGATTACACAAACAACAACCAGGAGAGTCTGGATCCCCTTTCCAACATAGGATATATCTCTATTGGAAAAGACGTAAATGAAACAATAGGAGATTTTCGTATAGATCCCAATATTATGCTTCCCATAGAATTTCCTCCCGGCAAAGATACCCTTAGCCCTGATGATATAACCTGGGAAGCAATAATCTCTGCAATGCTCAGAATACTGGCCTACAATCCCGAACATGAAAATGCAAATTATTTCAGAGAGTTTATTCTTGCGGTAAAACCGGATATCAAAGACGAGTTGACAGAGGCGGGAATTTTAAAGGCAAGAAATAAAGATTTTGATATAGCAATCGAAATATTTATGGCCCTGGAGGGTTTGTTCCCGGAGTGTGCCATTACCAAATTAAACCTAGCCCTCGTTTACGAAGACAGGGCTTACCATTACACACGGGTGGAAAAGGAAGAACTTGCAGAAAAATACTTCGACCTTGCATTATCAACATACAAAAGAGCACTTACAGCTGATCCCTCAAACCCCAAAATTCACTACAATTTTGCCTATTTCTTTCTGAAGCAAAAGAATTATGAGAAAGCAAAAGAACATTTTGAGCTTTACCTCAAATGGGGAAAAGAGAGAGACAAACTTGCAGAGGCGAAGAAAATTGTTGATGAGATAAACAAGAATTCACTAATGGATAAACTCTTCAAAGAGGCTTTCGACTATATAAACATGGGTAAGGAAGAAGAGGGAATAAAAAAAATAAAGATGTTTCTAAAGGAACACAGCAACGTATGGAATGCGTGGTTCCTTCTGGGCTGGGGATACAGACGGTTGGGCATGTACAAAGAGGGTAAAGAGGCATTTTTAAAAGCCCTCGAATATCACGAGCCTCTCCCAGATACATTGAATGAACTTGCCATATGTTTAATGGAACTGGGGGAGTATGAAGAAAGCTTTAAAAAACTAAAAGAAGCCCTTAGACTTGAACCTGAGAACACAAAGGTGATCTCTAATATGGGGATGGTCTCCCTAAAACAGGGAAACAAAGACGAGGCAAAACGTTACTTCAAAACTGTGCTGGAGATAGATCCTGAAGACCCCGTGGCAAAGCATTTCTTAAAAGAATTATAACCTCGAATAACTTTAAAGAATAACTTTAAAAAAAACAATAAAAAAGTAACTTTTTTTAAATTTTTTCTAAGTTTTTAATGATACTTTTCCGATAGAGGGAATAAGGGTAATTTTATTCTGGAGGCGGACTTTTATCTATTCCTTTACCCTTATTCCTATTATCGTCCCATGGGCGAGAGAGCTAAACAACTATCTTTGAGAAAGGAGGTGAATAGAGAAAACAATAAACGAGCATCAAAACAGGCAAGGATGCCTGATAAAAATTGTTTCAAGGAGGAAACAGAATGATTATCAACCACAACATGAGTGCCATCTTTGCTGAGAGGCAACTTAAGTTCAACAACATTGCTGTTGACAAAGACATGGAGAAGCTCTCCTCCGGGTACAGGATTAATAGAGCGGGGGATGATGCTTCGGGTCTTGCCGTATCTGAGAAAATGCGTTCCCAGATTAGAGGTCTAAGACAGGCAGAGAGGAACGCAGAAAATGGCATATCTTTCATTCAAACCACAGAGGGATATCTCCAGGAGAGCGAAGACATCCTACAGAGACTGAGAGAGCTGGCAGTTCAGTCTGCAAATGGTATTTACACCGATGAGGACAGAATGCAGATCCAGGTTGAGGTTTCCCAGCTCGTTGACGAAATCGACAGAATCGCATCACACGCACAGTTTAACGGTATGAATCTCTTAACCGGTAGATTTGCGCGAGAGACCGGTCAGAACGTAGTAACAGCATCAATGTGGTTCCAGATCGGCGCCAATATGGACCAAAGAGAAAGGGTCTATATAGGCACAATGACTGCCGCAGCTCTCGGTGTGAGAAACGTAGGAGATAAACAGATCATTTCCCTCTCAACCCCTGATCAGGCTAACAGAGCCATTGGTGTACTGGATGAAGCTCTAAAGATGGTCAACAAACAGAGAGCTGACCTTGGAGCTTATCAGAACAGATTAGAGTATGCCACAAAGGGTATTTCGGTGGGTGCTGAAAACCTTCAGGCAGCAGAGTCTAGAATCAGGGACGTCGATATGGCAAGCGAGATGGTAAAATACACCAAGGATCAGATATTAGTACAAGTTGCTACAGCAATGCTTGCTCAAGCTAACACAAAACCACAAACAGTCTTGCAACTGTTTAGGTAAGTGAATAGAATATAGTATAGATCCGTTCTGATCTTTGAAAATTACACCCTCCAGAGAGGTGTCGAGGCAAAAGAGATACCCCGATTTTTAAATCGGGGTAGATCTCTTTGCCAATGGGGGAAGGGGAACGGAGCAGAAGGAAGCGCGTTAACTTCTGACTGTTACCCCATCGGCACCAAAAGAAGGCAAGGGATGCCTTTTTAATCAATTCAAGGAGGGTGATATGATAATAAATCACAACATGAGTGCCATGTATGCCAACAGGATACTCAAGTTCAAGGAGTGGGATGTTAACAAAAACATCGAAAAACTGGCATCGGGGCAGAGAATCAACAGAGCCGGTGACGACGCATCCGGGCTGGCGGTTTCTGAAAAACTGAAATCACAGATCCAGGGCTTAAATCAAGCGGAGAGAAACATCGAAAACGCTATTTCCTTTATTCAGACAACCGAGGGTTACCTGGGCGAGACGACAGATATCCTCCACAGGATAAGGGAACTGGCTGTTCAATCCGCCAATGGTGTTTATACAGATGAAGATAGGATGCAGATTCAGGTTGAGGTATCTCAGCTTGTCGACGAAGTCAATAGAATTGCATCACACGCTCAGTTCAACGGAATGAACATTCTAACAGGTGCCTTTGCGAATCCGGCAGCTGGAGGAACAGCTGTAAAGAAGATGTTCTTTCAGGTCGGTGCTAACATGGACCAGAGAGAGAGGGTATACATAGGAACCATGACAGCTCAGGCATTGGGTCTGCAGGGTGCACAGGGCGGAGGAAGCATAATTTCTATTTCCACACCGGATGCGGCTAATAGAGCAATTGGTATAGTAGATACGGCTCTAAAAATCGTGTTAAAACAGAGAGCTGATCTGGGTGCTTATCAGAACAGATTTGAAATGGCAGCGAAGGGTGTTTCTGTTGCAGCAGAGAATATGCAGGCAGCAGAATCACTTATTCGTGACACAGACATGGCCACAGAAATGGTAGATTACGTAAAGAACCAGATTTTGGTTCAGGCCGGTACAGCAATGCTGGCTCAGGCGAATGTACTACCAAGGTCTGTACTACAGCTACTTGGCTAGACATCTAATGAGTAAGAGACTCCGTTCCCTAAAATGGAGAGGTTTCTGGACGTCACCTCTCTACTATTAAGAGGAGGATGGGGAGGACGCGCCCTCCCCTATCCTTTTTAACATGGAGGTTAACTATGTCAATGGAGATTCCAGGGATAGTAAATTCGGGATTACCACCAGACTTAAAAATAAAAAAGGGCACAAGGAGGGCCGAAGAAAGGATAAATAGAGAGATAGAGGTATTTCTTAAAAAAAACAAAAATGTAAAAAGTGAAGACATAAAGCTAGCCATCGATAAACTTGCCAAATCTTCTTCTATTTTTAATAAACGGGTTAAGATCTATGTCAATAAAGAGATAAACCGCATCGTTGTAAAGGTGATCGATACTACTACCGATAAAGTTATCAAGGAGATACCTCCTGAGGAAATCCAACACCTGATTGCAAAGATAAGAGAAACCCTGGGTGTCTTGGTGGACGAAAAAAGATAATCACAGTAAAAACTCGGGAGGGGTAAACATTAATGTCAGATATATCCATCCCTGGAGTAACAAGTAAATATAACACTCAAAAAATTATAAAGGACCTGGTAAAGGCGGAAAAAATACCCCTAAAAAGGATGGAAAAATCCTTAAAGGAGTATAAAGATAAAAAGAAAATATGGCAGGATATTAACAGAAAATTATCAACTCTAAGAGACGATGCGAAAGCTTTATACGGA
>Ga0256914_1002574_pt1 | contig 15031 bp, 8 predicted proteins | sample HulkmetaG_FD_191571 | JGI IMG/M metagenome (GOLD analysis project Ga0256914, IMG submission 191571) | Hydrothermal chimney microbial communities from Main Endeavour vent field at the Juan de Fuca Ridge, Pacific Ocean - Hulk | ecosystem: Environmental > Aquatic > Marine > Hydrothermal vents ... | reverse complement strand
CGACAAGGAACTGACCAAGGCCCTGGAGGCGGAAAGCCGGGGGCCGATGAAGGTCGTCGTGGTGCGTCCGGGTGACACGCTGGGCACGCTGGCCGCGAAATATCTCGGCAACGCCCTGAAATGGAAAGTGATCTACGACGCGAACCGCGATCGTCTCAACGATCCGGACATCATCCCCGTGGGGATGAGGTTGCGTATCCCAGTGGACGAATGAGGCAACAACTTCCAGAAATGGCCATTGCCATGTCAATCAATGGTCATAGTCGGAAGCTTGAGTCACACGCTGAACGATATCGAGACTTTGGAGGCGGGCCACAGAATGATCATAAGAGGCCCCGGGGGGCTCTTGAACAGGACAGGGACTGCCCATGACCAAACCCGTACCTACCCATAACCTGACCGGGAAACCGCTCGGCAACCGGCCGGACAGGGAAAAGACCGAGGAGATCCTGCAGCGTCTCCGGCAGGCCGCCAACGACCGCCATCCGGACGGCTTCTCGCCGGGCGCTGGAGACGATCAGGTCCAGGCTCTGGAGAATGTCCTGTTTCCTTCCGCGCAGCAGGAAAAGACCGGGACCAGGTTTCCCGTTCTCATCGCAGTCTTCATGATCTCGGCCATCGCCGGAGGCGCGATCGCCGGCCTCTACCTGGCGCGCAACGGTGCAAAGCCGCCCGTTCCGCAGGTGGCCGACGCCAGGCCCGCCGGGATGATCATGGAGAAGAACGTGGCGCCCCGGGAGGAAACGGCCGCTGCCGCCTCGGGAACCTACGAGAAGGATCAGGCGCAGCTGGTCGCCGAAGTCAGCCCCGCGGGCGATACCGCAGGAGCGACCACTACCGACGCGGCGCCGCAGCCCATCGCTCCGCCGCCGCTCGAGGCCGAGACCACTCTCGAGAAACCGCCGGTGGCGGAGGCGCAACCGGCCGCGGCTCCCGCCGGGGCGCCGTCCGCGCCCACCGCGACCGCGGATACCACTTCTGAATCCGCCGCCACCGCTCCAGACGGGGAACTGGCTCAGAGCACCACGCAGGTCGTTCAGGATCTCGAACGGCAGTTGCCGCGGCCGGCCGATTTCGACGCCGCCGCGGGCAAGACCGGAGGAGCCGGAGCCACGGCTCCCGCCACCGGGGGAGCGGACGCGTCCGCGCAGTCTCCGGACGAGCTGAAGGCGCTCACGGACAATGTCGTCCAGGCTCTCGGATCCCTCATCCCGGGGGCCGAAGGCACCACCGAACCGGCCAGCACGTCGGACCTGCGCAATGCACTCTCCGCTCTCGTGGACAAGGCCATGCAGGAGGGGCGCAGCAAGAACGAGATCATCTCGCTTCTCGACAAGGCCATCGAGGAGGCCGGCGCGGAGAACATCCCGGAGGAGCTGCTCGGTCCCGACGGCAAGGTGGATCTGAACCTGCTGATCGCCAGCGTCATTCCCAAGGACATGACCATGGTCAGCAGCCAGGATCGCTCCTATGTGAATCAGCTGCTGGCCGAAGGCCGCAACACCAGCCTCAAGGGGCAGAAGGCTCCGAAGGCGAAGAAGGACCGCTTCTACACCCGCAACGGCAGGCGCTACACGCGTATCCGCCGCGGCGACACGCTGGCCCAGATCGCCTATGACGCCTACGGCGACGCCCTCGCCTATCCACGCATTCTGCGGGCCAACAGCGGCCGCATCTCCGTGCGCAACCTGCGGCCGGGCATGGAGATCCGCGTTCCCGGAAAAAATGAAAGGCTGACCGATACCGCGGAACCCGCCTCGCTCGTGCAGGGCGCGAAGGCCACGCGCAAGGCGGCCACGCGCAAACGCGTGACGACGCGGCGGACGGCCAGACGGACGACAGCCGGGAAGACCGCCCGCAAGCGTCAGGACACCCGCCGGCGTCAGGCCACGACGCGCAGACAGGCGGCTCCACGCCGCAAGACGGCAACCAAGCCCAAGATCACGGACCGGCTTCTTGGTGTGATCGGCGCGACGACCACCCCTCAGGGACAGGCCGCCGCAACAGCCCAGGCGAAGGCCAAGCCGGCCGACGAACCTTCGCTGACGACCAATTTCCAGCGTTACAAGGTCGGAACTCCTCCACCCGGAAACTGAACCCGGAAGGAGCGGTGCGAACATGATGAAAGGGGCGGACCCGGAAGTCCGCCCCTTTCGCGCTTCGCAAGAAGGACCGCGAGAGACGGCCCGCTCACTCGCCCGTGGAGGGCGTCATGGAGGTTCCCATCTTCGCGAAGGAATCCATCCAGGTGGTCATCATTTTCATCCAGGGATTGGGATCCATCATCTTCGCCATGGCGTTGATGTACGTGGGGTCGGTCATCATCTTCACATAGGGCTCGATGATCTTCGGATCTGCCCACTTCATCATGGCCTCCACGTACTGCGGATCGGTCATCATCTTGATGTAGGGCTCGATGATCTTCGGATCGACCATCTTCGCCATCATCTCCATATAGCGCGGATCCGTCATGATCTTCACGTAGCCCTCGACGAGCTTCGGATCGGCCATCTTCATCATCATCTCGACATAGCGCGGATCCGTCATGATCTTCACGTAGCCCTCGATGAGCTTCGGATCGGCCATCTTCATCATCATGTCGATGTAGGCCGGATTGAGCATGAGGTTCATCCAGTCGGTCATGAACTTCGGATCCAGCATTTTGGCCATGGATTCCGCCCAGTCGCCCGAGGTGGCGGCAAGCGACGACGCGGCATCGCCGGTCGTCGTCTGCGCCATGGCCTGGGGCGAGGCAAGGCCAAGCCCGGCCGCGATGGCGATGATGGCAATCTTCTTCATGTGCTTCCCTCCTGATCTGTCGATCGAGCTCGTCCCGCACGGGAACGGAGCGCCAGCTGTCATTTCCCGGCGATCCGCCCTGCCCCCATGGCGGACCGCCTCCGCGCACACCACGTGCGCCGGCGCCCGGACGGACGCCATGGAGGTATCATATATGGATATTCAGATATTTGAAAGCGAAAATCGTTCACATATGCGGAAAAGATGAAATGCATACCGCCGCGAAATCATGGAGCGATGTCCGCGCCGCCCAGAAAAAACCCGCCGGAGCGTTCCGGCGGGTTCCTTTCCATTCCGCTGTCGCGTCGGGGCGACCGGGGTCGCCCGGATCATTTATTTGGGCAGCTTGTCGTCCACGCCCTTCACGTACCAGTTCATGCCGAGCAGTTCCTGATCGGAGAGCACTTCGCCCTTCTTCACGCGAAGCTTGCCTTCCTGATCGTGGATCGGGCCGGCGAAGGGATGCAGCTTGCCGTCGCGGATGGCCGCCTCCGTCTCCTCGGCCATCTTCTTCACGTCGTCGGGCATGTTGGTGTACGGCGCCATGACGACCATGCCGGTCTTCAGGCCGCCCCAGGTGTCCTCGCTCTTCCAGGTGCCGTCCAGAACGGCCTTCGCCCGCTTCACGTAATAGGGCCCCCAGTTGTCGATGATCGCGGTCAGCTGGGTCTTCGGGCCGAACTTGATCATGTCGGAGGCCTGGCCGAAGGCGTAGACGCCCTTCTCCGCGGCCACCTGCATGGGCGCGGCGGAGTCGGTGTGCTGGGTGATGATGTCGGCGCCCTGCGAGATCAGCACCTTGGCGGCGTCGGCCTCCTTGCCGGGATCGTACCAGGTGTTGACCCACACGACCTTGATCTTGAAGTCGGGATTGACGGACTGCGCGCCCAGCAGAAAGGCGTTGATGCCGCGCACCACCTCCGGAATGGGGAACGAGGCGATGTAGCCCGCCATGCCCTTCTTCGACATCTTGCCGGCAATCCTGCCGATGATGTAGCGGCCCTCGTAGAAACGGGAGGAATAGGTGGAGACGTTCTTTGCGCGCTTGTAGCCCGTGGCGTGCTCGAACTTCACGTCCGGATGGCGCCTGGCGACCTTCAGCACGGTATCCATGTAGCCGAAGGAGGTGGCGAAGATGAGCTTGTGCCCGGAACGGACGAGGCGCTCCAGGGCGCGCTCGGCGTCGGGCCCCTCCGGAACCTTCTCCAGATAGCTGGTCTTCACCTTGTCGCCGAGGGCCTTCTCGATGGCCAGACGCCCCTGGTCGTGCTGGTAGCTCCAGCCATGGTCGCCGATGGGGCCGACGTAGACGAAGCCCACCTTCAGCTTGTCCGCCGCCTGCGCCACGCCGGAGGCCAGGGCCAGCGCCGCTGCGGCTGCCAGTATCTTCCACTTCTTCATGACTGCATGTCTCCCTGTTTTCAGAACGGTTATCTGTCCGGCACGAAGGGGATGCCGATGCTCGCGGGCGTATTGGTCAGGGTCAGCGTGCGGTTGCGCGAGATGACGACCAGCGCGACGATCGTCACAATGTATGGCAGAGCGGTGAGCAGTTGTGAAGGCAGGCCGAAGCCCAGCGCCTGCACGTAGAGCCCGAGGATCCACACCGCCCCGAAGAGATAGGCTCCCGCCAGCACCCGCAGCGGACGCCAGGTGGCGAAGACCACGAGCGCCAGAGCGATCCAGCCGCGGCCGGACGTCATGTTCTCGATCCACTGCGGCGTATAGCTGAGCGAGAGATAGGCTCCGGATAGCCCCGCGAGCGCCCCGCCGAAGAGAATGGCCAGATAGCGCACCCGCACGACCGGATAGCCCAGCGCATGGGCCGCCGTGTGATTGACGCCGATGGCGCGCAGAACGAGGCCGGCGCGGGTGCGGAACAGAAACCACATCACGCCGGCGGTGAAGGCGAAGGAGGCATAGACGAGCACGTCGTGCCCGAACAGCACCGGGCCGAGGAAGGGAATGTCGGAAAGCCCCGGAACATCCAGCTTCGGCAACGGCACGCCGGGCTGGCCAACGAACTTCTCGCCCAGCAGTCCGGACAGGCCGAGTCCGAGCAGCGTCAGGGCAAGCCCCGTGGCCACCTGGTTGGTGGCCAGCGTCTGGGTGAGAAAGGCGAAGGGCAGCGACAGCAGCGCCCCCGCGGCGGCGCCCGCAACCACTCCGATCCACGGGTTGCCCGTGGCGTAGGCGGCCGCGAAGGCGGAAACCGCGCCCATCACCATCATTCCCTCCACGCCGAGATTGAGCACGCCGGAACGCTCCACCACCAGCTCGCCGATGGCGGCGAGCAGCAGCGGCGTGGAGGCGGTGATCACCGTCAGCAGAAAGGCTTCCAGTCCGTTCATGGCGCACTCCCCTCCCCCGCTCCGGGACGGCGGAAATGGATGCGGTAGTTGACGAGCGTATCCGCGGCCAGGATGAAGAACAGCAGCATGCCCTGGAAGGCCTGCGCCGTCTTTCCGGAGATGTTCAACGCCAGCTGTGCGGACTCCCCGCCCAGATAGGTCAGCGCCAGCAGCAGCGAGGCGAACAGAACGCCGACCGGTCCGAGACGGCCGAGAAAAGCGGCGATGATGGCGGTGAAGCCGTAACCCGGCGAGATGGAGGGCTGGAGCTGGCCGATGGAGCCGGAAACCTCCCCGATGCCCGCCAGCCCGGCCAGCGCGCCGGAAAGCAGGAAGGAGGCGCTGGTGACGCGGGCGGCGGAGAAGCCCGCGAAGGCGCCGGCGCGCGGTGCCGACCCCATGACGCGCACCTCGAAACCGTAGCGCATCCGGTTCAGCACCACCCACAGGGCGGCGACCGCCAGCAGGGCGATGATCGTGCCGAGATGCACCCGCCCGGAGATGGCGGGCATGACGTGCCAGCCCTCGAAGGTGACGGACTTGGGAAAGTTGAACCCCCCGGGGTCGCGGAAGGGACCGCGCACCAGCCAGTCGAGGAACAGTTGCGCCACGTAGACCAGCATCAGGGATGTGAGGATCTCGTTGGCGTTGAAGCGGTTTTTCAGAAACGCCGGTATCCAGCCCCACAGAGCGCCGCCCAGCGCCCCGAGCAGCAGCATTGCCAGCAGGGCCGTCGGATCGTTCCAGCCCGGCAACAGCACCGGGATGACGGAACCGGCCACCGCACCCATGACGAGCTGGCCTTCCGCGCCGATGTTCCAGACGTTGGCGCGGTAGGCCATGGCCAGCCCGACGCCGATGATGGCCAGAGGCGTGGCCTTGACGATCAGCTCCTCGATGGACCAGGCGGAAGTGAGCGGCTCCAGGAAATAGACGTACAGGGCCTCCGCCGGATCGTGTCCGAGCACGGCGAACATCGCCGCTCCGGCCACGAGCGCCATGCCGATGGCGGCGAACGGCGACAGCACGGACCACAGGCGCGAGGGAGCGGGGCGCTTCTCCAGCCAGATCATGCCACGCCTCCCGCGGTTTCGTGCGCGCCCGCCATGAGCAGACCGATGCGCTCCCTGTCCAGCTCCGAGGCCGGAAGGGCTTCCGACAGCTCGCCGCGGGAGATGACGGCGATGCGGTCTGCCACCTCGAATATCTCGTCCAGATCCTGCGAGATCACCAGCACTGCGGAACCCGCCCGTGCGAGGTCGATCAGCTCCTGCCGGATCATGGCGGCGGCACCCGCGTCGACGCCCCATGTCGGCTGGTTGACGACGAGCAGGGCCGGATTGCGGTCCAGCTCCCGGCCCATGATGAACTTCTGGAGATTGCCGCCGGACAGCGCCTGCGCGGGCTTATCCGGACTGCCGCCGCGCACGTCGTTGCGCTCGATGATCCGGGCCGCCGTCGCGCGCGCTCCCGCGCGGTCGATGAAACCGCGGCGCACCAGCCCCTCGCCCGTGGCGTGGCGGGCCAGCACCACGTTCTCCGTCAGGCTCATCAGCGGCACGCAGGCGTGACCCAGCCGCTCCTCCGGGGCGAAGGCGGCCCCGGCCCGGCGGCGGGCGTTGATCCCCTCGAGGGACACGTCGCGTCCGCAGATGAAGACGACGCCGCGGCTCTGCGCCGGGCGCTCCCCGGAAAGGGCGCGGAACAGCTCGCGCTGGCCGTTTCCGGCGACGCCCGCGATGGCCACCACCTCTCCGGCGCGCACGTCGAGATTGATGCCGTAGAGGGCGACGCCGAACGGCCCCGATGCCGGCAGCGTGAGGTCGCGCACATGCAGAAGCGGCTGGCCGAGCATTTCCGGCGGCGGCGCGGCGTGGACGTCGTGGATGTCCGAGCCGACCATGAGCCGGGCCAGCGAACCCGCCGTCTCCCGCCGCGGATCCAGCGTCTCCACCACCCGGCCGTGGCGCAGGATCGTGGCGGTATGGCACAGCTCCCGCACCTCCTCCAGCCGGTGGGAGATGTAGACGATGGCCCTGCCCTCCTCCGCGAGCCGGCGCAGGGTGACGAACAGGCGCGCCGCCTCCTGCGGGGTGAGCACGGACGTCGGCTCGTCCAGAATGATGATGCGGGGATCGGCCAGCAGACAGCGGACGATCTCCACCCGCTGCCGCTCGCCGACGGAAAGGTCGGCCACGAGCACGTCCGGGTCCAGCGGCAGGCCGTACTGCGCGGAGACGTCGCGGATGCGGCGCGAAAGCTCGCGCATGTCGCCGCCTCCGGGCACGGCCAGGGCGATGTTCTCCGCCACCGTGAAGGGCTCGAACAGCGAGAAATGCTGGAACACCATGCCGATGCCCAGCTCGCGGGCGCGGGCCGGAGAGGCGATGGCGACCGGATGGCCGTCCAGCAGGATCTCGCCGGAATCCGGCTGCAGCGCACCGTAGATGATCTTCACCAGAGTGGACTTGCCGGCGCCGTTCTCGCCCAGCAGGGCATGGATCTCCCCTGCGCGGACGGTCAGGGAGACCCGGTCGTTGGCCGTGATCCCGCCGAAACGCTTCGAGATGCCGCGCACTTCGAGCAGTGGCGGCGGCGTATTTCCTTCCCGTCCTCCCATGGCATGCGACCATATCACCCCGAAAACGGGGGAGACAGCGCGCTTCATTTGTTTTTACACAGATTATTGCGGTACCGTCCCTCCGCCGTTTCCTCCGGGACCGGACGCCCCGAGCGCGGTTCGACATCCCCGAATCCGCCCGCGATTGACATGGCGGCCCGGGCCGGGCAGAAAGCGCGCGGCACGCAACCCGCAACAACCAGGATAGGCATACCATGACTTCCGCCCCGAGGGTCGTCCGACTGGAGGATTATGCCGTACCGGACTGGCTGGTCGATTCCGTGCATCTGGACTTCGATCTGCACCCCCGGGAAACCGTCGTGTCGGCCCGCATGGAGATGCGGCGCAACCCGGAGGCCGGGGGACCGGAGATCGTGCCCCTGGAACTGGACGGGGAGGAGCTGGAACATCTCTCCCTGCGCATCGACGGGAGGGAGGCGGCGCCTTCGGAATACGTCGTCGACGACCGCAGGCTGGTATTGCCCCGGCCGCCGGCGGACAGGTTCGTGCTGGAAACCCGGGTGCGCATCGACCCGGAGGGGAACACGGCGCTCTCCGGCCTGTACCGCACCGGCGGCAACTATTGCACGCAGTGCGAGGCGGAGGGCTTCCGCCGCATCACCTGGTGGCCGGACAGGCCGGACGTGCTGTCGCGGTTCACGGTGCGCATGGAGGCGGACGCGGAGGAAAATCCCGTGCTGCTGTCCAACGGCAATCTCGTCGGGTCGGGCCCGGCCGGCGACGGACGGCACTATGCGGTCTGGGAGGATCCCTTCCGCAAACCCTCCTACCTGTTCGCCCTGGTGGCGGGGGACCTCGGCGTGAGGGAGGGCACCTTCACCACGATGGGCGGACGCGAGGTGACGCTGCGCATATGGGTGCAGAAGGGCAAGGAGGCGCGCGCCGGCTGGGCGCTGGAGAGCCTGAAGGCCGCCATGCGCTGGGACGAGGAGCGTTTCGGGCGGGAATACGATCTCGACGAGTACAACATCGTCGCCGTGCCCGACTTCAACATGGGGGCGATGGAGAACAAGTCGCTGAACGTGTTCAACGACAAGTACATCCTCGCCGATGCGGAGACGGCCACGGACAAGGATTTCGAGAACATCGAGGCCATCATCGGGCACGAGTACTTCCACAACTGGACCGGCAACCGCATCACCTGCCGCGACTGGTTCCAGCTGTGCCTGAAGGAGGGGCTGACCGTCTTCCGCGACCAGGAATTCACCTCGGATCTGCGCTCGCGGGCGGTGAAGCGCATCGAGGACGTGCGCAATCTGCGCGCCCGGCAGTTTCCGGAGGACGCCGGCCCCCTCGCCCATCCCGTGCGGCCGGACCGCTATGCGGCCATCGACAACTTCTACACCGCCACCGTCTACGAGAAGGGCGCGGAAGTGGTGCGCATGCTCCATACCCTGCTCGGAGAGGAGACCTTCATGCGCGCCATGGACATCTATTTCGCGCGTTACGACGGCACCGCCGCGACGGTGGAGGATTTCATCGCCTGCATGGAGGAGGCTTCGGGGCGGGATCTCTCGCAGTTCTTCCGCTGGTACACCCAGGCCGGCACGCCGCATCTCGCCATTTCGCAGGATCACGATCCGGAGAGGGGAACCCTGCGCCTCACCATCACCCAGAGCATTCCGGACACGCCGGGGCAGACAAACAAGAAGCCCCATCACATTCCGCTGCGCATCGCCCTGCTGGACGGAGCCGGGCGGGAGCTGCCACTGGTGACGGAGGACGGAAGGCGGCTGGACGACGGGCTGCTGGAAATCACCGGGCGGCGGCAGAGCTTCGTCTTCACCGGCGTGAAGGAGCGCCCCGTGCTGTCCGCGAACCGGGGCTTCTCCGCGCCCATCCGTCTGGAGACGGGACAGGGGCTGGAGGAACTGCTCTTCCTCATGGCCCGGGACCGCGACCCCTTCAACCGGTGGGAAGCCGCCCAGACCGTCGCCCGCAGGCTGGTGCTGGACGAACCGCACGAACGCACGCAGAGCCTGTCCGAATATGCCGCCGCCCTGGCGACCGTGGTGCGGGACCTCCGCGAGACGGATCCCGCGTTCCTGGCCGAGATGCTGCGGCTTCCGGGAGTGAACGTGCTGGCCTCGTTCCTGGAGAGCGACGTCAATCCGCAGGCCCTGCACGATACGCGCAACCGCGTGCTGGCCCGCATCGCCGGCACGCTGGAGCCGCTGCTGCGGGAGACCTTCGACATGCTGGCCGTGACGGAGAGCTGGTCGCCCTCCCATGAACAGGCGGGACGCCGCGCGGCGCGGGCGGCCGCCCTCTCGCTGCTGATGCATGCCGACGGGGACGCCGCCGCGCGGCTGGCCCGGGAGACGTGGGAGAGGGCCACGAACATGACGGAGCGGGCCATGGCCATCTCCGCCCTCTCCCAGTCCGCCTCCCCGCTGCGCGAGGAGGTGCTGGACGCCTTCATCGGACGTTTCGGCGACGACCATCTCATGGTGGACAAGTGGCTGGCCTGGCATGCGACGTGGCCGCACCGGGACTGCGTGGAGCGCGTGCGGGCGCTCATGGAGAGCGACTGGTTCTCGCTGAAGAACCCGAACCGCGTGCGCTCCCTCGTCGGCATGTTCGCCTCCGCAAACCCGGTCGCCTTCGCGCGCGCCGACGGAGCGGGCTTCGCACTGGTGGCCGACACGATCCTGGAACTGGACCGCCTCAACCCGCAGGTGGCGGCCCGTCTCGCAACCACCTTCCGCAACTGGCGGACCTACGAACCCGTGCGCAGGGAGCGGGCGCGGGAGGCTCTGGAGCGGATCGCCGCCAGCGGGAGGCTGTCCGGCGATCTCGGCGACATAGTGACGCGAACGCTCGGCACAGCCTGACGCGCGAACCGCCATCTTTGTGCCGCTTTCGCGAGCCGTTACGCATCCGATTCAAAGCCCCAGCCACGCCGCCCCGCAGCTCCATTCGCGTTCTGCCTCTGGACAAACGATTCCGCATGCGAATCAATAGCGTTAGCTGATTCGTAAAGATTTCGTTTCATGTTCGGTCGGAAGCCGCCACGACCGGACCTTCAGGGGCGGGGGCAACTTGGGGGACGAGGCTTTGTCTAAGGCCACGCTGGAAGAGCTGTTCGTCAGGGAGCGCATGCCCGCCCGCGCCATGCAGCGTGTGCGCCTGTCCCCCCTCCTCCTCCGGGACGGCCTTCTGCGCAGGGTCATCAATGCCGCGACCGTGGTCTTCCTCGCCGGCATGGCGATCGCCCTTGGCATCCACCTCTACGCCATGCAGCGCACCCACATGGAAAGCGAGCTGCGCCAGAACGCGCTCTTCCTGCGGCTGACCGGCCTGGAACTCTCGAGAACCCTCTCCGGCGGCGACAGGAGCACGTGGCGGCTGCCCACCCCCGACGATCTGGCGCACGCCATGCCCGAGGGCGCCACGGAGCACGGCCGCGTGTGGATGGTCGCCGACGCGGACGGCGTCGTCCACGCCGTATGGCCCTCCGACGCCGGCATCGGCAAACCGCACCGTCTCGCGGACATCCTTCCGGGAACGCTGGTGAACGGCGAGACCGCCGCGCCGGCCTTCGCCCGCATCGAACTGCCGGGCGGAGAAAAGGCCATGGCCGGCACCATCTCCCTGGATCCCTGGCCCGGAACGCTGGCGCTCGTCCAGCCGGTCGACCGGATGCTCGGCGCGTGGAAGGAGAGCGCCCTCGGTCTGGTCGGGCTGTTTCTGCTCGTGGCCTCGGTCATCCTTGCCATCGCCGCGGCCTTCAACTGGCAGGCCACCCAGACCCGCAAGAGCCGGCACACCCTGGCGGTGGCCACATCGCGGCTGGACGCGGCGCTGGATCGCGGCCGCTGCGGGCTGTGGGACTGGGACATGGGACGCGGGCGCATCTTCTGGTCGCGCTCCATGTATTCGATGCTGGGAATGAAACCCAAGGGCGAGTACCTTTCCTACGGCGAAATCGTTTCCCGCCAGCATCCGGAGGACGTTCCGATCGACCAGCTCGCGGACGCCATCCTGGACAGCGAGAACGGAGCCTTCGACCACGAGTTCCGCCTGCGTCACGCCGACGGCCACTGGGTATGGCTCCGGGCGCGCGGCGCGCTGGTCATGAACCCGGAGGAGGCGGAGCCGCATTTCGTGGGCATCGCCATAGACATCTCCGAACAGAAGAAGGCCGACCGCGCGTCCCGCGAAGCGGAGACGCGGCTGCGCGACGCCATCGAGACCATTTCCGGTTCGTTCGTGCTGTGGGACGCGGAGAGCCGGCTGGTGATGTGCAATTCCAAGTACCAGCAGTTCCATTCCCTGCCCTCCTCCGTCTGCCAGCCCGGCACGCCGTACGAGGAGGTGATGAAGGCGGCGCGAAAGCCGAAGGTGAACAAGCGCCAGTCCATCGTCACGGACGAGACGGGCGAGGAAGTGATCGTGGAGGTGCAGCTGGACGACGGCCGCTGGCTCCAGATCAACGAACGCAGGACGCGCGACCGCGGTTTCGTGTCCGTGGGCACGGACATCACCGAGCTGAAGCAGCAGCAGGAACGGCTGGAACGCTCCGAGGCCGAGCTGCGCGCCACCATCCAGGAGCTGGAGAAGTCCCGCTACGAGCTGGAGCAGCAGAAGCAGCGGCTGGCCGATCTGGTGGACAAGTATCTCGCGGCCTCCGAGAAGGCGGAGGCGGCATACCGCGCCAAATCGGAATTCCTCGCGAACATGAGCCACGAGCTGCGCACGCCGCTCAATCCCATCATCGGTTTCGCCCAGACGATGCAGCAGGAGGTCTTCGGCCCCCTTCCCGCCAAGTACCGCGAGTACGCGGAGGACATCGAGCGCTCCGCGCGTCACATGTTCGATCTCGTGAGCGACATTCTCGACATGTCGAAGATCGAGGCGGGCAAGCTGGAGCTCAACCCGGAGGAGACGGATCTCGCGGAGATCGCCCGCGAGGCCGTGGGCATGGTCATCAAGGAGGCAGAGGGCAAGGGGCTGCGGCTGGAGACGGACCTGCCCGACGCCCTGCCCATGCACGGGGACAGGCTGAAACTGCGGCAGGTGCTGCTCAACATCCTCTCCAACGCCGTGAAGTTCACGGAACCGGGAGGTGCCGTGCGCATCTCCGCCGGTCTGGAGGACGGCGCGATCCGCATCACCGTCGCGGACACCGGCATCGGCATCCCGAAAGAGCATCTCTCGAAGCTCGGCAAGCCCTTCGAGCAGGTGGCGAACCAGTTCTCTCGCGCCCACGGCGGTTCCGGACTGGGGCTGGCCATCTCGCGCTCGCTCGTCGAAATGCACGGCGGCACCCTGCACATCGAAAGCGAGGAGGGACGGGGGACGACGGTCACCATACTGCTGCCCGCGGCGGCGAGCCTCGCCGCCTGAGCCCCTCCGGGCAGCCCGATCGCGATCAGGCGTATTCGCCCACCACGTCGGCGAATATCCGCGCCACTCTCTCCTGCATGTCCCTCAGCAGGGCGTCGGCCTCCGGCAGGCCCGGCGCCGAGGCCGCATTGGCCACCAGCCGCGCGAATCCCTCCGGCGCCCCCTCGCCCCGGAATCCCTCCCGGAGGCATAGACGCAGAATATGGCTGAGGTGCTGATAGAGGTCGTGCGCGGCGAGCAGATCCACCCCGGCGGCTTCATCCAGCACACCGGCCGCGACAAGGGCCTCCAGAGCCCGCCGCGTGTTCTGGTCCAGCACTTCCGGATGGTCGTGCGCGGCCAGGAGCTCCAGCGTCTGGGTGACGAATTCCACGTCCACCATTCCGCCGCGGGCGGTCTTCAGATCCCATACGGAGCGCGGCGGTTTCTCCTTCCAGATGCGGCGGCGCATGTCCAGCACGTCCGCCTTCACCTTCCCGGCGTCGCGGGGGCGCGTCAGGGTCTCCCGGATGATCCCTTCCACCTCCCGCCGGAGGGAGGCATCCCCGGCGATGACGCGGGCCCGCGTCAGGGCGAGGTGCTCCCACGTCCAGGCGCTTTCCTCGTGATAGCGGCGGAAGCTCTCCAGATGCGTGGCCACGGGCCCCTGGGATCCGGAAGGACGGAGGCGCATGTCCACCTCGTAGAGCACGCCTTCCGCCGTGGGGGCGGAGAGGGCCGAGATCAGCCTCTGCGTGAGGCGGGCGAAATACTGTCCCGGCGACAGGGGGCGGCGACCGTTCGACTGCGCGGCGTCCCCTCCCGGATCGTACACGAGGATGAGATCCAGATCGGACGTGGCGGTCATCTCCCTGCCGCCGAGCTTGCCCATGGCGATCACCGCCACTCGGGCGGCCGGGAATTCGCCGTGGGCATCCGCCAGCTGATGGCGGACCAGCCGGAGCATGCGGGCGATGACGGCTTCGGCCAGAGCCGTGTAGGCCGCCGAGGCCTCCTGCGGCGTCACCGTTTCCGTGATCATGCGCACGCCGATGCGGAATTTCTGCTCTCCGGCGAACATCCTCGCCGCGTCCAGCGCCTCCTCGTAGGCCATGTCCCCGGGAACGGCCTCCCCGATCATCCTGCCGTAGGCTTCCGCATCCGGCAGGGGTTCGAAGAAGTCCGGAGCGATCACCGCATCGAACAGCCGCGGTCTTCTGGACAGCTCGCGTGCCAGCTCCGGAGCCGTGCCGAGGATGGTCACCAGCAGGTCCAGGAGATGCGGATTCGCCCTCAGCAGGGAAAAGAGCTGGAGGCCGGAAGGCAGGCCCTCCAGAAAGCGGTCGAAGGCGAGGAGACCGGCATCGGGATCTCCGCTCCGCGCGAGCGCCGCCAGCAGGTGGGGCGTGATCTCCGTGAGCCGCTCGCGGGCCGAGGCCGACCGCATGGCCCGGTACCGCCCGTAGTGCCAGCCGCGGATGATCCGCGAGGCCTCCTCCGGCCGGGCGAACCCCATGCGCTCCAGAGTTTCCAGTGTCTCCGGGTCGTCCTCCGCCCCGGTGAAGACCAGAGAACCCGTTCCGTCCGCCAGTTCCTGCGCCTCCTCGAACAGGGCGTTGTAGTGGTCCTGCACCGTCTCCAGGGTCCGGCGCAGGGCCGCCGACAGGGAGGCCCCGTCCGGAAACCGGGCGAAACGGGCGAGCCGCTCCAGTCCTTCGTCGTCGGATGGCATGAGGTGCGTCTGCTGATCCATCTGCATCTGGATCCGATGTTCCAGTGTCCGCAGAAACCGGTACGCCTCCGCCAGCTCCGCCGCCACCTCCCGGCGGATCCAGCCCTCGTCGGCCAGCGCGTCCAGCATTTCCAGCGTGGAACGCCCCCGCAGCCGCGGATTTCTGCCGCCGGCGATGAG
>Ga0256914_1002573_pt1 | contig 15032 bp, 25 predicted proteins | sample HulkmetaG_FD_191571 | JGI IMG/M metagenome (GOLD analysis project Ga0256914, IMG submission 191571) | Hydrothermal chimney microbial communities from Main Endeavour vent field at the Juan de Fuca Ridge, Pacific Ocean - Hulk | ecosystem: Environmental > Aquatic > Marine > Hydrothermal vents ... | reverse complement strand
AAATCCCGTTTCCGACACCTTTATCGGTAATTTTTTCGCCGAGCCACATGATGAACAAGGTGCCGGCAATTAGAATAATAGTTGACGAAATCCAGAAAAAGAGGGGAGGTTTCGTAGTTGTTGCAACAAAAGGCGTAATGGCTTCGGGGGGCAACTGCGATACAACATTTGCTATGTATGCCGGAGCCTGGAAAGCCACGATAACAACCGTAAGATAACGGGTAATTTGATTTATTTTTCTTCTGCCGCTTTCGCCTTCACGTTGCAAACGCTGGAAGTACGGGATAGCCATACCAAGCAGCTGAATAACAATGGAAGCCGAAATATAGGGCATAATGCCGAGTGCAAAGATTGATGCGTTAGAAAAAGCTCCTCCCGAAAACATATTCAACAGTCCCATCAATCCCGAGCTTCCTTGTTGTTGCAAGTTTGCCAACATGTTAGGATCAACACCGGGCAATACAACATACGACCCTAACCTGTAAATTAAAATAATACCGAGAGTATAAAGAATCCTTTTCTTTAACTCTTCAATTTTAAAGATATTTCTTATGGTTTCGATAAACTTTTTCATTCGATCTTAAATTTTAGTTGCTGTTCCTCCTTGATCTTCGATGGCTTTCCTTGCCGATTTGGTAAATGCATGAGCCGAAACGTTAAGTTTAGCCTTAAGTTCGCCTCTGCCGAGAATTTTTATCAAATCGTTTTTGGAAGCCAATCCGTTTTCAATCAAAACAGCTTGATCGATGGTGTCAATATTTTTTGTTTCGGCAAGTTTTTGCAGGGTTTCAATATTAACACCTCTATACTCAATACGGTTAATGTTTTTAAATCCGAATTTTGGCACACGTCTGAAGAGGGGCATTTGTCCACCTTCAAAACCTATTTTTCTTTTGTAACCCGACCTTGATTGGGCTCCTTTGTGTCCTTTGGTGGAGGTACCGCCTCTACCCGAGCCTTGACCTCGTCCGATACGTTTTTTGTTTTTTACGGAACCTTTTGCCGGTTTAAGATTGCTTAAATCCATTTTTTTGTCTTATTTTAAATTTCTTCAACCTTCAATAAATGTTTCACTTTATTAATCATACCCAATATAGCCGGAGTAGCTTCAACCTCTTTTGTACGGTGAAGCTTTTTCAAGCCGAGGGCTTCGAGTGTCTGTTTTTGACGTTTAGGCCTGTTAATGGCGCTACGCACTTGACTTATTCTTAATTTTTTCATTTTTGAAATAGTATTATCCGTTAAAAACAGTATCCAATTCAACACCGCGCACTTGAGCCACGGTAAACGGGTCGCGCAGTTTGGTAAGGGCATCGATAGTAGCCTTTACCACTGAGTGTGGGTTTGAAGAGCCTTTCGATTTAGCCAACACATCTTTAATACCTACACTTTCGAGGACGGCACGCATGGCACCACCTGCAATAACACCCGTACCGGGAGCGGCAGGTTGAATATAGACTCTGGCACCGCTGTATTTTCCTGTTTGTTCGTGAGGTATAGTTCCTTTGAGCACGGGAACTTTAACAAGATGTTTTTTGGCATCGTCGATACCTTTGGCAATTGCCGAGGTTACCTCTTTGGCTTTTCCCAAGCCGTAACCTACCACGCCGTTTTCGTTTCCGACAACAACAATTGCAGAAAAGCTAAAGGTACGTCCACCCTTTGTAACTTTTGTTACTCTCTGTATGCTTACCAGCCTGTCTTTAAATTCTATCTCGCTGGATTTTACTCGTTTTACGTTTGCAGTTGACATAATCATTAAAATTTTAGTCCACCTTTTCTCGCGGCATCAGCGAGAGATTTAATTCTACCATGATATAAATAACCGTTGCGGTCGAAAACCACCGTTTCAATACCTGCTTGTTTAGCTTTTTCGGCTATAAGTTCTCCTACAAGTGCGGCTTGTTCGGTTTTGGTTACCTTTTTTTCTTCGATACCCTTTTCACGTGATGAAGCAGCGATAATCGTTTTGTTATCATCATCGTTAATCAGTTGTACATAAATTTGTTTATTGCTTCTGAAAACAGACATTCTGGGTCTTTGGGCAGTACCGTAAACATGCTTTCTAACCCGCATTTTAATTCTGTTTCTTCTAAAGACTTTTTTATTTTTTATTGCCATTTTCTTTAAGTTTTTTCCGGTTTACATCAGTTTATTTTTTCTCGGCGGCTTTACCGGCTTTTCTACGAAGTTCTTCGCCTTTAAACTTAATACCTTTACCTTTGTAAGGTTCGGGTTTGCGCAAAGAGCGGATTTTAGCGGCAACCTGACCCAACAATTGTTTATCGATGGATTTCAATGTCAAGGTTGGGTTTTTTCCTCTTTCGGAAACTGCTTCCGCTTTAATTTCGGGAGGTAGTTCCATAAATATATGGTGTGAATAACCCAAAGAAAATTCGAGTAATTGTCCTTTGGCTTCCACTTTGTAACCTACACCCACAAGTTCCTGAACGGTAGTAAAACCTTCGCTAACACCTTTTACCATATTGTTTATCAAAGAGCGGTACAAACCGTGTTTCGATTTATGTTCTTTGCTTTCGGTGGCACGGTTCAAGGTTATTTTTCCGTCTTCAACTTTAACCGTAATGGCAGGATCAATAGTTTGCTGCAGTTCTCCCAATTTACCTTTTACCTTAACGACGTTGTTATCGGTAATTGTTATTTCAACCCCTTGGGGTACGATTATCGGCATTTTTCCTATACGTGACATAGCTCTTTCTCCTGTTTTATTAACTTACATAACAAATTACTTCACCACCGGTTTTTAATGCACGGGCTTCTTTATCGGTGATAACACCTTTTGAAGTGGAAAGGATTGCTATTCCCAAGCCGTTCATTACTCTGGGGAGTTTGTCGGCGCTGACATATTTACGCAAACCCGGAGTTGAAACCCGTTTGAGGCTGTTAATAGCCGGCATTTTCGTAACGGGATGATATTTTAATGCAATTTTAATAGTCCCCTGAGGTCCTTTGTCATCTTCAAACTTATAGTTTAAGATATAACCTTTTTCGAAAAGAATTTTTGTAATATTCTTTTTAAGGTTGGAGGCAGGGATTTCCACCAAACGGTGTCGTGCTGCCACTGCGTTTCTGATTCTTGTCAAATAGTCTGCTATCGGATCGGTATTCATCTGATTTATATTTTTCTGTTTATCAAATTACCAACTGGCTTTTTTTATTCCGGGGATAAGACCTTTGAGAGCCATTTCCCTGAAATTGATACGCGAAATACCAAACTGCCTCATATAGCCTTTCGGGCGTCCGGTAAGTTGACATCTGTTGTGCAATCTAACCGGAGAGGCATTTTTGGGCAATTTTTGCAATTGCTCGTAGTCGCCTGCAGCTTTCAAAGCTGCACGTTTTGCGGCGTACTTTTCAACCATTTTTTGTCTTTTGCGCTCACGCGCTTTCATCGACTCTTTTGCCATTAGTTATTCTTTTTTTGATTTTTAAACGGTAATCCAAATTCTTTAAGTAAAGCAAAGGCTTCTTCGTCGGTCTTTGCGGTAGTTACGATGGTGATGTCCATTCCGTTGATTTTATTCACCTTATCGATGTCAATCTCGGGAAATATAATTTGTTCGGGCACACCAAAGGAATAGTTTCCTCTTCCGTCGAAACCTTTGTCGTTTATTCCGCGGAAATCGCGCACGCGAGGCAGAGCCACCGAAACGAGGCGGTCAAGAAATTCGTACATTTTGTCGCCTCTGAGAGTAACTCTCACCCCTATTGGGTTTCCTCTTCTGAGTTTAAAGTTCGACACGTCTCTTTTCGATATTGTAGGCACAGCTTTTTGACCTGTAATTGCGGTCATTTCGGCAATACCCAAGTCAATAAGTTTTTTATCGGTAAGAGCGGCACTGATACCCTGGTTAAGGGCTATCTTAGTAATCTTAGGCACCTGCATAACGGTTTTGTAGTTGAATTTTTTCATCAACGCAGGCACAATCTCCTCTTTATAAGTTTTTTCTAATCTAGGTTGATATTTCATTATTTAATTACCTCCCCTGATTTTTTTGAATAACGAACTGATTTTCCTGTTTTTTCGTCCAATTTTCTTCCTATCCTTGTAACGTTACCGGCTTTATCGATAAGTTTAAGGTTGGAAACATGAATGGGGGCTTCTTTTTTAATAATGCCTCCATTCGGATATTGGGCATTAGGTTTGGTATGTTTTGATACCAGATTAACACCTTCGACGATGGCTTTGTTTTTTTCAACGATAACTTCGAGCACTCTTCCCGACACTCCCTTATCGTTTCCGGCAATTACCATCACGTTATCTCCTTTTTTTATATGCAACTTTGCCATAATAGTAAACTTTCTTTGTTTTTTAAAGCACTTCGGGTGCCAATGAAACAATTTTCATATATTGTTTTTCGCGGAGTTCTCTTGCTACGGGGCCGAAAATACGGGTACCAATCATTTCGCCTCCGGCATTCAAGAGCACACATGCGTTATCATCGAAACGGATATAAGATCCGTCGTTTCTTCTAATCTCTTTTTTGGTTCTTACAACCACTGCTTTCGAAACGGTTCCTTTTTTAACGTTACCCGAGGGTAAAGCGCTCTTAACGGTAACCACAATTTGGTCGCCAATGCGGGCATAACGTTTACCTGTTCCGCCAAGGACTCTAATTACCAGCACTTCTTTTGCTCCGCTGTTATCAGCAACCTTAAGTCTTGATTCTTGTTGTACCATGGTTATTTAGCTCTTTCAATTATTTCTACTAATCTCCAATTTTTATTTTTGCTCAAGGGTCGAGTTTCCATAATGCGAACGGTATCGCCTACATTACACTCGTTGTTTTCGTCGTGTGCAATAAATTTTTTGGTTCGTTTGATAAATTTACCGTAAATGGGGTGTTTGAATCGACGTTCGATTTTAACGACGATAGATTTGTCCATTTTATTACTAACGACCAAGCCTATTCTTTCTTTTCTAAGATTTCTCTTTTCCATTGTCCTGCTTACTTTTTGTTTGATTCCTCTAATTCTCTTTTCCTCAGTTCGGTTTTCATCCGGGCAATTGTTCTTTTGGTTTCAGTGATTTTATGAGGATTATCGAGTGGTGAAACGGCATGATTGAGTTTAAGACGTGTAAGGAGTTTTTGTTCCTCCTCGAGTCTGTCAATAAGGTCAGCCGTACTCATTTCTTTTACAACTTCTTGTTTCATTTTCTTAATTAATTTTCAATATAATCACGTCTAACAATAAACTTTGTTTTCACCGGTAATTTTTGAGCGGCAAGTCTCAAAGCTTCTTTTGCGATATTCAAAGGTACGCCTTCGGCTTCGAAAAGGATTCTACCGGGAGTAACACGTGCGACAAAGTATTCGGGAGCACCTTTACCTTTACCCATACGAACCTCGGCGGGTTTTTTGGTAACCGGTTTATCGGGGAAAATTCGAATCCAGATTTGTCCTTCACGTTTCATATAACGGGTAACCGCCTGACGAGCGGCCTCAATTTGTCGTGATGTAATCCAGGCTTGTTCCAAAGTTTTGATACCGAACGAACCGAATGCAAGTTGGTTTCCTCTTTGGGAATTGCCTTTCATGCGGCCTTTTTGCTGTTTCCTGAATTTTGTTTTTTTAGGTTGTAACATCGTCTTATACCTTTATATATTCGTATTACCTTCTATTATTTTCTTCTTCTTTGATGACGTCCGCCGTGCGAACCTTTAGGTCCTTTTCCCGACGATTGTTTTACACCAACGAGCTCGGGTTTGCCGTAGATTTCACCTTTGAATATCCACACTTTAATACCAATACGTCCGTATGTGGTGTGTGCTTCGGTCATGTTGTAATCTATATCGGCGCGCAAAGTATGCAAGGGGATACGTCCCTCTTTGTACATTTCGCTTCGAGCCATTTCGGCGCCGCCAACACGTCCTGATATAACCACTTTGATACCTTCGGCACCGAGACGCATACTTGAGGCGATGGCGGTTTTTATGGCACGACGGAAAGAGACGCGTCCTTCGATTTGCCGTGCAATGTTTGCGGCTACAATTTTGGCATCTAATTCGGGGCGTTTTATCTCCGAAATATTTATTTGCACCTCTTTTTCCGTAAGTTTTTTCAACTCCTCTTTAAGTTTATCAACTTCGGTACCACCTTTACCTATTATTATTCCGGGGCGGGCGGTAAAAATAGTAACGGTAACCATTTTCAAGGTTCGTTCTATTGCAATTTTTGAGATACCTGCTTTTGCCAAACGTGCATTAAGGTATTTTCTGATGGCATCGTCTTCAACAAGTTTGTCGGCAAAATTTTTACCGCCATACCAGTACGAATCCCATCCTTTGATGATTCCTAACCTGAGCCCTATTGGATTAGTCTTTTGTCCCATTATCTATTTATTAATTTTTTTTATTAATATCCGTATTTTCCTCTACAGTAGTTTCGGCAAATTCCGTTTCCTGAACCCTGTTTCCAAGAACAATTGTAACGTGGTTTGAGCGTTTTCTGATACGATGTGCTCGTCCTTGAGGTGCAGGTTGAATACGTTTAAGCATTCTTCCGCCGTCAACAAAAATTTCTTTTATATAGAGTTGATTGTCTTCGATACGTGCGCCTTCGTTTTTCACTTCCCAGTTGGCAATGGCCGAACGAAGAAGTTTATAAACATATTTGGCATTTTCTTTTTGCAAATGTTGCAAAACGTTTAAAGCTTGTTCTACATCCATACCTCTAACCAGGTCGGCTACGAGCCTCATTTTGCGTGGTGAGGTGGGAACATTACGCAATTTGGCAATGTATTGTGTTTTGCGTGCTTCTTTGCGTTTTTCAGCGCTGTTATGTTTTCTAGATCCCATTTTTGCTATACTTTGCTTTATTTTCTACCTTTATCTTTTTTACCTGCATGACCTCTGAAAAGCCGTGTTGGTGCAAATTCTCCCAGTTTGTGTCCTACCATATTTTCGGTAATATAAACGGGGATAAATTTGTTACCATTGTGTACGGCAATAGTTTGACCGACAAAATCAGGCGAAATCATGGAAGCTCGCGACCAAGTTTTTATCACGGTTTTTTTTCCTGATTCGATGTTGGCCATTATCTTTCTTTCGAGTTTGTAATCGATGTATGGTCCTTTTTTTAATGAACGGCTCATATCAATATCTAATTAATTGGGTAAATTACTTTCTCTTTTCAACGATGTATCTGTTGGATACTTTCTTTTTGTCACGTGTTTTATAACCTTTGGCGGGTAAGCCTTTACGTGAGCGGGGATGACCACCGGAGGCACGTCCTTCGCCACCACCCATGGGGTGGTCAACGGGGTTCATGGCAACGCCGCGAACTCTCGGACGGCGACCCAACCAGCGGCTGCGTCCTGCTTTACCCGATTTTTCGAGGCTGTGGTCGGGGTTTGAAACCATACCCACAGTGGCTTTGCAAGTTTGCAAGAGCATTCTTGTTTCACCCGAAGGGAGTTTCAAAATTGCATATTTTCCGTCACGTGACATAAGTTGTGCATAGGAGCCGGCGCTACGAGCCATTTTTGCTCCCTGGCCGGGACGCAGTTCGATATTGTGAACTATTGTACCGAAAGGAATTTCGCTTAAATATAATGTATTTCCAATTTCGGGCGATACACCTTTTCCCGAGACAACTTTTTGTCCCACTTTAAGTCCTTGCGGAGCAATAATATATCTTTTTTCGCCGTCGGCATAACTGATAAGAGCGATACGCGCGGTTCTGTTAGGGTCGTATTCAATACTTTTAACAGTACCGGGGATTCCCTCTTTATCGCGTTTAAAATCGATAACTCTATATCTCTGTTTGTGTCCGCCGCCGATATTACGAACGGTCATTTTACCTTCGCTGTTACGACCGCCGGAACTTTTTTTCTTTGCCAACAAGCTTTTTTCGGGTTTACTTGCTGTAATGTCATCAAAAGCGCTAATAATCTTAAAGCGCTGACCCGGTGTTGTAGGTTTGTATTTCTTTAAAGCCATTTTTCTTAGATGTTGCTAAAAAAATCAATCGTTTCTCCTTCGGCCAATGTTACTATAGCCTTTTTATAGGCATTTGTTCTGCCTGAAATCACACCCGATTTGGTAAATCTGGATTTCAGTTTGCCTGAATAATTCATGGTGTTAACCGAAAGTACCTGTACGTTATACAGGCTTTCCACCTCGTTTTTAATCTGAACTTTATTTGCGCGTTTGTCAACGATAAAGCCAAATTGATTAAGGGTTTCGCCCTTGGCAGTCATTTTTTCGGTAATTACCGGTTTTAAAATTACACCCATCTTTCCTCTGTTTTATTTGTTAGTAAACAGTTCTTCAATAACCTTCACCGATTTTTCCATTAATATCAGTGTTTTGGCTTCCAATATTTCGTAAGTATTGATAGTTTCGGCACGACGAACTTTAACGTTTTTCAGGTTACGTGCAGCGAGATACAGGTTAGCGTCGGTATCGGGAATTAAAAGAAGGTTCTTGGATTTTTCCACACCGAGGTTATTGAGTATTTCCACAAAACTTTTTGTTTTATGGTTATCCATTTTGAAATCTTCCACTACAAGAATTTGTCCGTCCTTTGCCTTATAAGTAAGTGCCGATTTACGTGCAAGTGCTTTTACCTTTTTGTTGAGTTTAATGATGTAATCGCGCGGGTGAGGTCCGAAGACACGACCACCGCCACGAAACAAAGGGTTTTTAATATCGCCTGCACGCGCTGTTCCGGTACCTTTTTGACGTTTTATTTTACGGGTACTTCCCGAGACGTCGCTTCTTTCTCTCGAATCGTGAGTACCTTGACGTTTGTTAGCCATGTATCGTTTAGCATCCAAATAGATTACATGGTCGTTGGGTTCAATACCAAAGATATTATCGTTCAATAACACCTTTCTTCCGGTGTCTTCACCCTTAATATTTTTTACTGCTAACTCCATCTTTCAATGATTACATATGAATTATTGGGTCCTGGAACAGAACCTTTAACAACCAATAAATTTTTCTCGGGCACGATTTTCATAACCTTGAGGTTAATCATTTTGACACGGTTACCACCGGTACGTCCTGCCATGCGCATACCTTTAAACACCCTTGAGGGATACGAAGATGCGCCAATTGAACCGGGAGCTCTCATTCTGTTGTGCTGTCCGTGTGTTGCATCGTTAACGCCTCTGAAACCGTGGCGTTTTACTACTCCCTGAAATCCTTTACCTTTAGAAATTCCTACCACATCAATAAATTCGCCTTCTTTAAATACCTCAACGGTAATTATCTCTCCGAAATGTTTTTGTTCTTCGAAACGGGTAAATTCGCGAATAATTTTCTTGGGAGTGGTTTTAGCTTTGGCAAAATGACCTTTAAGAGCCTTTGTGGTATGCTTTTCCGTTTTATCGTCATACGCCAGTTGAATAGCAGAATAGCCGTCTTTTTCGACGGTTCGAACCTGAGTAACCACACAGGGTCCTGCTTCTATGACAGTACACGGGATACTTTTCCCGTTTTCGTCATATATGCTGGTCATACCTATTTTTTTTCCAATTAATCCTGACATTGCTTTCCGTCTTTAAGCTTTATTATCAAACTTTAATCTCTACTTCAATACCACTGGGAAGTTCCAGTTTCATTAGTGCGTCAATGGTTTTTGAGGATGAGTTATACACATCCATCAACCTTTTGAAGGTGCTAAGTTCAAACTGTTCACGCGATTTTTTATTGACAAATGTCGAACGGTTTACAGTGAACACTTTTTTATGTGTCGGTAAAGGGATAGGACCGCTAACCACGGCTCCCGTCGATTTTACCGTCTTTACGATCGTTGCGGCTGATTTGTCTATCAGGTTATGATCGTACGATTTTAGTTTTATTCTTATTCTCTGACTCACTTTTATAATAGTTTTAACTTATTATTCCTTTAACTTTATTAATTACATTTTCGGCGATTGAGTCGGGTGCTTGTGCATAGCTGTGAAACTCCATGGTTGAGGTTGCCCTTCCGGAGGTTAATGTACGCAATGCGGTAACATAACCGAACATTTCGGACAACGGGACTTTAGCCCTTACAACCTGGAAGCCAACTTTAGCCGAAATATCTTCCAATATTGCTCTTCTTTTGTTCAAATCGCCTGTAACATCACCGAGGTATTCGTCGGGAGTAACAACTTCGACCTTCATAATTGGTTCCAAAAGCACGGGGTTTGCTTTTCGTGCCGCTTCCCTGAAACCTATTTTGGCAGCCATTTCGAAAGAGAGCTGGTCGGAGTCAACAGGGTGAAAACCTCCGTCGAAAAGACGCACTTTCATGTTGGCAACGGGGAATCCGGCCAAAACGCCGTTTTGCATTGCCATTTTAAATCCTTTTTCCACCGAAGGTATAAATTCACGCGGGATAACTCCTCCTTTTATTTCGTCAACAAATTGCAATCCGTCTTCGTTGTTGTCAGCCGGCATTATTTCGAACTGAATATCGGCATATTTACCCCTGCCGCCGGTCTGTTTTTTGTAAACGTAACGGTACTCCACGGGACTTGTCAAAGCCTCTTTGTATGCGACTTGCGGTTGTCCTACCGAACACTCTACTTTAAATTCACGTTTCAGACGGTCGATAAGTATGTCGAGATGAAGTTCGCCCATTCCCGAAATAATTGTTTGTCCCGAGTCGTCGTCGGTACGCACTTTAAATGTCGGGTCTTCTTCGGCAAGTTTTGCCAAAGCGGCGCTCATTTTATCAATGTCTCCCTGGGTTTTAGGTTCTATTGCAACACTAATAACGGGGTCGGGGAAGGTCATTGACTCGAGCAAGAGAGGGTGTTTTTCGTCGGTAAGAGTATCGCCGGTACGAATTTTTTTAAATCCCACTGCAGCCCCAATGTCACCGGCTTCGATTTTTTCCATGGGGTTTTGCTTGTTGGCATGCATTTGCATAATACGGCTAATCCGCTCTTTTTTACCTGTTGACACATTATAAATGTAAGAGCCGGAAGTTAAGGTACCCGAATAAACACGGAAAAAGCACAATCGTCCCACATAGGGGTCGGTTGCGATTTTAAATGCCAAGGCGCAAAACGGGCCGTTTGGGTCGGCATGACGCACTTCCTCTTTGCCGGTTTTGGGATTAATTCCTTTAACGGATTCTATATCGAGAGGGCTGGGTAAAAATTCGATAACGGCATTCAACAACATTTGAACACCTTTGTTTTTAAATGCCGAACCACACATAACAGGTGTTATGCGCATTTCGAGAGTTGCTTTTCTGATAGTCTCAATCATTTCGGTGTCGGTTATGGAGTCGGGGTCGTCCATAAACTTTTCCAAAAGCTCGTCACTCTCTTCGGCCACGCCCTCGATAAGTTTCATGCGGTATTCGTAAGCGGTATCTTTAAGGTCGTCGGGGATAGGGATTTCAACGATTTTGGTTCCCTGAGTAGTGTCGTCCCAAATAAAAGCTTTGTTAGTAACCAAATCGACAACGCCGCGGAAATCTTCTTCGGCACCTATAGGGATTTGAATGGGAACCGGATTTGCGCCGAGGCGTTCTTTTATTTGGTCGATAACGCCGAAATAATCGGCTCCCGAGCGGTCCATTTTGTTAACGAAACTAATACGCGGGACTTTATATTTATCGGCCTGACGCCAAACGGTTTCCGATTGAGGCTCCACGCCACCCACTGCACAAAAGAGTGCAACGGCACCGTCCAAAACACGTAACGAACGTTCTACCTCAACGGTAAAATCAACGTGTCCGGGGGTATCAATAATATTTATTTTATGTTTTTTTCCGAAAAGTTCCCAGTAAACAGTAGTTGCTGCCGAGGTAATGGTGATTCCACGCTCCTGCTCCTGAACCATCCAATCCATGGTAGCAGCACCTTCGTGAACTTCACCTATTTTGTAGTTTTTACCGGTATAAAAAAGAATACGCTCGGTAGTTGTGGTTTTACCGGCATCAATATGAGCCATAATCCCGATGTTTCGAGTGTATTGCAGTTTGTTATTTTTATCCGGTTTTACCATTGTTTTTCCGAGTGTTTTCAGTTAGTTATCAGTTTAAATTAAAATCTAAAATGTGAAAAAGCTTTGTTTGCTTCAGCCATACGGTGAGTATCTTCTTTTCTTTTAAATGCGGCACCCTCTTCTTTGAATGCTTGCATAATTTCACCGGCCAATTTTTGTCCCATTGTTTTTTCATGACGTTTTCGTGCAAAACCAATCAGGTTTTTCATGCCAATGGATTGTTTTCGTGCGGGACGTATTTCGGAAGGTATCTGAAAAGTTGCACCACCGATTCTGCGACTGCGAACTTCAACGCTGGGGGTAACATTTGCCAAACCTTTTTTCCAAACCTCCAAAGGGTCTTCATCGGGCATTTTTTTGGAAATGATATCCATAGCTTCGTAGAAAATATTGAAAGCAATGCTTTTCTTCCCTTTCAACATAATGTTGTTCACAAACTTCGTTACCAAAACATCGTTATATCTTGGGTCGGGAAGAATAATTCGTTTTTTAGGTTTTGCTTTTCTCATTTTTTAGTCCTTATATTATATATAGTCCTTTTTTACTTTTACGATTTTTTCTTGGGGCGTTTGGTTCCGTATTTGGAACGGCGCTGAGTACGTCCTTCAACACCTGAAGTATCGAGGGCACCACGAATAACATGATAACGAACACCGGGCAAGTCTTTAACACGACCACCCCTAATCATTACTATAGAGTGTTCTTGCAAATTGTGACCTTCGCCGGGAATATAGGCGTTAACCTCTTTACCATTGGTTAACCGAACCCTTGCCACTTTACGCATGGCCGAGTTGGGTTTTTTAGGTGTGGTGGTATAAACCCTTACACAAACCCCGCGACGTTGCGGACACGAGTTCAAAGCGGGCGACTTGCTTTTGTCAACCAACTTTGTGCGTCCTTTTCTTACTAATTGTTGTATAGTCGGCATATCAATTTTTTATTTACTACTTTACCTTCATTTTTTGGAGGCGCAAAAGTATAAAATATTTCTACACCTCAAAACTTTTGTTAAATATTTTTTAAGAAATTGATAAGGCGGGATGTAAGAAAACCACACAATACCATTTTGACCGGCATTATGCAGAAACCTATATCGTTTTACCTTATCAGGTTTCTTAATTTAACTATGTAAGTTTCAGCAAGTTTATTAAAATACCTCACTAAAACGGGCTGCAAAGGTAGAAATTATTTTAATATTCCAAAGAATTTTTTAAAAATATTTTACAGATGTGGCCTCAACCGGCAAATGCAATTTTATTGTTTATAAATATTTACAACAACGGGAAAAGAGGAGAGTTTTTTTTCTATCTTAGTGCCCCTTTTTTTCGCAAAAAAAACGGGCAATGAAGTGTTGAGATTAAAGCTTTGTAAATTAAATGGTTTTATAAAATATATTTTCAATTAAAGGAGTTTTATTATGAGAAGAAGTTTACTTTTATTAAGTTCAATCCTGTTTTTAGCGTTTGCATCCTACTCGCAAACCACAATATCTTATCAGGATTTCGAAAATGCCGGAGACACGTGGAGTTATACTCCCTATCCCAATCCCTACAATGTATCGGGGGACACATGGGATACGGTGACATCATTACATAGCGGCGCTATTACTCCCAATTCGGGGAGTTATTTTTGGGGCATGCGCGATTTGAATAACCCCAACGGTGGTGGAGATTTCAGACATACATTGACTTTTAGTGCCGTTGATGTTTCGGCTTATACCAATGTGGAAATTGTTTTCTACTATTACACCGATGGTTTTGACAGTAGCGACTCCATATTTTACAACGTTCAATACGACAACGGTACAAATTGGCCGCTTAGCGACGATATTGAACTGAATAAAAATACCGATGCATGGACAGAGGTTACCGTTTCCGTTCCTGCCGGGACGCAATACGTTCGTCTTCAACTCAGCGCTCACCAAAACGGTGGTAGCGATTATGCCGGTTTCGACAACATAGTGCTTCGTGAGGCGGCGGTAAGTAGTGCCGTAAACCTTTTTTACGATTCTTTCGAAACCGATTTGGGGGCCATGTCGGCATACAGTGTTGTCAGTTCCACCGAAGCTTGGGAGTGGGCAAACTACGGAAATCCTCCCGGATGCGCCAAAATGTCGGGTTATAACGGAGGTCCGGTTGCCAACGAAGACTGGTTGATTACTCCTGCAATAGATATGACGGGATACTCGAACGAGACGTTGCATTTCGACCACGCATGGAACTATGCCGACAGCAGCGGATTATATGTTATGATTTCGACCGATTACGATGGCGTTAGTGACCCCTCGACACAAGGCACCTGGACGGATATTACGTCGCAATTTTATTTTCCGGGAGCAGGCTGGACATTTGTGGATGCCGGAACGGTTGATATTTCGGCATATGCAAGTGCCACAACCTATATTGCATTTAAATATACAAGTACAAACAGTGCCGCCGCCACCTGGGAAATCGATAACATTACCGTTGCCGGTGATCCTCCGCCCGTATATATAGCAGGTTCGTTTCAAGGATGGTCACCCGGAGACCCCGATTATCTTATGAGCATGAATGCCAACGGCATTTATACCTTGACAAAAACATTACCCGCCGGCGATAACGAATACAAAGTGGTTGAAGGCACCAGCTGGGGCGACCCCAACTATCCGTCTACAAACCAACATATTATTATGGCTGCTTCGGGCGATACCACATGGCGTGTTAATGCCGATGCCGATCTTGTAACGCACACTTTGCCCGTATTGGCAGGGAACTTTTTCTCGGCCATGGGTAGCGGAAACGACTGGGACCCCACAAACCTCACAGGTGAAATGCAAGATCCCGACGGCGATGACGTTTATACCTTGACGCTTTTGGTACCGAACGGAAACTGGGAATGTAAAGTAACGCTTAACCGCAACTGGGACCAAAGTACGGGAAGCAATACTCCCTTTACATCAAACGGAACCGACTCCACAACATTTACATACGATTTTACAACCAACACCACTACCGTTTCGGCGCCTCCGCCTCCTTCGGCAGTTGTTACCTTTGTGGTTATCGACACGGCAGGACAG
>Ga0256914_1002572_pt1 | contig 15035 bp, 16 predicted proteins | sample HulkmetaG_FD_191571 | JGI IMG/M metagenome (GOLD analysis project Ga0256914, IMG submission 191571) | Hydrothermal chimney microbial communities from Main Endeavour vent field at the Juan de Fuca Ridge, Pacific Ocean - Hulk | ecosystem: Environmental > Aquatic > Marine > Hydrothermal vents ... | reverse complement strand
AGTCATCAGGACAGGCTATGGTGCCGGTGCCAGGGACCTGGACTCTGTCCCAAATGTTCTGCGAGTGATTATCGGGGAGGACGGAGGATCCGGGGCGGATACGGACACTGTGGCGGAGGTATCAACTGTAATAGATGACATGACCCCTGAACAGCTGGCCCATCTCATGGATAAAGTTTTTCAAAAAGGTGCACTGGATGCATGGGTAAGCCCCGTGCACATGAAAAAGAACCGCACCGGCTTTGAATTAAATGTCTTGTGCCACCCGGACAAAGAGGAGGAAATTGTTCAGTGCATATTGCTTGACAGTTCCACCATAGGCGTACGGCTCAGACACAGCCGCAGGTTCCTGCTTGCCAGGAAACGCGTAACAGTCATGACATCATGGGGAGCGATAGAAGCAAAACTGGTTGTTCGTCCCGGAGGAATCAGGGAAATAATACCGGAATTTGAATCATGCAGGCAGATCGCAACCAAATTTGATATCCCTATAAGGATGGTATATTCAGAGGCAGTCAAGGCGGGTGCGGGTTGGGGAAAAAACTAAAAAATGCCCAGAAACTGGCCCTGGTGCTTGCCACCGGCTTCGGCACCGGGTATTGCCCCGGGGCTCCCGGAACTGCAGGTGCAGCTCTGGGACTCGTGGTTGGATGGCTTCTTGGTTATCTAAGCCCGGCTCTTTCCCTTTTCATGATCCTTTTTCTTGTAATGGTTGGCATATGGGCCGGCGGTGTGACGGAAAAAACCCTGGGGCAAAAGGACCCCGCCATCATTGTAATAGACGAGATAGCAGGCATGACCATATCTGTCTGGCATGTGGATACTGGATGGACGGCATTTATTGTGCTTTTTTTCCTGTTCAGGCTGTTTGACATCTGGAAACCTTTTCCTGTAAAAAATATGGAAGACATGTTTCCCGGGGGCGCAGGCATCATGATGGATGATGTAATGGCAGGAATCTATGCCAACATCATCTGGAGACTAGGGAGTTTATTCTTCTGATGATCGGACAAATAATAGCCATAGGGGATGAACTGATATCCGGAAGGGTCCTGAACACCACCAGCAGTTTTGCTGCTGCGAGACTTTTTTCCGCCGGACACCGGATAACCAGGATCACGGTAGTCGGTGACAATCCAGACGACATCAGGGCCTCCCTGACAGATGCCATAAGGGCGTCCCAGTTTGTCCTGATAAGCGGAGGTCTTGGCCCCACTACGGATGACATCACCAACGAAGCCGTGGCAGAGGCTCTGGGACTTCCCCTGGTAAAAAATGAACAGGTGGTGAAACAGATCCGTAACGCGGAAAGGCATTTTGGCCACAAGGCATCCGAGCAGTTCAAAAGGAAGCTTTCCATGCTTCCCCAGGGCGCCACCGTCCTTGAACCCGACAGCTGCTCGGCTGGATACTGGATAGATTATCAGGGCGTTTACCTCTTCTTCCTGCCTGGTGTTCCCGAACAGCTGGAAGACCACATTGTAAAAAAGATAGTGCCCATGCTTAATACCATGGACCCGAAACGGCCTTTTGTCATACAAAAGGTCTTCAAGCTTTTCGGGCTTTCGGAGACGAGCATAAATACCAGGCTTGAGAACATGGAGAAGCTGGATACTGCATTAAAGATCGGGTATTACCCGGTGTTCCCAGAGGTGCATGTCAGCCTTACGGCATCAAAGCCCTCCAGGGAAATGGCGGAACAGCTTATCAGCCGGGCCGCCACGTTTATCCGGCAGGAATTCAGCGACTATATCGTATCTGAAGAAAGCGATGGCAGCCTCCAGGCCACCCTTGGACAGATCCTCAAGGAAAAGGGGCTGAATCTTTCCGCTGCCGAATCCTGCACAGGAGGACTTCTCGGCGCAACGCTTACGTCTGTTCCAGGAAGCTCCGGGTGGTTTGACAGGTCCATTGTCACGTACAGCAACAGGGCAAAGAAACAAAACCTGGGAGTCTCTGAAGATACGCTTAAACGTTTTGGCGCGGTCAGCAAGGAGACGGCCCTGGAAATGGTCAGGGGTGTGCAGCGTATTTCCTCCACGGACTGTGCAGTAGCCATCACCGGCATAGCGGGTCCTGGAGGTGGAACAAAGGAAAAACCGGTTGGCACGGTCTTTATTTCCATTGCGGTTAATGACGAACACCTGGTACACAGATTTCACTTCCCGGGCACCAGGAAGGAAATCAGGATGCTCACTGTAGAAACGGCTCTAGACTGGCTGAGGAGATACATGATCCATGGTTCGAAGTTTCCTGGCTATAAACCTGTCTCCTGAAGCAAACCGGGTGATCCGAGATTCCTTAACCGGCTTTCGTTTTCTTGGCAAAAGCGTAAGATGGGTCAGGCCGGAAAACATCCATCTTACAGTAAAATTCCTGGGGGACCAGACCCCTTCAGCCATCAGGGACATTTCTGCAGCGGTCCAGGAGGTTGCTTCCGGACTACAGCCTTTCGAGATCAAGATCGGCCCTACCGGGATATTTCCCAGCCTGAAACGCCCCAGGGTGTTATGGATAGGCACCAAAGGAAATAATGAGGCGATCCGAAGGATGCATGGGCTCGTGGAAGAAGCCCTGGCTCATTTAGGGATTGAAAAGGATGACCGTCCCTTCAGTCCGCATATAACAATAGGCAGGATAAAGGGCAGGCCTCCTTCCCAAGACAGCATCATCCGCCTTTTGAAATCGGATCTGCCGCCCGCCGTAACGCTGGTCGACAGGCTCTGCCTCTATCAGAGCCGGCTTACTCCAGCCGGACCCATCTATAAACTCCTCAGCAATCATCCTTTCGGAAAGGGTTCATCTTAGCAGTTTCAAGTTCTCAATCCTGCTTCCGAAAAGAAATAAAGAGCACGGTTTTTCTCCTAGGTTGTGGGAAGAAGAGAGAAAAAACGCTCAAAAAATGCGAGGGAACTGCTTGCCATGAAAAAAACCAAGAACATACTAGGCAAGGCCCTGGTTTTTCAGGCAGGGCCCTCTACCTGGGCCGCTGAGCTAAATCGCATCAAGGAAGTGGTGCGCCCGGAGCGGGTAATGCCTCTTCCCAATTCAAATCCAAGGGTCGCCGGGGTGATCAGTGTCAGGGGGGAGATAATCCCGGTTTTGTCCGGCAGCTGGCATGGCAAGTCTCATGATCCGTCCGCAGGCAGGGATGCAAGCAGCATTCTCCTTCTCCAGTCAAGGGACGATACGGTAGGAATTGCCGTGGAACAGGTAAAGGGCATAGAAGATATCCACGCCTATGACCTGGGAAATCTGCCTGAAGCCGCGGGCCATCTCGGAAATCTCATTTCCTGCTCCATCATGGTCTCCGATTCCGGCTCTATCCCCCTTCTGGATGCCAGACTTATAGCAGAATACATAAAGTCTCCAGGTGCCATGGATCAGGCGGAAGTCTCAACCAAGGCGGCCATAACAGGAAGTTAGAGGTCAGCGAATCATCAAGTGACGTTTCAGGGAGGTCTTAATTCATGAAATATAGCGGAGCAATTAAAAACAGCAGTCTCAACAACTGGAGCCTCCAGCGAAAACTCTTCGTGCTCATAGCAATTATCGTGGGCATTGCCGTTGGCGTCCAGGGCTATCTTTATTTTTACCAGCAGTTCAGTTTGAGGGAAGAAGGCAAGCGCCAGCTTTTGGGCGAGGCCAGTTCCCTTGCCCAGAATCTCAACATATTCATGGAAAGCCGGGTGAATGACATAAGGACCCTTTCGCACCTGGACCTCATTAAGCTTGCCATAAACATAGGCGGTGGCCAGGGCGGCACCGATTCCTTTCTTGCCAACATGGTCAAGCAGTATGGTTATTACGACAACATCATGGTCCTGGACACCTCTGGAAGGATCCTTGCCTCCAGCAGCGAAAAGGCCGTGGGCAAGAAACTGGCTGCTTCTCTTCTGACCGTCCCCGGCCAGGCAGGAGAGGTGTCCATTGCAGGTCCAACCAGAAGCCCCCTCGGCCTCAAGGAGGTCTTCAAGTCTCCGTGGTATGTCTACCTGGTCTCCCCCATTGTTGAAAACAACCATGTAGTTGGAGCTGTGGCAGGATTCCTTAACTGGAGAGCCATTTCTGGAATAATCTCAGGGGTCAGTTTTGGCTTCAGGGAACATGAAAAAGATGCCTTTATAATAGGCCCTGGGGGTAAGATCATAATTCATAAGGACCCCGCCAGGGTGAATAAAAATCTTGCTTCCTGGCCTTCAGCCAAGGCGCTTTCAGGGGTTTTTGAACTGGAAAATGGCCAGGGCAACAAACAGGTGGCCGGATCGTTCAAGATAATCAAGAAATCCCATGTCATGAGAGATGACTGGGCGGCCGTGGTCATGGAACCCGAGGCAGCACTGACGGCAAATCTCTCCAAGGTTACCATGCAGGGCCTCATCGGTAATGCAGTCATATTTTCACTGCTGGTTCTGCTCACGTATCTTTTGAACAGGAATGTTATCAAGCCCGTGGTTGCCACTGCAGACCTCCTCAGGAAGACGGCTGAAAACTTCGACCTTACCCAAAGGCTGGAAGTAAGAAGCAAGGATGAAATCGGCCAGATGGCCATGGCGGTGAACACATTCCTTGAAAGCCTGCAGAAGACCTTCAAGGGAGTCATGCAGACTACTTCAAAGTTTGTCCAGTCCAGCGACAACATTTACAAAATCGCGGCAAGCATAACCGAAAACGCCAAGGTACAGGCGAAGAATTCAGACGAGGTGCAAAAACGTATCTCCCTGATGGGCCAGACGGCATCGGAAGTCGCCGCTCACGCCGAATCCTCTGCACAACTGGCCAGGGATGCAGCCAAAATTATACAGGACATGGCGCAGACCTCCGAACACATCAACGAATTTTCCAGCAAGAACAAGGAAGGGGCGAAGCAGACGGCCAGTACGGTTGTGGAAATGGGCGCCACTGCAAAACAGGTCCAGGCCAGGGCCGTGGCACAGGCTGATGCAGCTGTCAAAACTGCAGACAACCTCAAAAAAATGGCCGAAAAACTTCAGGACATGGCCTCTGAATCACAAAGGGCAGCACTCCAGGCCAATGAAACCCTCCAAAGTGCAAAAGAAGGCCGAAAAGCCATGAAACAGACCCTGGAGGGCATGTCGGCCATTGCTACAAGTTCGGAGCAGGTCAAAGAGATCGTCTACCTCATATCAGACATTGCGGAACAAACCAACCTCCTGGCCCTCAATGCAGCCATCGAGGCCGCCAGGGCTGGTGAACATGGAAGAGGCTTTGCAGTGGTTGCAGAGGAAATCAGAAAGCTTGCCGACAGGACGGCTGAGTCCACCAAGGAGATAGAAAACCTCATTGGCGAAAGTACTGAAAACGTCAAACAGGGAATGCGTCTGGCATCCAAGAGTGCCGAATCACTGGAAAACCTTCTGAGTACAGTGGAAAGAGGCAGCAGGGTGACCAAGGACATCTCCCGCTCTTCCGGAGAGCTGGCCGGGTCTGTTGACCATATTCTGGAATCAACCGGAGAACTTGAAAAACAGGCAGAGGCCATCGAGGAAATGACAGAGCTCCAGGCAAGGAGACGTAAAAAGGCAGAAGATTCAATTCAGGAGCTTATCAAGCTTTCGGAAGAAATTATGAACGCGGCCAATACCAGTAACCTCACATCCCGTTCCGCAGTGGAAACCGCGGAAAAGGTCGTGGAAAATTCCAGCGAGATCACCATGCGAACCGCAAAGCAAAGGGAAAGGAGTGCCGCATTGCAAAAGCTTATGCAGCAGCTGGCAAGCAGTGCACTGCAAAATGCAAAGGGAGCTGAAGACGCCCTGGCAGCCATGGAGGAAATGGCCGCCACTGCAAAGGACGTGGAAAAGACCATGAGAAAATTCAGGGTTTCTTCCTTCCTGTAAAAAGCCACGGGGAAATTCACGGAACAGTATGAAAATACGGCCTGAAACATACAGGGATAGAGCCGGGACCGGGCTTTCGATTGTAATTGTTGCCTTCCTGGTATTATTTCTGACTCCATGGCCATGCCACTGTCAACAGCAGATCAGGCTCGGGGTGCTGGCCAAGAGGGGTTACCAGACTGCCATGGAGCGATGGAGTCCCCTTGCCCGGTTCCTTACAAAAAAGACAGGAGTAAAGACCGTCATTGTGCCCCTGAGCTTTTCCCAGGTGCCGGAATATGTTTCACAGAACAAGGTCGATCTCATACTGGCAAATCAAAAATTTTACGTGAGCCTCAAGAAACAGTACGGGGTACAGGCCCTGGCCACGGTGATAAATTCCAGGGGAGGACCTTTCATGGGAGGGGTCATTTTCACCAAGAAAGGAAGCCCTGTGAAAAGTATCGCCCAGCTCAAGGGGAAACGCATAGGCATAGTGTCGTTCGGTTCTGGAGGAGGCTTTCTTATCCAGGCCTACGACCTTCTCCTGAGAGACATTGATGTGGTAAGGGATACAGAACTCAAACCCCTGGAGGGACAGGATTACGTCGTATATGCAGTACTAAACGGCGCGGTGGATGCCGGATTCGTCAGAACAGGACAGCTGGAATCCATGGTAAGAGAAAAAAAGATTGCCTTAAATGACTTCCGTATACTCTCGCCACAGGATCACCCGGGCTTTCCATTGCTTTGCAGTACGCTCCAGTTGTGGCCGGCCTGGCCCATAGCGGCAACCACTGCGCTTTCCGGCAACCTGTCGGCCAGGATAAAAAATTCACTCCTGGCAATACAGCCTGGCTCCAGGGTGGCTAAAGCTGCCCGGATAAGGGGGTTTGCCTCTCCCGGCGATTATTCTCCGGTAGCCCAGGCATTGGCGGCTGTTGGCAAAACCAAATAATCTCAGGAAGTTCTGAAGGCTTGACCGGCAAAAACATTACAAAGATGACTTTTAAACAATTTTCTCTTTTTATCTGTTGACAAATCCCTTTCCGATCTATAAAAATAGGCCGTTACCAATTCCCCGGTAGCTCAATCGGCAGAGCGGGTGGCTGTTAACCACTAGGTTGGCGGTTCAAGTCCGTCCCGGGGAGCCAGTAAACAACTGCCCAAAAGGCATCTTGTCAGGGCCCTGGCATTAACAGTGTCAGGGCCTTTTTATTTTGCCGATAACAGGAATATCCGGTTCATTCCGTTTTTACGTACCGCAATCAAAATAATAGGATTGCGCAGAACCACACAGGCATTATATATTTAATGATTCATTGATTGGAGCAAGTTCTTCCAGGAGGCACCATGGCAAGAGTTACAGTTGAAGACTGTCTAGAAAGAGTACCCAACAGGTTCATGCTGGTTCACCTGACCATCGAGAGGGTCAAACAATTGAGAAAAGGAGCTCCTCCGCTGGTCAAAAGCAAAAACAAGGAAATCGTCCAGGCACTCAGGGAGATCGCTGCCGGGAAGGTGACATTTGAAAACCTTGACCAGCTGGCCAAGGAAGCGGAAGAAAAACGCATAATGGAAGCTCTCAGATTAGAGGCCGACAAGAACAGTTGATAAAACCATGAAACGGGACTACTACGAGATACTTGGCGTCAGCAGGGAGGCTACCGTACAGGAAATCAAGAAGGCCTACAGGAAGCTGGCGCTAAAATACCACCCGGACAGAAATCCCGGCAACAAAGAGGCGGAGGAACTGTTCAAGGAGGCGGCCGAGGCCTACGAGGTCCTGAGAGATCCTGAAAAGAGGCGCCTGTACGACATGCATGGCCATCAGGGCCTGTCTGGCGCCGGTTTCCAGGGATTTAATGCCGCCGATGACATCTTTAGCACCTTCAGTGACCTGTTCGAAGACTTCTTTGGTTTTTCCACAGGCCAGGGCAGGACCAGGTCGGGTGTGGGGCCTGAACGCGGATCGGATCTCCGGTACGATATTACCATTGAATTTCTGGAGGCCGCCAAGGGCGCGGAAAAGGAAATCGAGATCGAACGCCTTGAAACCTGCACCCAGTGCGGAGGCAGCGGTGCCGGCAAAGATTCCCAGGTCATAACCTGCCCCGGGTGCCGGGGTTCGGGACATGTGATACGTTCCGAGGGCTTCTTCCAGGTATCCACTGCCTGCCCCCAGTGCACAGGCAGGGGCACGATCATTACAGAACCATGTCCGGGATGCCGCGGCGAAGGACGCAGGCCAGAAAGGCAGAAAATCAAGGTACGAATACCTGCCGGTGTCGACACGGGCGCCAGGTTAAGGCTCAGGAATGAAGGAGAGGCTGGTAAACGGGGCGGGCCCAGGGGTGACCTTTACATTGTGATTCATGTGGAATCCCACGAATTTTTCAAGCGCCGGGGCAACGATGTCTTCTGCGAAATCCCGGTTTCCATAGCCCAGGTCTGCCTGGGGGATACAATAGACGTGCCCACCATTGATGGCAATGAGAGGCTGAAAATTCCAGCTGGTGCGCAATCGGGCGAAATATTCCGATTAAAAGGAAAGGGCTTTCCCGATCTCAGGGGGTTTTCACCGGGGGATCAGCTAATAAAGATAAAGGTGGTTACCCCAACGCGGCTTACAGAGCGCCAAAAGGAGCTACTGGAAGAATTTATGGAAATTGAAAAGGGCAAAAAGGAAGGCGGCTTCTTCAAGAAACTCTTTCAAAAGGTGGAGTTTCACTAAAATGGCCAGGCAGCTGAGCCATCTGGACGAGCAGGGTCATGCAATCATGGTGGATGTTTCCTACAAGGAGGTGACCAAAAGAAAGGCCCTTGCTTCCGGGAAGGTCATCCTGAACAAGAACACCTTCAGGATGCTCACGGACAGGAAGATACCAAAGGGGGATGTGCTGGCCACTGCAAGGATAGCCGGGATACTGGCTGCCAAAAAGGTCGGGGCCCTTATCCCCCTCTGCCATCCCTTGCCACTGGAACACATCTCCATTGATTTTATCCTGTCCGAGGAATTGCCAGGAGTGGAGATACAGGCCACAGCGTCCATTTCTGCCAAAACCGGGGTGGAAATGGAGGCACTTACTGCAGTCTCTGTGGCGGCTCTCACCATTTACGACATGTGCAAGGCGGTAGAAAAGGGTATCAAGATCACGGATATAAAGTTGCTGGAGAAAAGCGGCGGCAAAAGCGGTACGTGGAAGAGACGTGAATAAAGCCTACGTCCTTCTTCCAAAGATACAGGAGGTTTAAAATGGATCAGGCCCAGCTGGAATATTTCCGGGCATTACTCAACAGGAAGCTTTCCGATCTCCTGGGGGAGGCCGACAAAACACTGGAAGAGATGACCTCCAGTGATGGTCAGGTGCCAGACCCTACGGACAGGGCGTCTCTGGAATCTGAAAGAAGCTTCGAGCTTAGAATCAGGGACAGGGAAAGAAAACTCATAAAAAAGATCAGAAAGGCCCTTGAACGTATCGATGATGGCACCTATGGAATCTGCGAGGAATGCGGCGAGGACATCGGAGTAAAACGGCTTGAGGCCCGTCCTGTAACAACCCTCTGCATTGAATGTAAATCAAAACAGGAAAAAGAAGAAAAGGCCAAGGGCCTTTAATTCCTGCCAGCCAAAGCCAATCCTTAATGCCGGAGTTAAGACGGGATCCAATAATTGGAAGATGGGTCATCATTGCCCAGGAACGCGGCAAGAGACCTTACGATTTCATTATCGAAAAGGACAAGACCAAGGGTGGTTTCTGCCCCCTATGTCCTGGCAACGAAAACACAACACCTCCTGAAGTTCTTGCATACGGCAGGCCCTTTCATGATCCAAACGGCCCGGGCTGGAAACTCAGGGTCGTACCCAACAAGTTCCCGGCCCTGGTAATAGAAGGAGAGCTGGATAAACGGGGTGAAGGTATCTACGACAAGATGAACGGGATCGGTGCCCACGAAGTCATCGTTGAGACACCCAATCACCACGAAACAATCTCATCCATGTCTCACGAACAGCTCCAGTTGGTGTTCATGGCCTATAAAGACAGGATCATCGATCTCGCCCGTGACAAGAGATTCAAATACATCATGGTATTCAAAAACTTCGGCAAGGCTGCTGGCGCCTCCCTGGAGCATTCACATTCCCAGCTCATCGCCCTGCCCATTGTTCCGCAGCTTATCCAGGAAGAGCTGGACGGCTGCCTAAAATATTTCGATTACAAGGAACGCTGTGTATTTTGTGATATAATCAGGCAGGAAAGGCAGCAGAATCTCAGGGTGGTCTGCGAAAACGATGAATTTATCGCTATCTGTCCATTTGCCCCCCGTTCTCCCTTTGAAATGTGGGTGCTCCCCAAACGTCATCAATCCAGGTTTGTTTCTCTGGACGATTCGCAGGCCGAAGGCCTCACCAGCCTTTTTTCCCTCACCATGAAGAAGCTGGACACGGTGCTGCCGAATGTTCCCTATAATTTTATGCTGCATACTGCACCCCTGACAGATTTTGGCCTGGAACATTTTCACTGGCACATAGAGATAATGCCGAAAGTCAATACTGTGGCCGGCTTTGAATGGGGAACCGGTTTTTACATAAATACAACTCCACCCGAGGAATCCGCCCGCATTCTTAGGGATTCGAATCCAAATTAAAGGGGGTCCAAAATGAGCAGTGAAAAAAAGAAAATCCTGGTGGTAGACGACGAAGAGAGCATACATCTGCTTTACAGGGAGGAACTGGAAGACGAAGGTTACCAGGTGGTCTCGGCAATGAATGGAGAAGATGCCCTGAAACTGTTTGAATCCGAGCAGCCGGACCTGGTGATCCTTGATATAAACATGCCCGGCATGGATGGAATCGAAGTGCTCAGGCAGATGAAACAGCTGAAACCAAACGTACCCGTAATCCTGAGTTCCGCCTATCCTGAATACAAACAGGACCTGGCTTCATGGGCGTCTGACGACTATATCGTAAAATCATTTAACCTGGACGAACTCAAGGCTTCTGTTAAAAGGCATCTCCAGAAGGATTGACACCCTGGTATCCTGGTCAATCCCGGCCTTTTCTCACCCGGAAGGTGATTGTCTGGCAGCCGTTGCTGCCGGATGTCTTTATTGAAACCCCGTACTTGTCCCTGAGGACCTCGAGTATTCCCAGCCCCATTTCCCTTTCCAGGGGGATCTTTAGCGCCCTGGCGTTGTGTGAAATGGAAAGCAAAATGAAATCCTCGTCCTCGTCTGTAACTACCGACATTTCCTTTCTGGACTGGGTCCTCATTTCCTTTATTATGGCCTGAAACAGGGCTATTACCGCATTCAGCCAGTCGAAATAGTCACCCTGGAATTCCGACAGGTCCTTCTTGAAATCCAGATGTATATCCACTTCACGAAAGGAAGACTTGGGCTTGAGCACCAGAAGGGTTTCTTCCACAAGCTTGTTGAAGGATATGGTCTTCTCAAGTGAACCCAGCTTTTCCCTCTCTCTTCTCTTGGCGGCCACTGTGCAGTATTCTGTGATCTGTTCAACAAGGCTATCTATTATGTGAAGTTCCCTGAGCCATTCTTCCAAGGCTGGTGTCCCCCCCTTGTCATATGCACTGGTCATCTTCATGGTTAGCAAATCCAGCCTTCCCACAATTGCAGAGAGCGGACTGATAATATCCTCCAGTAACTCGTCCACTATGTGGCCCATTGTCATGAACTTGTACTGGCCCCAGATGGCACTATTCCTTTCCTTGATCTTTTCCTTCAGTTTACAAAGAACAGTAACATCCTTTATCTGGACAAATACCATTTCCTGGTCTGGTCCAACGGAAACCGGCCTGACGTCCACATTGAAAAACCTGTCATCTGCATATTCCTTTGAACCAAGCTTGAGGGACAACGGACCGAAACGCTTGAACTTTCTGGCAAACAGGCACTCTGACAGGGCCTTTTTGGGATCAAAATTCCTGGAGGAAAGCTGTTTCAGTATGGTGGGGGCCTCACCGATCTTTTCTCCCCTGAACAGGTCCGGATCGATGGAAAGGAGGGGCTGATGGGAGCTGATGGCGATTATCCTAAGCCTGCTGTCCAGCAAAATGGATGCATCCGGAAGGCTGTCCAGCAGGGACTGGAAAAACCCCGACCTCATCAAGGCATCCCTGGACGAGACGGCAGTAAGCAGGTAGCCCAGCATGTCTTCCACATCGTTTTCAATGCAGATCCCGGTACGCACCCTGTTCTTTTCCTGGACGCTCCACACCACCCTGCCCCTTATGTCGGGGACCACTGCCTCGGCAGGGGTATATGGGCTTACGAATCGGATCTTTTCATCCGAGCTGATCCCACCCCTTGGTAGGGAGATCTGGATTCCGCGGGGTGATACATCTCTGGTGAAACCACTTTGATAGCTGTCTGACGAATCTGCCTTGAAATAGACAGGTATCTGGACAGGAAGTCGTGGAAATTTTCTTCGTTCCTTTCCTGCGGCGTCTGCCTGTTGCCCTTTCGGTCCCAGCATGGATACATCCTTTCAAACGTTATTTCAAAAGAATGTGCAAAAAAAGCTCCAAAATACCAAAGCTCTTTTCAAAATTTTACCGGCTTAAATGGGATTTAAAAGAGGATTACATGAGAAAGGGTAAATCTTTTTCTCTTAAATAGGAAAAATTATTCCGTTTTCAGAGCAAAATTATTCAATTATCTGGAATAGTCAGGTGGATACTGTTGGTTAAAAATTCCTCGGGTTCAACATTTATCTCATAATCCCTGATCTTGTACAGGATGGCCTTGTAACTGATTTTTAGGAGCTTGGCAGCGTCTCTTTTATTACCGGCAGTTTTTCTGAGGGCTTCTTCAATGACCACTTTTTCAACCCTGGCCTGGGCCTTTTTCTTGATTTCCTTGAGGGAGGGAAACTTGTCACCGAACTCCTTGGTCATGCCGCCAATTACAGTCTCCAGGAGAAATTCCTCCTGGCTCCACTGGTTTTCCGGGCTTACGGCATCCACTCCCCGCATACTCCTGGCCTGCAGCTCCTCGATAATAGGCTTTTCATCGCCGAGAACCAGCATCTTCTGGACGTAATTTTCCAGCTCTCTCACGTTTCCGGGCCAGTGGTACTGAAAAAAGCAATCAAACAGGTCCTGGGAAATCTTCAGATCAGAAGGAAAACGGTTGAGGGCCACGGTATATTTTTCAAGAAAGTGATTCACCAGCAGGGGAATATCTTCCTTTCTCTCCCTAAGAGGCGGGACCTTTATCTTTATGATATTGATCCTGTAGAAAAGGTCCTCTCTGAATTTTCCCTTTTGTATGTCCACTTCCAGGTCATGGTGAGTGGCACAGATAATCCAGACGTCCACTTTTATGTCCTTTATCCCTCCGACCCTGCAAAATTCCGAATCCTGAAGGACCTGGAGAAGCTTGGCCTGAAGGGCTGTGGACATATCACCTATCTCGTCCAGGAATATGGCTCCCTTGTCAGCAAGCTCAAATTTCCCGGGTTTGGCCTCTGTGGCTCCAGTAAACGCCCCTTTTTCATAGCCAAAGAGTTCGCTTTCAAGAAGTTCCCCGGGAAGGGCAGCGCAATTAACCTTTACAAACGGCTTCTTGCGCCGAGCTGACCGGGCATGAAGGCTCCTGGCAACCACTTCCTTGCCAACCCCGCTTTCTCCGCATACGAGTACATTCAAGCCGGTATCTGCAACCTGCCTGATCAGGTTTTTTAATTGTTGCATGGGTTGGCTGTTGCCAACTATGAAATCCATATATTTTTCCTCCCGGAGACGAGGACGAACAACAAAAAGTGGAAAATATTTTCTCTATTTTCCCCCATATCCCTCAATTAGTCAAGACCAACCAGGGAAATACATTTCCACCCCCAAACCGTGAGGAAATTATTTTCCCTTGATTTTACGGGCAAAAATTATGAATTGCCATTCGGGAGCTGGCGGAACACAAGACCGACGTGACCGTTTTCAAGGCCTCAGGCCGACCATACCCCACAGGTATTCAATCCAGTGGTCCATGCCCTGGGCGGTGACAGCTGAAAGGGTGATGATTTCTATATCGGGATTGAGCCTCCTTGCCTCTTTGCTGGCCTCTTCCACTGAGAAATCAAAGTAGGGCAGGAGATCCGTCTTCGATATGATAAAAAGGTCCGAACCAATGAATGCCCTGGGATACTTGGCAGGCTTGTCAGAGCCCTCGGGCACGGACACCATCACCACCCTCTTGTGTTCTCCGAGATCGAAGGCAGCGGGGCACACCAGGTTGCCCACGTTTTCTATGAAGAGCAGATCCAGCCCTCCTTCTGAAATCACGTGTTCCAGCTGGTGAATCCCCTTATGGACCAGGGATGCATCCAGATGACAGGCCCCGCCGGTTGTAAGCTGCACCGCCGGGATGCCCCTTGCCCTGATCCTGTCGGCATCCTTTTCTGTTTCGATATCACCTTCTATGACGGCAAAATTTATCTCCTCTGACAGGACCCCTGCCGTTGCCTCGAGCAGGGTCGTCTTACCTGCTCCGGGACTGCTTATGATGTTTATGGCCTTTGCTCCCAGCCTTTCGATATGCTGACGGTTCCCGTGTGCAATCTCCTGGTTGGCCTCGAGCAGGCTCCTGTTCACCTCGACTATCTTCTTGTCACTGTTGTTTCCCGTCTGGCATCCGCATTCTTCACACATTTCCGTTACTCCAGCTCTACCTGCAAAAGCAGGATTTCATCACCGCCCTCCGGATGCAGGGCCTCCTGCCCGCATGCAGGGCATCTCCCCCAGTCGAAGGGAAAATGAAAATCATGGCCCCTGGCCCTGTCCCGGATCTTTGATCCATCAAATCGCCTTCCACAGCCACTGCAGGAAAATTCCGGTTCAGGAGTTTCTATCTCCAGGCCGCTCTGGCTGAAGAGGTTATCATCTGTCTTCAGGGCATGAAATGCAAAGGAAAAGGATTCGGTTACCACGCCTGAGAAGGGGCCGATCCGGACCCTTACCAGTGTGACCCTTTCCCTGTTATTTTCCCGGGCGATCTGCCTGACCTGTTCCATCAACCCCTGGACAAGGCTGAGCTCATGCATCTTCTATCCGGTACCCTTCCTTTTTAAGGGTGCTGGTCACCTTTTCCGCCATCTCTTCCACCTTGGGCCAAAGGGGAGCTGAAAGATCCAGCCCGGCTTCGATAACTTCGGGAACCACGCAGAAAAAATCCGTTTTT
>Ga0256914_1002571_pt1 | contig 15039 bp, 9 predicted proteins | sample HulkmetaG_FD_191571 | JGI IMG/M metagenome (GOLD analysis project Ga0256914, IMG submission 191571) | Hydrothermal chimney microbial communities from Main Endeavour vent field at the Juan de Fuca Ridge, Pacific Ocean - Hulk | ecosystem: Environmental > Aquatic > Marine > Hydrothermal vents ... | reverse complement strand
GGCGATGGCGGTGGCGATCCGCACCCCGGTGAACGAGCCGGGCCCACGGCCGAAGGCGATGGCGTCGAGTGCCGTGACGGCCAACCCGGCCTCGTCGAGCACGGCATCGACCATCGGCAGCAACAACTCGGTGTGACGGCGTGGCGCCAGTTCGTGACGGGCGATGGTGTCGCCGTCGATCCAGAGCGCGGCGGAGCAGGCTTCGGTGGCGGTGTCGATGGCGAGAATCTTCATCTGTCAGGCTTCGAGGTTTTCGAGGAATCGGATGGCATCGTCGAGATCGCGGGTTCGCGGCATCTTCGGCAGACTGTCGAGAAAGCGCCGGCCGTAGGGCTTGGTGGTGAGGCGCGGATCGCAGAGCACCAGCAGACCATGGTCGTCGACACCGCGTATCAGCCGCCCCGCCCCTTGTTTGAGACCGATCACGGCCTGCGGCAGCTGATAGTCCATAAATGGATTGCCGCCGCGTTTCTTCAGCGCTTCGAGCCGCGCCTCCATCACCGGATCGCCCGGCGAGGCGAACGGCAGCTTGTCGATGATGACACAGGAGAGCGCCGCGCCCCGCACGTCCACCCCCTCCCAGAAGCCGCTGGTGCCGAGCAGCACTGCATCACCTGCGGCCCGGAAGCGGTCGATCAAATCCTGCCGGGGCGCCTCCCCCTGCACCAGCAGCTCCCGTTCGAGGCGGTCCCGCAACAGGGCCTGCGCCTCCCGCAGCGCTCGATGGCTGGTGAACAGCAGAAACACGCCGCCGCTGCCAGCCCCGATCAGCCGCAACGCCAGCTCACAGACCTTGCCGGTATACCCCGGCTCGAACGGCGGCGGCAGCCCCTCGGGCAGCAGCATCAGCACGTTGTTCTCATAGTCGAACGGACTCTCCCACTGGCCGCTGGTGAAATCCTCCAGCCCCAGCCGCCGGGTGAAGTGGCCGAAGTCCCGTCCCACCGCCAGCGTCGCCGAGGTGAAGATCCAGGCGGCGTCGAACCGCGTCATCTGTTTGCGAAAGGTATCGGCCACGTCGAACGGGGTGTCGTTGAGGACGAAGCCCTGGCGGCTGGTCTCGAGCCACTGGATCCGCTCCTCCTGCGCCGTCTCCAGCGCCTTGGCCTGGGCCAGCAGCAGCTGGGCGCGGCGAAAGCAGACCTGCAATCCCTGGCTCCTCGTCGCCGCCGCCTCGAGATTGGCGACCAACGCCTCCAGGGCGTCGTGCAGCGCCCGCCAGGCGGTCTCGACGGAGGCTCGCCGCAGCATCGGCATCCAAGCGGCCCGGCGCGGCTGCGTGCCCAGCGTGAGGCGAAAGCGGTTGACCGCCACCGGCAGCACATCGGCCGCCTCGATCAGATCGGGCATGTCGGGGGCTTCGGTCCGGGCCTCGAACAGACTGTCGCGGGCCAGATCCTGTAGCTGCCGGCTCGACAGCGAATCGCCGAAGAAGCGGATCGCCGTCTCCGGCAACTGGTGCGCCTCATCGATGACGATGGCATCGGCCACCGGCAGCAGCTCGCCAAAGCCGACGTCCTTGAGCGCCAGATCGGCACAGAACAGATGGTGATTGATGACCACCAGATCGGCCTCGTGCGCCGCCTTGCGTGCCCGCACGACGAAGCAGTTGCCGTAGTCGGGGCACTCCTGGCCGAGGCAATTCTCCACGGTGGAGGTGACGCTCGGCCAGATCGGATGATCCTCGGCCACCAGCGGGAAATCGACCCGGTCGCCGGAGTCGGTGACACGGCGCCAGTCGTCCAGTTCCCGCAGCAGGCGGAAGTCGCGATGGCCTCGCTGGCGCGAGCCCTGCAACGCCTGCTCCAGCCGGTGCAGACAGAGGTAGTTGGCCCGCCCTTTCAGCAGCACCGCCTCGACACGCAGATCCAGCGCCCCGAGCAACGTCGGCAGATCCTTGCGAAAAAGCTGGTCCTGGAGGTGTTTGGTGCCGGTGGAGACGATCACCTTGCCAGCGGCATGCAGCGCCGGCACGAGATAGGCAAAGGTCTTGCCGATGCCGGTGCCCGCCTCGGCCACCAGCACCTGGCGTGCATCCAGCGCCTGTTGCACCGCCGCGGCCATGGCGAGCTGACCGGCTCGCACGGCATAGCCGGGGATGTGACGGCTCAGCCGCCCCTGTTCACCCAGCAGCGCATCGATGTCGGTGTCCGCGACGTGGTTGGCGGCCGCCTCCCGGCTCATCGCAGGCTGCTCAGCGCCCGAAGCCGGTGGTGTATTGCAGCATCTTGTCCAGCGCGCGCCGGGCCCCGGCCTCGTCCCCGCGGGCGCGGCGCGCCTCGGCGACGATCTTCCAGTTGTCGGCGATCATCCCGGGCCGGCCACGGGCCAGCGCAATGGCTTTCTTCGCCATCGACTCGGCCTGCCCGTAACGCCCCTGCTGCAGCCGGATGCGGGCCAGCCTCTGCCACAGCGCCGCATCCTTCGGCGCAATCCGCAGGCCCCGCTCGACGCTGGCGGCGGCGCGGTCGAGCTGCCCGCTGGCGGCAAGGTCGTCGGCCCGGGCCAGCAGGCTGACCACCACTGGATTGTCCGACGCGGGCCGGGCCGGCTCATCGACCGGCGCCTCGGCCGCTGCCGTGGAGGTCGGCGGCATCGGCTCCGGCTGCGGCAACGCCTGTGGACGTAGCACTTCGCCCCGCTCCAGCGGCATCGTCTGCACCTCCGGTTCCGGCTCGGCCCGGTCCGGCGGCGGCGATGGACGCACCGGCGGCTCGGCCGGCCCCGGCCGGGGAATGCGGGTCTGCGTCGCCGTCGGCCCCGCACAGCCGGCGAGCACCGCCAGCACCAGCAGCAACGCCATCATCGCTCTCAACGTAAGGTTCCCCATGTTCTCTTGCCACCTCGCGGTATCGCGGTATTGGTCGTGGTCGTACTGAAGACGCGGCGGTTGCCGGCCGCCGGCGCCGCCTCCTCCGGCACCGGCTCCAGCGCGTCACAATCCAGCCGGGGCGGCAGCACCGAACCAGGCAGAAACGGCAGCCAGACGCCATCGCCACACTGGCCGTCGGTCAACAGACCACGTTCGATATCAGCCATGGCCCATTGTACGTCATCGGGTTCCACCGGCGTGAGTGGCGCGCTATCGAGCTTGCCGATGGCCGCCGCCCAGAGCCGCAACGCCCCGGAGGAGCCGGTCAGCCCGGTGGATCGGTTGTCGTCGCGGCCGACCCACGCCACCGCCACGTGCTCGCCGGTGAAGCCGGCAAACCAGCTGTCGCGCAGATCGTTGGTGGTGCCGGTCTTGCCCGCCACCGTCAGCGTCGGTGGCAGCAGCCACTGCAAGGCCCGCGCCGTGCCACGCTCGGTCACCTGCTGCAACGCCGTGGTGAGCAGGAACACCGGCTCCGGCGGCACCACCTGCTCCACCTCCAGCGGGTAACGCTGCAGCGTCTCCCCCTGCTGATCGACGACGGCGAGAATCGCCCGCAGCGGCGTGCGGTAGCCGTTGGCGGCAATGGTCTGATACATCTGCAACGCCTCCACGGGAGGAACCTCCAGCGCGCCCAGCAACATCGACGGATAGGGATTGATGCGGGCGCCGATGCCGAGCCGGCGCAACGTCCGCACCACGTTGTCGATGCCCAGCTGCAAGCCGAGGCGCACCGTGGCGATGTTGTAGGAGTGAACCAGCGCGCTGATCAGGGTGACGTTCTCGTGGTAGGCGTGATCGTAGTTGCCTGGCGCCCACTGGTCGCCATTGGGCAACTCCAGCACCAGTTCGGAGTCGTCCAGCGGCGTCAACAGGTTGTAGAGCCGCGGCTGGGCCAACGCGGTGAGGTAGATGGCCGGCTTGACCATCGAGCCGATCGGTCGCTTCATGTCCAGCGTGCGGTTGAACCCGGCATAGCGTGGATCACGCCCGCCCACCGAGGCCAGCACCTCGCCCTGATCGACCGACGCCACCATCATCGCCGCCTGCAGGCTGCCGGATTCCAGGCCACGATCCTTTTCGATCTTCGCCAGCCGTTCGACCACCGCCTGCTCGGTGCGGAACTGGATCTCCGGGTCCAGCGTGGTGAACACCACCAGCCCTTCGCTCTGCAGATCCTCATCGCGATAGTCTCGACGCAGCTGGCGCCGCACCAGGTCGAGAAAGGCCGGGTAGCGGGTGACGCTGGACGGCGCCTTGCGGGTGACACCCAGCGGCCGGTTCGTCAGGATCTCCGCGGCCTCGGGATCGAGGTCGCCATCACGCACCAACACCTGGATGACGATGTCGCGCCGCGCGCGGGCGCGTTGGGGGTGGCGGCGCGGATCGAAGTAGGAGGCGCCCTTGGCCATTCCCACCAACAGCAGAATCTGCTCCGGCGCCAGCTCCGACAGGGCGCGCTGAAAGTAGAACTGGCTGGCCAGCCCAAAACCGTGCACCGCCCGGGCACCATCCTGGCCGAGATAGATCTCGTTGAGATAGGCCTCGAGAATCTCGTCCTTGTCGTAGTGCCACTCCAGCAGCAGCGCCATCACCGCTTCGTTGAGCTTGCGGATCAAGGTCTTCTCGTTGGAGAGAAAGAAGTTCTTCACCAGCTGCTGGGTCAACGTGCTGCCGCCCTGCACGGTGCGCCCGGCCCGCAGGTTGGCGATCATGGCGCGAACGATCGAGGTGGGACGCACGCCATGATGCTCGTAGAAGGCCTTGTCCTCGACCTTCAGCAGCGCCTTCACCAGCAACGGCGGCACCTCCTCCAGCTTGACCAGCAGGCGGTCCTCGTTGTGGCGCGGATAGATATTGGCGATGCGTACCGGCTCCAGCCGGTAGAGCGCCAGTGCCTTGCCATCGGCGTCCTCCAGCGCGGTGATCCGGCCATCGCCCAGGCGGATGCGGATGCGTCGCGCCGGCCGTTGTTCGTCGGGAAAGGTAAAGCTGCGGGTATAGATGTCGAACCGTCCGCCCCGCTGGCGGTATTCCCCCGGCTTGCGCACCGCATGCACTTCGAGATAGCCGAGCCATTCCAGCTGCCGCTTCAGCGCCGCTGGCGTCAGCGCCCGCCCGGGATAGAGCTCGGTGGGCCGCGCATAGACCCGCGCCGGCAACGCCCAGCGATTGCCCTCGAAACGGCTGGTGACGGTCTTGTCCAGCTTCCACACCCAAGGCACGCCGACCACCAGCCCCAGCAGCAGCGCAATCAGCGCCAGCCACAGCAGCAGGCGCCGGAACGAGAACCGGCGGCGACGGCGGGGGGATGTCTTGCGGGATTGACTCATGGGGCCGGATACGAAGCGGCGCGCTTTTGAGCGCCTGTGGGGAGTAGTCTATCATTGCCCGCGCGACCGGCCGGGCGGACACCGGCATCGTTCATCGGATTCACAGGGCCGCCATCGGCCAATCAACAAGGGCGACATCATAATGGAGATCTCCAACCTCGAACAGCACGGACGACTGGTCCGGGCGCTGATGGAACAGAAACCCTTCCCCCACGCCGGCGACGACGTCGAGCTGCTGGAGACCCACATCTCGTCGGTGCTGCTGGCCGGCGACTACGCCTACAAGATCAAGAAACCGCTCGATTTCGGTTTTCTCAACTTCCTCTCACTGGCCGACCGCCGACACTTTTGCGAGGAGGAGATCCGCCTCAACCGCCGTCTGGCACCGCAGATCTACCTGGAGGCGGTGCCGATCACCGGCAGCCTCGACACCCCCCGGCTCGACGGCGACGGCGCGCCGATCGAATATGCGGTCAAGATGCGGCGTTTCGACCAGAGCCGATTGCTCGACAGGCTGCTGGCCGCCGGTGCGCTGGGCAACGACATCATCGACGCCATCGCCGACATCGTCGCCGACTTTCATGCCGGCGCGGCGATCGCCGGCGACGACAGCCCGCTGGGCACGCCCGAGTCGGTGTGGGCACCGGTGGCCCAGAACTTCGAACAGATCCGCCCCCTGCTGAGCGACCCCGCCCAACTGGATCAGCTCGACCGGCTGGAGGCGTGGTCCGAGGGCGAATACCGCCGCATCGAACCGCTGCTGGCACGGCGCAAGGCCGGCGGCTTCATCCGTGAATGCCACGGTGACATGCATCTGGGCAATATCACCTTGGTCGATGGCGAGGTGGTGATCTTCGACGGCATCGAATTCAACGACGAGTTCCGCTGGATCGACGTCATCAGCGAGATGGCGTTTCTGACGATGGACCTGACCGACCGGGGCCAGCCGGCGATGGCACAACGGCTGATGAACCGCTACATCGAAAACACCGGGGACTACGACGGCCTGGCCCTGTTGCGCTTCTACCAGGTCTATCGCGCGCTGGTACGCGCCAAGATCGCCGGTTTCCGGCTGGCGCAGACGCTCTCCGACGAAGAACGCGCCGAGGTCAGCGCCGCCTACCAGAGTTACAGCGATCTGGCCGAATCGTTCACCGCCGGAACGACGCCCCGGATCGTGCTGATGCGCGGCGTCTCCGCCAGCGGCAAGAGCTGGCTCAGCCAGGCACTGCTCGAAAAGAGCGGCGCCTACCGCATCCGCTCCGACCGCGAGCGTAAGCGGCTGTTCGCCGGCCAGGCGGCGGCCGGGGAACTCAACGCCGGCCTCTATGCGCCGGCGCTGACGGAGAAAACCTACGACCGGCTGCTGACCCTGACGCACACCGTCACCGATGCCGGCTACCCCGTCGTCGTCGATGCCACTTTTCTGCGGCAGGCACAGATCGCGCCGTTTGCCCGTTTCGCCCGTGACGCGGGCATCCCGCTCACCGTAATCACCACCACCGCCGACCGCGAGGTGCTGGAAGCCCGGCTGCAACAGCGCCGGCGGGAGAAGGACAACATCTCCGACGCCGACCGCGACGTCCTCCAGCACCAACTCTCCCAGATCGAGCCCGTACCCGACGACCTCCACGCCATCGACGTCGATACCGGCGAACCGATCGACATCGACGCGCTGGTGGCCCGAATCGACGAGGGATCCTCCCGATGATGCCACGCACCGCCACCCTGCTGCTCGTCCTGACCGCCACAACCGCGAGCGCCGACACCGTCATCCATTTCAAGACCAACGCCCCCGGCTCGCCCGAGCAAATGGCGATCAAGGGCGACAAGGTGCTGATCCTGTCACCACAGCGCGAAGGCCGCTTCGTCATGGACACCGCCACCGAAACCGTCACCATGATCGACGATCGGGAAAAGCGTTATTTTCAGATCGACAGCCAAACCGTCGAGCAGACCACCGGCATGGTGGAGATGATGCGCCAGGCCATGCTCGCCCAACTGAAGAACCTGCCACCCGAACAGCGGAAAATGATGGAAGAACGCCTCGGCATCACCCCCGAAGCCACGCCCCCGCTACCGACGATCGAAATCAGACCGACCACGAGCAAGATCAAGGTCAATGGCGTCCCCTGCACCCTCACCGACATCGTCACCGACCGGCGCAAGACCGCCGAAGCCTGCGTCGCCACCCCGAAGGCCGCCGGCATCAGCGACACCGACTACGCCACGATGCAGAAAATGTTTCGCATCTCGCGCAAACTCGCAGAAAAAACCCGCCACATGACCGGTCCCGCCGCCGGAGAATTCGCCCAATCCCTCGCCCCCGAACTCGACGGCTTCCCGATGGAGGTCAAAGACCTCACCAACGGCAATCACGTCATCGTCAGCAAGATCGAAACCAGAAAACTGAAAACCAGCGACTTCCTGCCCGGCGCCGGCTACCAGAAAATCAATCCGCTGCAGGAAATGCAACGATTGATGGGTGACGGGAAGAGATAGCGGCCCAAGACATGGCGGCAACCCCGGTCATACCAACCGTCGCCAGCACGGCAATACCGCCGACCTGCCGTCACCCCGCCACGCCACTGCGCTGACACCACTCCCCGCCACAGGTGCCAGCAAAGAGCGGCACGGGAGCGGCATTCGATTGCATCGCGATTTTTCGACGAGAAAACACAGGATTCCCACCCGGCGCGAGCGGCAGAGAAGAACGCTGCGATCGACGAGGCGCAAAACCGGTACCACCGACGATGCCACGAAACCACGGAATGTCGGGCAGCTTACGCCATGCCGACCCACGGCTCACAACACCAGCCTCGGCACCGCTTCCAGCAGTTTCCTCGTATACGGATGATTCGGCTGGTTGCAGACCTGTGCGGTGTCGCCGGCTTCGACGATCTGGCCATCTTTCATGACGACGGTACGATCGGCGAGGTATTCGACGACACCGAAGTCGTGGGTGATGAACAGTAGCGCGAGGTTACGCTCGTTGCGCAGTTGCAGCAGCATTTCGAGCACTTCGGCCTGTACCGATACGTCGAGCCCGGAAGTGACTTCGTCGCAGACGATGAAGGCGGGGTTGGGCGCCAGGGCGCGGGCGATGCCGATGCGCTGACGCTGGCCACCGGAGAATTCATGGGGATAGCGCCAGAGGTGGTCTTCCTTGAGGCGCACCTGGACCAGCAGCTTTGCGGCCAGTTCGAGGCGCTCCTCCTGGTTTTTGCCAATACCGTGGATCTTCATCGGCTCGGTGAGCGCGGTGGCGACGGTCAGACGCGGGTTGAGCGACGACATCGGATCCTGAAAGATGATCTGCATCGATTTCCGGTAGGGCTTGAAGGCCGAGCGCGAGAGGTTACTGATGACGCTGCCGGAGTAGCGCACCTCGCCGCCGGTGGTTTTTTCCAGCCGCAGGATGGCGCGGCCCAGCGTGGTCTTGCCGCAGCCCGATTCGCCGACGAGGGCAACGATCTCCCCCGCCTTGATGGTCAGATCGACACCATCGACGGCGCGGACGTGGTCGACCACGTGGCGGAACACCCCCTTGCGGATCGGAAAATGGACCTCGAGCCCCCGGCAGCTCACCAGCTCGCTGTTGGCCTGTACCAGCCGGTCGCGTTCCGGGCGTGGCAGGTTCTGCGGCAGCGCTTCCAGCAGGCTCTTGGTGTAGCTGTGCTGCGGGTCGCGCAATACCGCATCCACCTGCCCCGACTCCACCAGTTGGCCGTTGCGCATCACGCCCACCTTGTCGGCCATCTGCGCAACGACGCCGAAATCGTGGGTGATGAAGAGGATGCTCATTCCGCGTGAGCGCTGCAGTTCCTTCATCAGCCGCAGAATCTCGGCCTGTACCGTTACGTCCAGCGCGGTGGTCGGCTCGTCGGCGATCAGCAGATCGGGCTCGCAGGCCATCGCCATCGCAATCATCACCCGCTGGCGCTGGCCGCCGGAGAGACGGTGCGGATAGTCGTCCAGCCGTTTGTCGGCCTCTTTGATCTGCACCTGCTGCAACGCGATCAGCGCGCGCTCGCGCGCCTGGGCATAACTCATGTTGGGGTTATGCAGCAGCAGCGCCTCGACGATCTGCTCGCCAATGGTGAACACCGGATTGAGCGAGGTCATCGGGTCCTGAAAGATCATGGCGATACGGGCACCGCGGATGCGCCGCAGCCGCTGCTCCGGGAGCGTCAGCATGTCCACCAGATGGTGCTTGCCGAGCTGGTCCCGGTAGTCGAAGAAGACCTGCCCGGCCGGATGGCTGCACAATCCCGGCGGCAACAGCTGGATGATCGACAATGCGGTGATCGACTTGCCGCTGCCCGACTCGCCGACGAGGCAGTAGGTCTCCCCTTTTTCGATGGTGAAGCTGACGTCATCGACGGCATCGACGGTCTTGCCAGCGGTGTGGATCTGCGTCTTCAACCCCTCGACGCGCAGCAACGGGCGACCGGTGTTGATCATGCGGCCCGGCTCCCGCCCAGCTTGGGATCGATGGCGTCGCGCAGCGCATCGCCGATCAGATTGTAGGCAAATACGGTGAGAAAAATCGCACCACCGGGGAAAATGGCCATCCACCAGTTGAAGGCCGACGAGCGCACCGCCTGGTTGAGCATCTGCCCCCACGACGGGGAGTCCACCAGACCGAGGCCGAGAAAGCTCAGCGTCGCCTCGGCCAATATCGCCGAAGCGAAGCCGAAACTGGCCGCCACCAGCACCGGCGCGATGCCGTTCGGCAACATGTGGCGAAACAGGATCGACGGCGTGCTCGCACCGGCGGCAATGGCCGCCTGGACGAAGTCCTGCTGCCGCAGCTTGAGAAATTCGGCACGCAAATAGCGGGCGTAGCCGGTCCAGCCGGTCAACCCGATGATGATCATCATGATGTAGAGATTGCGCCCGAAGAAGGCGACGAAAGTGAGCAGCAGAAACAGCGTCGGAATCGCCTCGAAGATCTCCACCAGACGCATGCCGACGATATCGACGATGCCGGAGAAATAGCCCATCAGCCCCCCGATGATGACGCCGATCACCATGGCGATGCCAGTGGCCACCAGTCCGATCCCGAGGGCGATGCGCGAGGCGTGGATCATCCGCGACAGCACGTCGGCGCCGTTCTCCTCGGTGCCCATCCAGTGGGCACGACTGGGTGGCTGGAAACCGGTGTCTCCCTGATCGCGCAGATAGTCGCGCGGTGAATAGGGCACTGGCGGAAAAACCTGCCAGTCGTATGCACCCCGGGCCACCTGCTCACGGTGATGTTCGTGAACCACCAGCGTCGGTGGCTGAAACCAGCGCGGCGCCAACGATGCCGAGGCGAGCGCCGCCAGCAGCACGACGACGATGCGCTTGCCCCAGCCGATGGGAAGCAACATCGTCAGCAGCAGCGTCACGAAGGCCACCATCCAGGTGACGTCGGCGGCACCGAGCGCCTCCACCACCGGGCTGGAGACGACACCATCGACGCTGACCAGCAGCGGGCGGCTGTTGGCCAGAAACGGCGCGAACACCGCCACGAAGGCGACGATACCGATCCACAGCAGTCCCAGGCGCGCGCCCCACTGCCGAAAGGTGGTGCGCAGGATGCGCGCGGCATAACGCTTGTGGCGCAGCGCGCGCCGACCGGCCTTGCGTTCGAGGTCAGTCATAACTCACCCTCGGGTCGGCAATGGCATAGAGAATATCGGCCAGCAGATAACCCACCAGCGTGAGAAAGCCACCGATCAACGCGATCGAGAGCACCAGCTCACGGTCGCGGCCGGTGACTGCCTCCACCGCCAGCTTACCCATGCCGTCGATGGAGAAGATCGACTCGACGATGATCGAGCCACCGAGCAGTCCCGGTAGCAGACCGGCCGAGACGGTGATCAGCGGCAGCAGGCTGTTGCGAAAGACGTGTTTCCATAGCACCTCCTGCTCCGGCACACCTTTGGCCCGCGCGGTGCGGGCGAAATCGGACTGGAGATTTTCCAGCACGGCCGAACGCGTCAGCCGGGCAAGAAAGGCAAAACCGCCGTAGGAGAGGCAGATCACCGGCAGAATCAGGTGCCAGAGGCGGTCGAGCAGAAAGCCGCGCACGAAATCCCCCTCCATCCAGACGGCCCCGGCGGCACCACCGACCACCAGTCCGAGCAGGCCGAGACCACCGATGCGAAAGGCGCGATAGTCGGTGCGGGCCAGACCGAGCAACGGCAGCCCGATCGCCACGCCGGCAACCAGATAGACCCAGGCCGCGCCACCGCCCGGCAATGCGCTCACCATCCAGACGGTGAGCGCGACGGCGGCGAGCACGGCAGCCAGCGTGCGCACAGTCTTCGACGGCCAGCGCCCGACCAGCGTCGCCAACCACAGCCCGCCCAGCGCAGCGCCGAAGAAACGCAAGACATCCCCAAAGCTGGACCAGTGCGGCAGGAATGGCATGTCCAGCGCCTGCCGGTCGGAGAGCCCGCTGGTGGGAAACCAGTGCCAGTACTGGTCGTTGGCGAAGAAACCGATCAGCAGCACGCCGACCAGCATCGTCGGCACCGACCACAGCGCCAGCATGACGACGCTGGAGGTGACATCGAAACTGCCCCCCCGGTCCCGCGCCGCCTGCACGCCGACGACGATGGCGACGAGGTAGATGACGGGAATGGTCAGCACGTTGAGCAGCAGCGTGATCGGCAACCGTTCGGCCAGCAGGTCGGTCACCTTGCGGCCATAGCGGAAGCTGTCCCCCAGATCGGCACCCTTGGTGAACGAAAAATCACCAAAGCTGCCATCCTCCCGCAGCTCGAAGCCAATGGGCGAGACATTGTTGAGCCAGCGCAGATACTGCATCGGCGCTGGCTGGTCGAGCCCGTAGCGACGGTTGTAGTATTCCTGCAGCGCCGCCTTCTCCTGGGGATTGAGGCCGAAGTCGTCGATCAGCGCTTGCGACGAGATGCCGCCCGGTGCAGCCGCCATGGTGATGAACACCACCAGCGAAATGCCGAGCAACGTCGGTATCATCAGCAACAGCCGGCGCAGGATGTAACTGAGCATCGCCTATTCGTACTTTTGCAGTGGTGCCGGCACGTACCAGCCGATCGGGGTTTCCGACGCGTTCAGCCCCAGCGGGGTCACCTGGACGTTGTGCATCCGCTTGTCCACCAATACCAGCGCCTTGCTGCGGGTGAGGAAGGTGTAGGGCTGATCCTGGTAGATGATCCGCTCGGCCTGCCGCCACAATGGCATGCGCCTGGCTTCATCGACGGTGGCGCGGGCCTTTTCGATCAGCTCGTCGAGCTCGGGGTTGCTGTAGTGGACGAAGTTGTCACCGTTGTTCTTGATCTGGTCGCTATGGAAGATCTGGTAGAGATCACTCTCCAGGCTCGCCGACCAGCCGAGGCTGATGGCCTCGAAGTCCTTCTTGTCGAGCAGGTCGAGCATCACCGACCACTCGGTGGGCTTGGGCACGAGCTGTACGCCGGCGCGGGCGTATGAGTCCTTCAGGAACAGCGCCAACGCGGTATAGTCCTCGCTGCCCTGGGGATAGACCAGCTCGAAGCGGAACGGCTGGCCGGCGGCATCCTCCAGCACGCCATCGCCGTCGCGGTCCTCGTAGCCGGCCTCCTTCAGCAGCGCCCGGGCCTTTTCGACATCGAAGGCGCGCGGCTGGAGGTCGGGCGCATGCTGCTTGCCCTGCGGGTTGAACGGCCCCACCGCCACCTCGCCGTAACCGAGCATGATCTCATCGACGATGCGCTGCCGGTCGGTGAGGTAGGTCATCGCCACCCGTACGCGGCGGTCGGCGAAGCGGGTCGGCTTGCCCTTGCGCATCTGGTTCCAGCCGATGTAACGGTAGCCCGCCGTCGGCGCAAGATATTCGAAATTCCGGCTGCGGGACATCAACTGTTCATCGTCGAGCAGCTTGTTCTTGTACTCCCGCGGCTTGGCGCCGTAGGTGTCGATCTCGCCATTGCGGTAGGCGGTCAGCCGCGCGGTCTCGTTCTCGATCACCTTCCAGATCATCCGGTCGAACGAGGGCTGGACCGGGGCCCAGTATCGGGGATTGCGCTCCAGCTCGATCAGCCCCGAATCCGGCGTCCACCCTTTTGGATCGGCGAGGCGGTAGGGGCCGGAGCCGAACAGCAACCCCTTGGACTGATTGAAGCGCTCCGGCTCTTGCAGATAGGGCGCATAGAAATGCTTGGCCATGATCGCCATGCCGCCAGCCAGCGTCAGGCTGTTGTAGTACGGCTCCTTGAAGCGGAAGACCACCTCATGTGGTCCGCGCGCCTCGACCGAGGCGAGCTTCTCGTAGTAGGCACGTTCACGCGGCGCCTTGATCTTCGGGTTCATGATGAACTCGTAGGAGAAGACCACATCCTCGGCGGTCACCGGCCGGCCATCGGAGAAAGCCGCCTCGGGCCGCAGCCGGAAGGTGATCGTCAAGCCATCATCACTGACCGTCCAGCTCTCGGCCAGACGCCCCTCCCATTCGAGGGTCTCCGGGTCGCGGTCGAGCAGCGATTCGAGCACATAGCCCTGCACCATCGAGGCGTAGACGTCGGAGGAAACCAGCGGCGTGATCGTCTTGATCGACTGCCCGAAAGCGCGTACCAACCAATCCCCCTCGGCGTAGTCGGGCCGTTGCGTCACCGCCCAGGCACGACGAAACGCGGGCGGAATCTCGCTGCCGGGCGCCGACGGGTCGGCATCGTCATCGGCTTGCGATACGGCAAGCCGGCTGCGACGCAACTCCGCGTAGGCTTGGCGCAACCGCCGGATGTCCTCGGCCTGCTCGGTGATGGCGGCTTCGACCCGGGTGAGCTTCTGCCACTGGCGGTCGATCATATACATGGTGGTGACCAGCACGAGCAGCAGCACGAACAGCGCCAGAAAGAGGTAGAAATCCTTTGCGGTGAAGCGGTTTTCCATAGAGACCCGGCTGTGGTCGGAACGGTCCGGCGATGTTATCACCTGCCCTGCGGCGCGTCACATGACGACGGCGCAATCCGCCATCGGCACCGCTGCCCCATGCGGGCCAGCCACAGCATCGATGGATGCCAAGCCGATGGCAGGGGTGTACACTCGAAGCCGTACCTCAGCTTCAGTCAGTGGAGACGGGCCATGGGTTTTCTGCAGGGCAAGAAGGCACTGATCGTCGGCGTGGCCAGCCACCGCTCGATCGCCTACGGCATCGCCAGGGCCATGCACCGTGAAGGCGCCGAGCTCGCCTTCACCTATCAGAACCACAAGCTGGGAGACCGGATCGAGAAACTGGCGGGGGAATTCGACTCCGACATCACCATCCCCTGCAATGTCGAGAGCGACGACGACATCGAAGGCGTCTTCGAGCATCTGGACGACTTCTGGGACCATCTGGACATCCTCGTCCACTCCGTCGCCTTCGCCCCGAAGGAGCTGCTGGAAGGGGACTTTCTCGACAACGTCACCCGCGAGGGCTTCCGCATCGCTCATGACATCAGCTCCTACAGCCTGGCGGCCTTCGCCAAGGCAGCCCGGCAGATGATGCAGCATCGCAACGCGGCCATCCTCACCCTCACCTACCTGGGCGCCGAACGGGCGATGCCGAGCTACAACGTCATGGGGCTCGCCAAGGCGAGCCTGGAAGCCAACGTCCGCTATCTCGGTTACACCCTCGGCGGCGAGGGCATCCGCGTCAACGCCATCTCCGCCGGCCCGATCCGGACCCTGGCCGCATCGGGTATCGGCGGTTTCCGCAAGCTCCAGGACCAGGTGGCCCAGCATGCACCGCTGCGCCGCAACGTCACCATCGACGAGGTGGGCAATGTCGGCGCCTTCCTCTGCTCCGAGCTGGCCAGCGGCATCACCAGCGAGATCATCTAT